>JACCED010713429.1_pt1 | contig 10683 bp, 13 predicted proteins | sample 7455021 | NCBI WGS metagenome assembly JACCED01 (sample SAMN15323456, study PRJNA562643) | freshwater metagenome | isolation source: river surface water | place: USA:Blue River Watershed | collected 2017-08-19 | reverse complement strand
TATATAAATCAGTTAAAATAGGAGGTTCATTTTGTTCTTCTTGGAAAGTTCTAGGAATATATCTATATTCTATAGTAGGTTTTTTAACATCTGTAACTTGATTCATATATCCTAATACTAAAAACATTAATCCAATAAACATTATTAATAAAGCTATTGACTTCATTTACTATTTTATTATATTTTAATTTTATTAACAATTTAATATAACTATATTATAAATGACTACTATTTTATTTGAAACTAATGAAAAACCTATAGGACATATTATAAAACTTTCTGATTCATCTATAACTATATCAATAGGAGATGATGAAATAACTAATAAAGATATTATAAAAATAATGTCTGATATTATCTTTTCCAAAATGTATGTTAATAAAAATATTCTAATATCTCTAATTGAAACTATAAAAGAATCTTTATTAGAAACCCAAATTAAATCATTCTATTTTTTTACATATCAACAACTAACTTTTAAAAATAAAACTAATAATGGATTTACCTTTGAATTAGTTCATAGTGGAAACCAAAAAATAAGAGCTTTAGTAGAAAAAAATAAATTAATATCTAATTGTATTAATGAAATTAAAGATTTAATAGAACAACCACCTGAAATTATTTATCCTGAAAAATTATTAGATTATATTATCAAGTTTAGCGAAGTTAATAATCTTAAAGTTTTAGAAACATATGATGAAAAAAGATTAGCTAAAGAAGGATTTGGAGGTATTATTAGTGTAGGTAAAGGTAGTCATAATCCTCCTACAATGGCTATCCTAGAATGGTCAGGTAGTAATCCTAATGATAGACCTATTGTTTTAGTAGGTAAAGGTATTACATATGATAGTGGAGGTTATTCTATTAAAAGTGACGATGGTATGAAGGATATGAAAAGAGATAAAACAGGTGTTTGTATTATATTAGGTATAATGGGTTTATTAGCAAGACTAAATAGTAAACAAAGAGTAATAGCTATATTACCTATGGCTGAAAATGTAGTAAGTTCTAAAAGTTATAAACCTGATGAAATTGTTCATAGTTATAGTAAAAAAACTGTAGAAATATTTAATACAGATGCCGAAGGAAGAATAATATTAATGGACGGTTTAGCCTTAGCTCAAGAATATAATCCTAAAATGATTTTTGATATAGCTACACTAACTGGTGTTGGTGCTTTTTGTGGTCATTATGGAGCCTTATTTACTAATGATTATGATTTAGCTTGGAAATTACAAAAAATAGGAGAAAAAGTAGGAGATAGATTTTGGGTTTTACCTATTTCTGAAGAATTACTTAATGATTCTAGGAATACTAAATTAGCTAATGTTAAAAATGATGGATTTAGATGTTATTCAACTACAACTATGGGTGCTACATTTTTAAGAAACTTTGTTCCTGATAATATTCCTTGGGTACATATTGATTTAGGTCAATCCTATTCATTATATGAAAGATTTAATCCCAAAAATTCTAATAGTTCTAATAGTTTACTTATGGTTCTTGAATTTTTATTAACATTACAATAAATTTAATTATTATTTTAATTAATTAAATTTATTTTACTAATTTATTATTGTTTTTTAAACATCTTTAGTTCCTTTTCTTTTTCATCTAATTTTCTTCTTAAAATATCAATATCCTCTAATCTTTTATTTACTTCTTCTTCTACACTTAATTGTTTTTTATTAGAATTTCTTGAATTCTTATTAGAATTATTAGATTCATAAATCTTTTTACTATTTAATCCTGTATTATTTACTTTGGCATAACTAGGTTTTACTCCATATAAATCATAATATTTAACATTATGTATTTCATCTTTAGGAATTCTTTGTACAAATTGTGTTTCATTAAAATTAGGTTTATCAGCAGAACCTTCTACAACATATGAATAACAAGGAAATAATTCTTTAGCATAAGCTCTTGCTTCTTGATAACTTTGAAATCTATAAGGAGTATCTATAAATCTTACATCTGTTTTAACTCCTTTAGGTATTAGAGCATATTTTAAACGAATAAAATAACTATTACGAACATCTTGTGCCCATGTTTTTATAAAACCATTATCTTCTAACTTCCAACTCATTCTTATTATTTTATTAGATTTATTTCTATTAAGTATTTTAAATAATACAAGCAGAAAATCTAAGTATAAAATAGAATGTCCTACATACTTCTTATTATTCCTATTCTTTTATTTATTGCTATTTACCATAGAAAACTTAAAGAACCTATGGTAGGTTATTGTTATTCAGAAAAAATGCCCTATCATTCTAAACAAGTAGATATTGAATCTAGACCTCTTAGAAAAAAAATTAGAACTATAAGAAAAGCTCTAGAAGATAAAGCTACATGGGAACATAGAAAAATAAATAGCTATATTCCTGAATATTCTACTACTCAAAATAATGATTTAAAAACCAATCCACAAGAATTTGAACTAAATTCTTCTTATGTTTCTAAACATATAATAAATCCTATAGTAACACAATTTGATTCTATAGAGTCTTCTGATAAAACTCCTTCCTACTACATGGCCCCTAAACAACAATATAATTTTACTAAGAGATTTAATAAAAAAGCCGATTGGCCTAAACCTCCCTATAATGTTAAACCTAGTATTAATCATTTATCTACTTTAAACTTTCAAGAATGGTCTTAAATAACATCAATAATTGTTAAGGTTCCTAAATTAAATTGCGTAAATTAGATTATATAACTATATTTAAAATAATAAGTATGACAGATAACCACGAAACAATCTCAGAACAATTAAGAAAAGTTTTATTAGAAAAACTAAATGACTATAAAGAAACTATAGTAGAAAATTCTGATTTATATTTTAAATTAGTAAAATTAATTGAAAGTAAAACTAGTAATAATCAATTAGAAATTAATAGTGCACTAATATCTAGATTAGATGATATTACTGAAGATTTAGTAACAGCAAATTTTAATATGAAACTAATGAAGCATTGTATCAATAATAATCTTACTATAAGTTTATCTGAAAGAGAAAATGAACGTGAACAAAGAATAAGAAATATTAGAAGAAATAATTTACTTCCTATGTTATTTTTATTATATAATTTAACAGAAAATCAAGAGTAATTACTTTATTAGTTAAATAATTATTTTTATCTATAATTATTTAATTAAATATTTTTACAATTATTATTACAATTATTATTATTACAATTATTACAACAATTATTACAACAATTATTATTATAATAATTATTACAACAATTATTGATATTTAATTGTGGTTTCATACTAGTATCAAAATAAACTCTATAGATTATAGGTTGCTCAAAACTTGAAATTGGTAACATATTATTACTAATTACCCAATCACGAATTTTCATAGTATTATTTCTTAATAAATATTGATTATTAGCTGTCCAAATATGATTTATAGTATCTAACCATAGATAATCTAGATTATTATATAGTGAATTTACAGGTGCATTTTTCAATACAGGTTGTATAAAAGAATAACCACAAGGTTTTTCATATAGAATCCAAACAAAGTCATCGTTATTATTTTTTACTTTAGTTAAATATTCTTCAAATTTATTATCAAATAAATTATTCATCCTTTAGCTTATTTCGTTTTATTTTTTAAGAACCCAGCGTTTAAATTCTTTTCCTTCCTTACCTACCATCTTTACAACATACATTTTACCATCATTTTCTGATTTAATTTCATATCCTACATCATATTTTGTAGCTGATACATTAGGAGCTTTACGTTTACCCTTCTCTTTTTCCTTAGATGAATCATCAGATTTATCATCCTCTTTAACTTCTTTTACTTGTTCCTTAGTAACTTCTTTTACTTCTTCTTTAACTTGTTCTTCTTTAATTGGTTCTTTATAGATTTTATCCTTGGGAATATCCTTTGTATCACTTGGTTTAGCTAGAATCCATCTCTTATATTTTCTGCCTTCGGGACCAATCTCCTTAACAATATAACATCTATTATCATTAGCAGAAATGATTACATCACCTACATTATAATACTTAGTAGAAATATTTGGACTAGTTTTCTTCTTTTCATCAGTATCAATTGTTTTAACTTCTTTAATTTCTTCAGTTTTAACTTCTTTGGGTAGTTCAACAACTGGAGCACATTCTACCCAAGTTTTAATTTTCTTATTATTATGGAAAACATCTTTAACTTCATAGGTTTTACTATCTTTTTCACTAATTAGTTTATATCCTACATAATAATCGTTAGGAGATTGAGAAGGTCCATTAGGATTATGTTCAAATTCTTTAGGTTTTTCAACTTCTTTTTGAATGGAAAGGACTTTCATTCCATTTTTATCAAGAATCTTTTGGATTTCATTAAGAATTGTGCTGAAATTTCTTTGAATAGTCATTCCATAAATAGAAGTTACTTTCGTATTATCAAATTTAGAAAGTTCAGATAGACGTTTATGATACCAACTATATTTAGTTTTAAGATGTTCAATCATCTTAGGGAGAAATACTTCAAAACCGGGAGGAGGACTTTGAATCATTTTTACAACTGCTACATTGTAATTTTCATGTTGAATAATATCATTATATGCTTGAGAACGAGTATCAGTACAATTTTCATATCCAGGTTCATTTTGTAGAGGATGTTTAGTACCTAGAACTAGACCCCTAAGGGAAATAAGAACAGAACGAATTGTTTGACAACTAGTCCATTTAGGACCTTCCCATGTATTAATTAGTGAAAGACAAACTTTACCACAAGTATATAGATTAGGATTAAAACGAATATTACCATATCTAGTTTCATATTTAACAGCAGGAGGATTAAAAGGATAATCATTAGGGAATGTGAAATTAAAGAAATAGAATCCATTTTCATATGGAGTATCCTCAGGACCAATCATCATAATCTTAGCAGTCATTACATTAGATTCATTATAAAAGTGGAAGATACCTTCTTTATCTAGAGGGTCTTTATTAAGGTCTTTAATATCATTGAAAATACGCTTAAGTGCAATAGAACTAGGATTTGCCATTTTAGAAATAATTATTGACTAACTATTTTTATATTTATCAATTTTTCATTTAAATCATTTATCTATAATTAGCATCTAAAGGCAAATGCGAAAACACCTATAGCTGCTAAACCTAATACCATTCCTGTATGATAGTTAAATTGCATTGTTCTATACATTTCTAACCATAATTTACTTTGTTCACTATTTTGAATATGATTTAACATCCAATCACTTTTAGGACTAAGAATATAGTAGAAGTAATTTGTAAAAAAACTAATTACTAAAACTAGACAAACTAAACTAGGAATTTCCATTTTATTTTCAGATATATTTTGATTATAATAAATAGCTAATATTGCTAAAACTAGACCTATAAAATAACCATGAGTACTAATATTTTTTCTTTCTTCAACAATTTTATCATATTTAGATTGTAAGTTTTTATCTAATAGATTTCTATAATTTCTAACTATAGGTGATTTATAAGAAGCATTATAAAAATAAATCATTGAAATAATTAATCCTAAAGATAAAAGACAAGTAATAGAACAGACCATTTATATAATTATTTAATATTATAATTATATAATTGCTTAATTGATTAATTGATTAATTGATTATTTTTAACGACGTTCTACTTCTTTGTAAGAACGTTTGTCTTTCTTAATAACAGTCTTAGCACCATCATAGATACCAGTGAGAGCACCATAAACAATAGGGACGCCAGTAACAGTTTCAACAGCTAAAGGAGCAAGAACACCTGGAGCAAAGATAGAAGAGATAATGAGGGAAAGGACGAGGGAAACAGCAGCACCCTTACCGACTTGGGAACCATAAATAAGAATGGCTTCTAAGACACGAGCAGGGATATTCTTAGTAAGAATAGCGCAAAGTTCTTTCTTGGGGGCACCCTTGGTGTAGGGAATACCAGCTTGGTCTAACATAAGTTCGACATCAGCACGAAGGTAGTTTTCATCTAAATTATCACAGAAATCTCTAATGAGTTTTTGATTATCAACGTATTTTTCCATTGTTTCTATTAATTACATAGAATTTAATTTTTCTATGTAAATTAATTTTGTATATTATTATTTAATTTATTAATTATATATTTTTAAGATTATTTCTATAAGTTTTTTGTTGTTGTTTAACAAACATTTCATTAAATTTTTCTGGATCTATTTGAGTATTTTTCATAGACCTACGTTGATCTGTAAACATAGAATCTCTTTCATTTCTAAGTTTACTAATTTGTCCCATATCACTAATCTGCGAACTATTCATTGTTGATTTCTTCTTTTCTCCTTTATCAGAATCTAAAGGAGCATTAATATAATAATCCTTATCCCAATCAGCAAAACTATTACATACACTCATATCATCATTTACTTCACCAATTACACTATAATTATCCTTACCACTAAATGAATAACATCCTAAATCTGCGTTACTCTTTTGAGAACTACCCTTTTGTAATTCATTTTCTAACCAAGCACCTACTTGGTCTCCTACTAAAGGTCTTTGAATACCTCTAGCAATTAATGTAGGAACTTCTGTAATTATTCTAGGAATCTTAACATCGCCCTTGTCTATACATATCTTTCTTACTAAATCATTAAAAGGTGTTTTATATAAAGCAGTTAAAAATGCTCTAGAGTGACTACAATTATTACTAAAGAATAATACACCAATTTCTTTTCTATTATTGTTATAATTACTATTGTTAGATAGATTATTTTGTGGTGACATTTGACTAGGAATCATATTACTTTGAATAGAACTTACATCATTACTAAAAGGATTACTCATTGAATTAGTATCATTACCAAAGGGATTAGGATTATATATTGGTCTATTGCTACTAGGTTGATGTCCACTAGGTTGATTTCTATTATATTCCATTTGTGAAACATTCATAGAACCGGGTCTTTCCATATAACGAATACTATCTTGTTTATTTCCAAAAACGCTCATATTTCTAGCAATTGAATTTTGATTATCTACAAAAGAATTTTGATTAAAATTTTGAAATTGTCTGTTCATATTAATTTCTGATATTTAAAAATATTTTAAACTAATTTTTATTACGCTAATTAAATAAATTATTTTATCAATTATTGCTCAAATATTAAAACAAAACTTACCTTAAGAGTTGTTCTGTAGATAAAACATTAATAATTTAAAAGAATCCAATATTTATACTTATAATATTATAAATGTCTACAAATCTTAGTAAATTTAATGAACAAATACTTAACTTTTTGAATGAATTATCAGCACTATTTCCTGAAGACAAAGCATTAAAAAATTTCTACCATACTGTTGAGTTTATGAAGAAAACTAATCCTAGAGAAGTTATGAACCAATTTAAAAACTTTGTTTATCCCTATAAAGACCAAATTTTAAAACGCGATGAATCCTTTTTCCTAAATAATGCCTTTAGTGATTCTGTTGTTCAATCTTCTTCTATTTCAGAAATGCTTAGAATTAAAACTATTTGGTCTAGTGGAAATCTAACACCCAGCGATAAAGACTGTATTTGGAACTATTTCAAAGTTTTCCTATATCTAATTGATAAGGAATACAAATAAATTTAATATTCCTTAGTATAAAGAATACAAATAATAATTAATAAATTTATTGAATTATAAATTTATTTATTTTGGTCTAGAGATGATTGGTTACTTAATCTTTTTTTTTCTTTTCATCTTCTTGGCGTTTCTTTTCTTCTTTAGAAAGATCTTCAGAATAACTAGTCTTGTAGATGAACATAGCAGAGAAGAGTAAGAAGAAGAATGATAAAATACTATAAACTATAACACCGTTACGGGTACTAGTACCAACTAAGGGAGTTAATATAATTAATAATAATAAAAAGAAATATGTGAAAAATTTAGTGAAGTTCATTATATATTTATATATTAGAAAAGATTGTGATTGGAATTTAAAATAGATATTTCTATTATTATTTCTTTTCATCTTCTAATAGTTCACGGATGGTTACTTTACTAATTAAAATAGAAAGTAGTAATTGTTTATAAAAAAATCAAAGCTTAATTTAGAAATGAATAAGATTATTGAATGGTTTGCTACAGAAACCCCTGAAAAGGAACTAGATTCAGAAGTTATTGCTAATGAGATATATAATAATACTTATGGAAGTCCTCTATTTTCTACACCCTATGGTTCTAGATATATGATTAATGCTGATGCTACTGCTAGTGGTAGTTTTTATAAGCCTATAGAAGATTTTATTAATATGAATGTGGTTCCTTATTATAATAATACACATAGTAATTCATTTTCTGGTCAAATGATGAATTTATTTATAACTAAATCTAAAGAAAAAATTGCCTCTAGTGTTAATGCTAGTAAAACTGATAAAATATTATTTACAGGAAATGGTTGTACAGGTGCGATTCAACATATAATTCATATGTTAAATTTAAAGGATTCTAATCAAAATGCTGTAGTATTTATTAGTGAAGGTGAACATCATAGTAATGATTTACCTTGGAGACATTTACCTATAGATTTAGTAGTAATTCCCATAGATAAGGAAACTGGTATTATTCGTTTAGATATTCTAAAGAAATATTTAAAAAAATATAGTGAAAAATCAGTTAAATTAATTAGTATGATAGCTGCTAGTAATATTACTGGTGTAATACAACCTATAGATGATATATCTAAATTAGGTCATAAATATGGTGCTATGGTTATGTTTGATTTTGCTACAGGTGGTTCATACATGTCTATTAATATGCATAAAGATGAATCTACTGGAAATTATATAGATATTCTTGTATTTTCACTACATAAATTCTTAGGTGGTCCTAATAGTCCCGGTTTATTAGTTGTTAGAGAACAATGTTGTAAAAATAATATACCTTTCTGTCCAGGTGGCGGTACTGTTCGTTTTGTTACTGAACAAATGCAAAAATATAGTGATGATATTGAAACTAGAGAAAATGGTGGAACTCCTAATATAGTTGGTAGTATTAAAGCTGGTCTTTGTTTTGAATTAAAAGATAAATATCAAAAATATATAACTAATAGAGAACAATGGCTTGTTCGTTATATAACTAGAAATCTTGAAAAACTTGACTCCATTCAAATTATTAATCCTAAGGATAATCTAGAAAGACTTCCTATATTTTCTTTTAGAGTTAAAGATATTCACTATAATTTAATTGTAGTTTTATTAAATGATTTATTTGGAATTCAAAGTAGAGGTGGTATTAGTTGTTGTAGTATGTACGCACAGAAAATATTAGATATTACCGATGAAAAGAAAAAATATATCTATAAATCTATTATTAAAAACAAAGGTGTTCCTAGTTTCTATGGTTGGTGTAGAATCACTTTCCATTATTCTATGCCTAAATACATTATTGATTATATACTTAATGCTATTGAATTTATTTCTAAAAATGCTAAGATATTCAAATCCTATTATATGTATGACCCTAAGAAAAATAATTGGTTCTATTCTAATTTAGATAAACCTACATCTCGTACTGAACTTATTAATAAATTATTGGAAACTACCGTTGGTTCTAATAATATTAGATATCCTAAACAAAAAGATTTAGAAAATGTTTTAAATGATAATTTAAAACTATTAGAAGAAATTCAAACAAAGTCTAAAAAATAAATTAATTATTAGTTATACTCGGCGCGATGCGTCAAGCATCGCTTCTATGGTACGCCCATCTGCGTCTTTAGACGCATGAAGGAAAGTATAGATATATACAATCTAGACAAATCATATGATTACACTTAGGACATTTGAAAATCTCTCCTACTACATGAAATCCATTTTTACATGTATCACACTCATAAACTAAATCTTCATAAATTTGATATGAATCTCTATGAAGTTTTTCCTTAATTGCTAGTTGTATAATACCAAAATTAACTTCCTTCGATGTTAATGAACAATTACACTTTTCCATTCTAGTTTTTTATTAAAATAGTATATTGATTCAATTTACACTATACTATTCGTTTTTACAATTTTTATAAAATAAAGAATAAAATAGAAATGACTGAGGAAAAAAAGAAATTTGAATTAATATCTAAAAAATCTGAATTACATTATTTATTTGAATCTGATAATTTAGATCATTCTAAATACTATAGTCAGGATTGTCAAGATAAATTTTTAGAAAAATATATCTTTAAAGGACATAAAAATGGTACATTTATAGATGTAGGAGCACATGATGGTAAAACATTTAACAATACATTATTCTTTGAAGAAACTCATGGATGGAAAGGAATTAATATAGAACCTATTCCTGATGTTTTTGAAAAATTATGTGAAAATAGGCCAAATAGTCTTAATATTAATTGTGCTATTGCTAATAATAATGGTACTGCTGAATTTATTCATAATTTAGGTTATACTGAAATGTTATCTGGATTAAAGGATACTTATGATAATAGACATTTACAAAGAGTTGCTAATGAAAATCATTATTTAGGTGGTTCTAGTAATCTAATTACAGTACAAACTAGAACACTAGAATATATTACTAGTGAATATAAACTAGACAATATTAATTATTTATCTATTGATGCCGAATGTGCTGAATTTGAAATTATAAAATCTATTAATTTTGATAAAGTATTTATAGATGTAATTGGTTTTGAAAATAACTACCCTGAT
>JACCED010069171.1_pt1 | contig 10683 bp, 12 predicted proteins | sample 7455021 | NCBI WGS metagenome assembly JACCED01 (sample SAMN15323456, study PRJNA562643) | freshwater metagenome | isolation source: river surface water | place: USA:Blue River Watershed | collected 2017-08-19 | reverse complement strand
TATATTATTTCTAAACATAAATGAACCCTTCTAAAATCGCTATCATATCCGTCATAACTATTGCTGTCATCGTAGGTGGATACTTCATCTGGAAGAAGCTTGATGAGAAGAAGAAGAGAGACCAAGCAATTGCTCAGAGCAAGGCTGCTGTCACCGGTGTTATGAATGTCCTCGCTGCTAATATCAGAGAGGGCTTCGACCTTCCTCCCTCCGATGGTGAGTATGTTCCTCCTTCTGAGGGTGAGTATGTTCCTTCTTCTGAGGGCGAGTACGTTCCTTCTTCTGAGGGCGAGTACGTTCCTCCTTCCTATGATAACACAATGCCTTCTTATGACAACACGATGCCTTCCTATGACACCACCACTTCTTATGATAACACGATGCCTTCCTATGACACCACCACTTCTTATGATAACACGATGCCTTCTGGTCCCATGCCTTCATCTGGACCTGGCTTCGAAAATTCTCCCATTGGAAGTATGATTGGAAATATAACTCCTGAGACCCTGATCAAGATGGACATCTACAATACTCTTGTCAATGCCGTCAATCCTGCTATCAACTTCTTTACCCCTAACGCTCCCAACTGCATTCCTCCTACTGATGCTAGAGCTCTCGTTGCCAACTTTGCCATTAAGGCTGCCAATGCTCTCCGTGCTCCTTTCGTAAATCCTGCCAAGTTCAATATGAACGATGAGGTTGTTATGAACTACTATGCTACCATCCCCATTGCTCTTGGAGTATTTGGTATGGTCTCTTCTGGTATGGCCACCGGTATCAAGGTTGTCAAGTCTGGAGAGCACGCTTCTGGTCTTCTTGTCTCGAACAAAATGATTCTTTCTCTCCTACTGAACCCTGTTGAGTACATCATGAGATCACCCACTATGCAGTCTGAAACCAATCCCAATGTCCGGCCTACTGCATACGTCGCATTTGCAGAGTACGAGCGTCTGATTGCATCATTCATAGGCATACCTTACTCTGATTTCAACGGCCTGGTAAGAAAGATGTTAATAACACCCACCGAGTACAATATGCTGAATTCCAAGTTCATGAATGCTCTTAATGCCAACACTACTGCAACCATACCTGTCAGTCTCCTTGTATCCATGGCATCTGTTGGTGTCTATTCTGCCATATCAAAGATCCCCAACGTCAATGCTATGGATCTCTGCGCTATGCTCCTCGCTATCATCGGATCTCAGTAATAACCTCATATCCATTCTTATTCATACAATAAGAATTATTCAATATAGGGGGGTATAATAAATGTCTATGTTTAGAACACCGACATCCCAGAGGAGCTTTTCAGAGCTACCCTTAGATCTTGTAGGTCAGAACATAATGAGCTACCTCACTCCTAAGGAGAAGGCGAGATTAGCTATATCCACGGGATCATTCCTTCCTGTATCACAGGGATACTATGGAAGAGGATCCAATACAGAGATGCACCGCGAGTATATGCGTGATAGGAAGGATGAATATGAAGAGTGTATGAGAAAGGAACGCGAAGAAATGAATACTATTCTTAATAACTCTCATACACAGGAGGATCCGGATATCTATAACGCGATTTATAATACAACTACTCCCTTTAACGACAGGATGAAAAATCTTGTAATGAACAGAGTAGCAGTTTACGGTCTTGTATGTACTCTTGAGATTCTCATAGATCAAGGTAGAATAAACCTACATGGAAGTGATGGAATATTTTTACTAATGAAAACTGTAGATACTTCTAGGGCCGTTCCTAACACAAATGAACGTTATAGTTACATGAACTCTATTAAGTTGCTTAAGTTTTTATTGGAGAATGGAGCAAACCCTAATCAAATTTCCCGACTGTTTAGCGGTCATACCCTCCCTATTATTGAGGCAATAGAGCTTTTCGCTGACAATGAAATGATTCACTCTAGAGGATTAGAGGTAATAAAAATACTCCTTGATCATGGAGCGGATCCAACGTATGAAGTGCAGTATTATAATAATGACCACATGATGAGTGCCATAAGCTTCGCCGAATATCTTATGCACGATTCTTCAAGTTTTAGTACTCATATTAAAAGACAGCCATTTATAACAGCATGCTTGGATCTCTTTGATGACTATCTCAGGATGGGTGCTGTACCACCTTCTTTCCGTATATCTACACGTAAGGCCACTCGTACTCCCAAGCGTAAGACTACAAGGACTCCCAAGAGGAAGTCCCCTAAGCGCAAGGCATCAAAGCGCAAGGCCGCTCGCACTCCCAAGCGCAAGACATCAAAGCGCAAGGCTTCACGGGCTATCAAGAGACGCTAAATCCCATATCCATTCTTATTCGTATAATAAGAATTACAGTACAATCATATCGTGGAATACCTGCTTGTAATCATCCAGCACCCTCTTGTTCTCCGTCTTTGTAAGAAGGGATATAAGGATCTCATGGAAGTCGCTCTCCTGTATATCTTTGCTATTCACATCAGGCCTCACCTTGGCCTCCTGTTTGAATGCAATAGACACTCCCGCCTTCACCAGCTCCTTATACTCCTTCGAGTCCTTGAACACCTTGAACTCCTCCGCCGTTCCCTTGATCGCCACCTTGATCTTTTCATCCTCCGTCGATTTGACACCCTTCTCTAAGACCTTGGATACATCATCAATCGACGTATATACAGTCTTCTTCTTCTCTACCTCTGTAGGGATCTCTGTAAAACGAACACCATCACCAACCTCAATTAGAAGGATGATATTGTCTCCCTTGTCTCCAAAGCTATGTTGCATAGGCGTGCCTGGATAGAACACATTGGTCTGTGGTTTCTGATAGTCATGGATATGCCCGCTTACCACTTGAGGGTACGACTCATCCCAATCGTCTCCGGTATCTGAGATGATGGCACCCATCTTGCATCCCTTGAACTCCTGGTGAGCAAAGATGATATCACTCTCAGACCAATGGAACTCATCCCCTGTCTTTGGCGTCGCAGTCTCCAAAGCCTCAATAAACCTTCCTGGATACACATATGGACAGCATACAAACCTGACTCCATCTACTTCATAGCTTTGGGCTGTGTCGATGACATCCACATTTGGGAGCCTATCCTTATAATGGCGCATCCAGTGATTTGATGTAAGGAACTGCTGATTATTAATCATATCATGGTTTCCCACAAGACACACAACCTTGCACAGCTTTCCCATATCCACAAGGAACTCAATACTCTTATTCAGAGCCAGTGTATGCAGTCTCTCATGGTAATGCATCACATCTCCAGCAACCAGAATAATATCAACGCCATTCTCTCGAACAACTCTCTCAATCATAATATTCAGCTTGTCGATTGAACTGAAATTCTCAACACGGATATGCGGATCTCCAATAAATAGAACCTTCATCTTTACCTTAATATGTACCCTTTTGTGATTTGATCACTTTTATGAATTCCATAGCTTTTTATGGAATTTTTACTTATTTGTTACTTCAATCGATTCGTGCTTAGTAGGTGACCTGGTCAAGCTGGCTGATGATCTTACCGGGCTGGCGAGAGATGAATGCCTCGACTACAGAGAGAGTGACGGGCTCCCTGTTCTGGATGTACTTGGTGTGAAGCTCCTTGAGGAGATAGTTGAGGAGGGGATGAACAAAGATGTACTGCTTCTTGATGTACCTGCCGATATAGACACGATGGATGTATCCACATACAGCCTTGATATTGGCATCAATGGTATTGAACTGCCAGACCCTCTCAGGATACATGGTGCGGAGCATATTCTTGGTCTCCTCATCTCCATGGACCTCCATATACCTGGAGAGGATGGAGGGAGTATTACCCCTAACCTTCTGGAGCTCAGCATAGGAAGAGTGAGTGATCTTAATCTGGGTGTTATTGGGCAGATAGACCATGAGACCCTGATGCATGGTGATGTCAGTGATCTTCACACGGGCCATGACAATGTCAGAAGTAGTATTGCGAATCCTCTCAAAAGGAGCAGTGATGAAGATATCGCACATAGGATCAAAGACACCATCCTTATCAAAGAGACCCATAAACCACATGCGCTGAGGGTTCTCGCCCTTGCACACCTGGCGAGTCTCAGATGTAGTCTGGAGAAGGAAGGTATAGGTGTTATTCACATCGAGGATAGAGCAGAAGTGATCAAACAGATGAGAGGGATCCTCAACCTCTCCAACGACCTCCCTGAACTTGGGGTTGTAGTGAGTGAATTCATTGTAGAGAGCCTGCTGGAAGAGCTCACCGAAGGTCTTGTCGCTACCCCACCTGGAGTTGTAGGCATCGAGCTTCCTGAAGGTAGAGAGGAACCACCTGTTATGAGAGTGGAAGAGACGGATGATGGTACCCTCCATAGCGGGGACTGCGTAGATCTGACCCTCATAGAGGGAGAGCTCAGCGCGGATGAGATCCTCATCGTTCTCGGTGTATTCCTTAGTGTATCCAAACATGCGCGAAACGATCTTGTCGCCATCAAGGACCACGCCCCTGCACTGCTTGACAGACTCGGAGCTGTCATCATTGCAGTGCGAATAAGACCAGAGCTGGAGCCCAGTCTGGATATCAGTATCGAACAGACGAATATTAGAGTTGTTGCGAATATTATTCACGTCCATCGACATATAAGTGGCCATTGCTTTGATTACACTATAGATTTATGGCTTTATAATCGGTTTTATGTGATATAAGAACCATATCGGGAATAATAAATGTCGAGATCTATACTGGATCTACCTCCCGAGCTTAAGGGAGAGATTGGAAAGTACCTTGGTGAGAAAGATCTGGCTAGAATGAGTATAGCTTCATCCCAATTGAGCGTTGTCGATCTATCTGAACTACGCCTATACCACATCCTTGAGAGGATTCATGACTATCTTCAGGATCTTCTTGTACTTCAAAGTATCCCTGAGTATATGGATATCCTCTACAAGCTTGAGTCCTATATACTGATGCTGAGGAAGGGAATGAAGACCAACCCTTCTATGAATATAGAGTTCAAGGAGCCTATCGATGGATTCATGGAGATCCTTCCAATGATAGATATGATTGACAATGCCATTGAATTTGAGACCAGAAAGGTCTATGCACTTCAGCAGTACGATACATATCCTGGATATACGAGTGCAGTCGATATGGATAAGATCAATAGATGCATATACGCTATCCATGATGTGCTTAATGCTATGGATGAGGCGAGGTTTATGCCTAATCCTAAGAAATACTAAGGTTTCAATTCCTATTGGAATGGAAACATTTTACTAATTAATGATTTACTAATTCTTTACTTCTTGCGGGGAGGGACAGTCTTGCGAGCCGATGAGGCAGTAGTAGTGGGCTTGGGAGGAGGGGGAGGGACGTCATCGTCATCACCGTCGATGGAACCCTCGTCATCGCTGTTGGAATTGGCAGGAGGGGGAGGAGGACGAGAGACAGATCCAGTAGGACGAGGAGCAGATGCCGAAGAGGAAGAAGCACCGTTAGAGTCCTCGAAAGGAATGTTGGGAAGAGGACGGGAGAGGAGGCGACGAGGACCCTGATCCTGGAACTTGATATTGACCTCGCTGATCTTGACCTGGAGAGAAGGCTTAGCACCAACATAGATAGACTCGATCTTCACAGCTGCATTGACACGGAAGTACTTGCCCATGACATCATTGAGCTCGAGGATCTCATCAGTTCCAGCCCTGTACATCTTAGTGGCAATCTTGTCAGTCTTCTTGGAGTACATGAGCTTACCATAGAGAGTGGGACCGGTACCATCGACAATCTTACCCTTCTCGCGCTTCCAGTAGAGAGGATTGAACTTCCTGAGATCAGACCTCTCAAGGTCGTACTTCTCAACATCCTCCTTGTGCTCATAGAGGTAATCAGCACAAGTGTCGCAGATGCGGTTGAAAGTATCAACCCACTCCTTCTCAGTCTGAGAAGGACCAGTCTTGGACCAGAGGGGGATGGGGATGGTGTATCCATTAATCTTACCAGTAATCTGGTCGGTGTTAGCCTGAACTCCAAAGCAGAATGCATCCTCGATCTCAAGAACCAGATCACCGACAGTACCGTCGGGATTGGCAGTCTTGACAGGAATGGTGTAGTAGGACATGGTAGGACCATTGCCGTTGTTGGGAATAGCCTTATTCTCGGGCTTGCCGAAAATAATATTAGAGACATCATAGCCAGAAGCCTTAGTGATCATAGTGGAGTCAGACATGTTTATTGTGTGTATTCTGCTTTTAATCCAGGTTATGTCCATTTCAAATCAATTTTAGCTTTTTGATATTTGAAATACGGGGAAAATTAGGAACTCTCCTTCTTTCTGGCATCGATGACCATAAGGGTTAGGTACATGGCACCAAATACAACAATAGAGTGGGCAGTTATACCGACAATGGAGGGGGAGGATCCCTGCATGAAAGAAGGGAAGATCTTGCTTGTAAGAGAATAGACTATGGGGAGAGAGAAGATGATGAAGAAGGTGGCAGCGAGGCCAGCCATGATCATATTGTGCTGCTCAGCGGGGATCATTTTATTTATAGGAGGCCGTTATTACCAATAGCGTTGATATCTTCTACATCAATCTCTGATGCACTCATGATCTTTCTCTGAGCCTTTCTAATAGGTCTATCAAGCATAACGTCTGTCTCCTTGTGTCTGGGGGAGAATATAGAGCAGAGGATGGACGCGGTAGGGGGTGTGTTAGGGGGAGTCTCTGGAGGAACAGGGGTGGATGGCCTGTTGTACTCCTTCTTGAGTCTCTCCAGATAGAGGATTGCATCCATGAGCTCCTCCTGAGCATGGTTGATCCACTCGAGAGTGTTTAGATCATCCCTATCCAGAGTGGTTCCATACTTCTCAATACCAAGGGCGCTCCTACTCAAAAACTTCTCAACAATAGCTTGAACTACAGTATCTCTAGTAGCTGACATCTTTAGTGTTTTAAAGTATGTCTTTTAGGTTGAATAAGGGGAATTTAAAAATAAAGTGGGTTTAAACCTTTTCTTGATCATTTACAAATGGCGTTCAATCCTCCTACCTCTGGTCTTCATTTTCTGTCTGGCGATGATTTCAATACTGTTGAGGGTCCCAATGGCTCCCCCATCATGATTCAGCCCATCCGCGGTCTGAGCATGGTTATGTTCTACTCGAACAGCTGCACTCACTGCCAGACTCTCATGCCTCTTTTCAAGAAGCTTCCCGAGATTGTAAAGGGTGCTAATTTTGCTCTTGCTAATGTCTCTACCCACAAGTCTATTGTTGCCAAGTCTCGTGGAACCAACACTCAGATTGATTATGTCCCCATGGTCATCTTCTATGTAGATGGTGCTCCTTTTGCCCAGTACACTGGCAACCACAATATGAATGAGCTTGTTGGCTTCATCAAGGAGATGGCCACCCGTGCTCAGCAGAAGCAGCAGTTTGCCTCTGCCCCTCAGCGTACTCCTGTTGCTCAGCAGGGTATGCCTCCCCAGCAACAGCAGATGGCTCCTCGTCAGCCTCAGAATATGCCTCCTCCCCAGGGTGTCCCTGCTGCTATGACTCGTCCTGGCAATGGTGGTGGTATGGGCAATGGTCCTCAGCTTCCTCCTCAGGGTCCTCCCCAGGGAGCTCCTCAGACCCAGCAGGCTCCTATTGATTCCGAGCCCAAGCCCCACAAGCCCTCCATGGTCTGCTATGTATCATGGGATGATGCTTACGGAAACTAATATATCGCGAAACATATAATCTGATAAAAAGTATCAAAAATTAGACGATTCTTTTTTCAAAAACATAAAAAGAATTACGGGATAAACGATATACGATATATAGGTAAAGATGAAGGAGGAATTGCTTATATATACTACCGTAGAGAACAACCTACAATCTGAGACTCCTGAGGCTAATTTTATCCCTGACATACAGGATATCATGAAGGGAGCGGATGGCATGACTATAGATGTCGTGTATGCAATGATACGCAAGTACCAGATAACTGAGAACCCCGATGCTATAGATCCTCCCTATGGATCCAAGTATCTCAAGAAAGGACTGAAGATAGAGCTTGGAAACCTTCCTCCCAAGCTTCTATGTATGCTTCATACCTTCCTTACCAAGTATTACAAGAGAGAAGAATAACTCCAAATATGATCTTTTGGAGTTAATAAATGAGTGTGAAAGATCTACTTGGAATTATGGATATATCTCCTCAACAGATCAGATATGGCACCTTCATAGCTGCCTTCATCCTTATTCTGTACATCACTACCATCGCCCTATCCACATGGATGCTTGTCTATACATTCAAGCTCGAAAAGGAGAACTGCGAGTGTGCTCTCGGATGGAAGCACAAGTATGTACAGGCTCTCCTCATCATAGGAATGATCAATCCTGCAATCAGTCTTGTTACATCTACCTACCCCTATGGATTCATAGTCGATCTATGCGTGGTTCTTCTGACCCTTATGTATATCCCTATTACATACACGTATATCAGGGATATGGAGGAGTCCATGTGTGGATGCTCTGTGGATCCTGCTAGAACAGCGCTCAAGGTTATCAACTACATCAACATCGTTGTCATCTCTCTTCTCGTCCTATTCTTGATTATCATACCCATGGTCTCTGGATATGCTAAGAAGAAGGAGTCTGATATCACGGAGATCGTCCTTGCCAGCCCCATATCGGCACCCGCAAGGTCCGCCAATAGTCTTCTTAAGGATATCCCTTCAAAGACATCCCGCAAGTCAAAGACATCTCGCAAGTCGTCTAGATCATCCCGTAAGTAAGCATTCCAAATACACAGTTGGAATTTAGAAATCTTCATCATCATATTTCATCATAACCTTGCGCATATAGATATTGAAGTCCGTATGGTCAATCCTATCCGAGAACTCATCCCATATCTTGGACTCTAGATTGGTCAATGCATTGGATACAAACCGTCTATACGTATCCTTGCCTATAAGAGATTCTCCCTTCTCAGTCATCTCTCCAAGCACATCATCCACCTTCTCCATGCCCATGATGTACTCATTGAGCATCTTCTGTACCTTGGCCATAAACTCGTCTTCTATGGAGATACCTATACCGATCTCATCATAGCCACTGATTATATTCAACAGTCTGAATGCATGTCCTGTACTGCACAGACCCGATGCATCGATGAGCTCTTCCTCCAGTCTCTTTATAAGCTCATCCTTGTACTGATGCTGGTTTATGTATCCCCACATCATACACAGGATATCACGAAGCGTCCTGTTCTTCATACCATACACTACATAGTCCAGTGATATACGAGTAAGGGAATAGGATACAGCATCAGCCTTCTTCTTGTACATAGACTTGTTCTTCTTGTACTCTTGATATACAGGATCCTCCTTGGATTCCACATTGGGCTTAGCGGGCTTCTGAGACCAGATGTAGTTCATGATAGCGTCCCTTACCGTGTCAAAGTCCTCTATAGTAATAGTCTCAACCTTGTTCTCTATGTACTCGAGGACCTTGAGCGCACTCTGGACAATGCTCTTCTCATGGACATTCTGGGCATTGCCATAGATGTCTCTCTGACCACCTCTGGTTATGCCGAGAGCATGAAGCTCTGCATTGGCATCTATGTACAGCTCATGATGTCCAAGACGTCTTGCAGTAGATACGACAATATCCAGAGCATCTGCTCTTGTATTGTAGTCCTCATGTCTATCCCTGCCAATACCAAGAAGGAAGGAGAGAATGATATCCGACTCATCCCTATCAAGACTGTATTTACCCAGAAGGATATTGGCCACAATGACTCTATGTGACGTCTGTATATACGGTGACCTTATGAAGGTCATGAGGATGGCCTTGCTCCATCCCTCGTACATCTTCTTTTCTAGGTGGAAATCAGCCATATTTGGCATACGTATAGTATGAAGATCAAGGATGAATCTCAGTCTAAATTCTATGTCGATATCTCCATCCATAACCAATTCCTTTGCTCTGTTGAGGCCAGTAGTCTGATGGGACTCATTCATAATCAGATACTTGATAAGGTTGGCTCTCATAGGTGTAGGAAGTCTGGTGTTTATCATTCTGTTCATATCGTCCAATATATCATTCCGTCTTGAAGGATAGGAAATGAAAAGCATATGGATCAATCTGTAAGAGTTTTCAACAGGAAAATTAGATTGCGATATAGTCTCCAAAACAGTGTCTAAGATATGAGATCCTGGACGGGTGGATAGGGTATGATTGATAACGGATAGGGTCATATTGCCGTCGTCAGAGTCCATGCGGAAGAGCTTGTTGAGGGCGTCAATTCTGTTTGTATTCTCAATATCTGGATTGAATATGGTTTCGATTGTCTGTCTCATCTCATCGGGCTCCTCCTCCATATCCATAGAGTCCCAGTCCTCGATGAGAATGGAGTTCTTCTCGATGGGAGTGGGGTTGTCTATGCGGGACATATCCATGTCTTCTCTCTCCTTGATGAGGAGCTCCAGGAGATCATTCATGCGAGAGCTTCCAGCGGTGAATTTGACCTCCTTTTCCAAAATGAGAGAGTCAGAATCGTCATCTACACGTGCATATGCAAAACTCATGTTTTTATGCAACCCTCAAATGTTTATATCCATATGTTTGATATGGATAATGAGCTTACTTGACAGTTACAACAGGGCAGGGCATGGCGAGGGGACCAAACAGTGCTGTGTCGAATGATACGTACATATCCACAGAGCGG
>JACCED011124440.1_pt1 | contig 10684 bp, 10 predicted proteins | sample 7455021 | NCBI WGS metagenome assembly JACCED01 (sample SAMN15323456, study PRJNA562643) | freshwater metagenome | isolation source: river surface water | place: USA:Blue River Watershed | collected 2017-08-19 | reverse complement strand
GTTACAACCTGAAGATTTCACTGCGTTTACGACCGCTCAAACGTCCGTGTTGTCAACTGACGCAATCGCCGCCTTGACGACTTCTCAGGTTCAAGCGTTGCAGCCTGAAGATTTCACTGCGTTTACAACCGCTCAAACGTCCGTGTTGTCAACTGACGCAATCGCCGCCTTGACGACTTCTCAGGTTCAAGCGTTACAACCTGAAGATTTCACTGCGTTTACGACCGCTCAAACGTCCGTGTTGTCAACTGACGCAATCGCCGCCTTGACGACTTCTCAGGTTCAAGCGTTGCAGCCCGAAGACTTTACTGCGTTTACAACCGCTCAAACGTCCGTGTTGTCAACTGGCGTAATCGCCGCCTTGACGACTTCTCAGATTTCTTTATTATCAAATGAATTTTTAGATAAATTAGCGGTAGAGCAAATTCAATCAATTGAAACTGAAGATATTGCCGCATTAACAACTTCTCAAGTTCAGCTATTATCTACTAGTATATTAAATACATTAGTAACTTCACAAGTTCAAGCAATTGAAACTCAGGATATTGCATATTTAACTTCTAGCCAAATACCATATCTATCCGAACAATTTATAAACGCATTAACCACAGATCAGTTAGCCACTTTAACTACAGATCAGTTAAGTTATATAACTACCTCACAAATTCAAGCTTTATTTGAATCAAATATAAGTGGATATGAAAGTCCAGCAGATTCTCCAATCTTAAATGAGGAATTACCAACAATTCAAATTGACCCAAGCGAAATTACGGATCTAATTAATGATACTTTAAATCCAGAATCACTTGACTACTTAACGATTGACGGCGGTCTCGAACCTTAATTTAGTGTAAACATTTAAAAAAATATGTCTCAAATTCAATTTAACCTTTTAAACAGAAGATCTGTAGTTTCTGGTTATAGACCAACTGGATTAAAATCTGGAGAAATTTTTATACAAATGGCTGATAATGCCATTTTGTTCAATAATGATCTGGGTCAAACTGTATGCGTAACAACGCCTGAGCAATTTCAAAGTGGATCTTTTGTAACTACTGGGCAAACTGGACAGTTTGCAAGTTTAGATGGTTCAAATTATTTAAAGACAACTCAGATTCCTAATATTACTGGAGATGTTTGTATTAATGCAGGATCAAATGTTTCAACTGTTTATAAAATTCAAGGACAACCAGTTGCAAACACTCAACCAGCAGTAGGGCAAACTTTACAGTTTAATGGAAGTTCTTGGGTTCCAGGTGATATTCCTGCTGGTGGAAATGGTGGTGGTGGATTAGTTTATTATTTTAATGAAACAGTTGCGGCGGATCTTCCAACTGGAAATCTTCCCGCTTCACTTTCTGGAACTTTTGAATTAGGCAGAACTGGAATTTCTAATCAATTTTCAGTTGTAAGTAACACTTTATCTCAAGTTAGTTATGATTCACTTGTTGGATTTGTTACTGATGTATTAGATCCTTCAGCTACTTCAATTCCAGCAGGTTTATTTGATTTTAATATTTGGGCTTCTAGTAATACTGCAACCCAAACGGTACTTCAATTAAAAGTATTTAAATATAATGGATCAACAACTACTGCAACCTTATTGGCAACATCTGATGATGTTTATACATACGATGGTACGGTAATCAGTCAATATATATTATCAGTTGTTTTGCCGCAAACAACTTTAACATCTACAGATAGATTATATATCCAAATTTTAGCCAAAGCATTAGGCACAAATAAAACTGTTACTTTATATTTTGGTGGCAATACTCCCTCTCACGTTCATACTACAATCCCTTCAGTTGGTGGTTCAGGATTAGTTAAAGTGATTAATGGAGTTATGCAGAATCCTGCAGCTCTACTTGTTGACGCAGATGTTTCAGCGAGCGCAGCAATTGCGGGTTCTAAAATTCAGTCTGGATTTTTTGCCCTAGCAAGTGCTACTGGTAGTTTTGTTACGACTGGTCAAACTGGAGTTTTTGCCTTGTCATCTCAGACTGGTAATTTTATAACTACAAGTCAGACTGGACAATTTGCATCTACTGGGCATACACATACGCAGTATGTATCGACTGGATCTACTGGCGCTTTCGTAACTACAGGTCAGACTGGCGTTTTTGCCTTGGCCGCTAATACTGGCGCTTTCGTAACCACGGGTCAGACTGGAAATTTTGCTTCCAGTGGACATGTTCATGTGAATTATGTCTCCACTGGATCAACTGGAAGCTTTATTACTACTGGACAGACTGGTTCGTTTAGCTCTGCAGCTAATGCAATAATTAATTTAAATCCTGGATCGAATAATTTTACATTTGGCAGTTCAAATACTTTAATTGTTGGATCAGCAAATGATTTATTACTTGGAGGATCTTCTAATTGTAACTGTACTTCAGCAAGTACTTATTCAACAATAATTAATGGTAGTTCAAATTATTATTACGGTAATTCATATTCTACCATAGTAGGATCTGCAAATTCTGCAAATTATGGAAACTATGGATTAATACTTGGTGGATGTATAAATGTAATAGGTGCTGATCAAGTAAATTCAATCTTCAATACAGTTATTAACGGTAGTGGAAATTGGACTTATGGCTCATCAACATGCTATTCAACAATTATTAATGGCTCTGGAAATTCAATTAGAAATTCTAGATATACAACAATTATTGGAGGAGTTGGAATCCAAGTAAGTGGAGCAGTTAATACAACTTATACAAATAATTTATGCGTAACTGGCGGAGTTCTCTCGGTTGGCCCAATAGAAGAAAATATTACAGTATGTTCTGCTGCAACAAGCGGACTAATTAACTTCGACGTTATTCCTTCCGCGACAATGTATTATTTGAATAATTCTACTTCTAATTTTTATTTGAATTTAAGAGCGAATGCTTCTACATCTGTTGATTCAATTTTGGAAACAAATAAAACATTAACAGTTACATTCCTGAATACAAATGGAGCTACTGGTTATGCTTTAACTGGTATTTCAATTGATGGAACTGGAAGATCGATCAAATGGTTAAATGGAACTGGTTCTTATCCAGCGGGAAATACTGGAAGCATTGATAGTTACTCTATAACTGCAGTTAAAACTGGAGGAAATTCATATATAGTACTAGCGTCTCAAGGTAAATTCATTTAATATGAATTTAATAAATTCATTTTCTAGTTTGGGAAAGAGTTTAATTACACAAATTTCTTCTATTATTTCTTATACTAGCAGAACACTTTTGGGTACTATAGATGGGAAAGTAGATTCAGAAAATACTGGTTGGTCAGTTTCATTAAATGATGCTGGAGATAGAATTGCAATTGGAGCGCCAAGTAATAATGGATCTACTGGTGCAGTTCGCATTTACTCTTGGGATGGATCAATTTGGACACAATTAGGAACTGATATATATGGAGAAGCGAGTAGTGACATATCTGGTTATTCAATTTCAATGAATGCTGCTGGAGATAGAGTGGCGATTGGAGCATACCAAAATGATGGTACTAGTGGAAGCGCTTCTAATAATCAAGGTCATGTTCGCGTATATTCTTGGGATGGAGCATCGTGGATACAGTTGGGTGCAGATATAGATGGACAAACATTTGCTACTTTATTTGGTTGGTCAGTTTCAATAAATGCAGTTGGAGATAGGGTTGCAATTGGAGGACCATATAATAATAGTAATCGTGGTGTAGTTCGAATATATTCTTGGAATGGATCAACTTGGATACAATTAGGAACTGATATAAACGGTAAGGTAGCAAATGATTATTGTGGTTGGTCAGTTTCATTAAATGATGCTGGAGATAGAGTGGCGATTGGAAATGTGTGGAATAATGCGTTTGATTTTAGTACTGGATATGTAACAATATATTCTTGGGATGGAACGAATTGGACTCAAATGGGTACAGATATATTAGCTGAATTTGCTAATGAAAATTTTGGTAATTCAGTTTCAATGAATGCTGCTGGAGATAGAGTAGTAATTGGAGCGCCAAGTAATAATGGATCTAGTGGTGCAGTTCGCATTTACTCTTGGGATGGAACAGCTTGGATAAAATTAGGAAATAGTATAATAGGGCAATCTTTATCTAGATTTGGCTGGTCAGTTTCAATAAATAATACTGGAAATATTATTGCTGCAGGAGGACCACTTAAAGGTGCAACTGGTGTAAGTAATGGTCATATAAAAATATATTCATGGATTAATGATCAGTGGACGCAATTACTTCCATCAATTTTATTTAATGGAGACGTAGTTCAAGATCAATTTGGTCGCTCAGTTTCAATAAATTCCGTTGGAGATATAATAGCCATTGGTGCGCCTTATCACGATACTAATGGAAGTAACTCTGGTAGAGTTAAAATTTATAAATTAACGTAGCATGAACTTAATAAATTCATTTTCTAACTTTGCAAGAAATAATAACTTTCTAAGGAGCCTTATTTGGTATGCAGATTCATCTAATGCGTCTCGCACAATTACTTTAAATGGTACACCAACTCAATCTAATGAAGGAAGCGGAGTTATTGGCGTTGAATTTGATAATCCTTCAGATGCATTGGTGATAACGGATACCAGTGTTGTCAATTTTGGTACGCAGGATTTTACCGTAGAATTCTTCATCAAACCTGCGAATAATAATTATGGAACTGTATTTGATAGCAGAAGAACGGTATCTATTAATAATAATTTCCACATAGCGTGGAATAATGGAACTATAAGTTACATTACTAATAATAATTCTGGCAATGTAGGAATAAATGGATCTATTACTGTTGGAATGTGGAGTCACGTAGCTGTAGTAAGAAGTTCTGGATCTTCTATTTTATATATTAATGGAATTGCTACTCAAGCCGCCATTGCAGATAATAGAAATCTTACTGATGTAGGAAGCCTGTATATAGGAAAAACATATGATAATGACAATTACAGTTTTAATGGAAAACTCGCTGGGATTAGAGTAGTTAAGGGTGTTGCTATCTATAGCGGATCAAACATAACAGTACCGACATCTGCATTGACAGCAGTATCTGGAACTCAGTTATTATTGAATTTTAGAGCTACTGCAGTGCCAACTGTAGTTTAAATTAGATAAATTTTATTGATTCATTAAATTTATCATTTGCTCCATATTTAAAGAGCCTCCATTTTGTTCGATCAATGAAGAGAGTGATGTTTTTTTTGCATTTAAATCGAGCATTTCCATATCTTTTTTAGTTGCCCCAAAAATTGCAGTTCCACCATCTTTAGAAGAAGATTGAAATTTTTCTCTACTTTTTTTAGATTCAACAAATAAAAATATAGATTTTGCATCTTTCCTCATGTAATCGGGTATATCATCATGATATTGAAATATATTATTCAAAATTTTAGAGTATAAACTTAATTTCATTTGATATGAAGTTAATTTATTAATTTCTTTTCCAAAGAAATCTCTAGCATTTTCGCAATAAGAGAAATATACTCCGAAAAAATCTTGTAATATAATTTCTTGTATCGAATCATCATTAAATTGATTGGATACTGATGAGTATAAATTAGTTAATTTTATTACATCATCTTGTGATAATTCGCCAAATTCTAATTCCGAAAATCTTAACTTATTTAAATTTTCATCTAAAAAGATGAGCATTCTCAAAAATTCTTCATTGGCCATCTTATTAGCAAAATTTTCAGCAGTTATTCCAAGCAAATCATTTTTTTTATTAATCAAGTTTGAAAGTTTCGCATTTTCTTCATCTATTATTTTTTGATGATTTTCTTTATCTGATGGTAAAAGTAATTTTTCTTTTGTTAATTTTAAATTAGAAACATATTTTTTAAGCTGCATTATTTCTAATTCATAATCATCATTCCACTCTTTTGAAGAAACCAACTTTTTATATACATCACTTTCCAATTCTAAACCCCGTTTTTTCGCAACTTCTAAAAATTTATTATAAGATTGAGATATACTATATTGATCTCTTAAACAAAAATGCTTTAAGAAAAGTAATTCTCCATTGAATTCAAATGAAGAATACCCATTAAAAATATCAATTAATGTTGATATTTGTTTATTATAATTCACCAGACTCTATTTTTTTATCTAGCTCTTCAAAATCTTCGCTAGTAGAAGCTTGATTGAAGAACCAAAAAGCCATCAATGTTGATAGTTTTTTGGAAATTTGAAAATATTGCTGATCTAAAGATTCTTCTTTTTCGTAAAAATCTTCCAGCTTTTCCTCGAAAGAAGACCCTTTAAAATATGGTTTTGGCTCATCGTCTAATTGTCTTTTAATATAAGACAGATTTAAAATGTACCATATTAAAATTTTATTTTGAGCTTTAGAGTCCGCAGTATGATCAAATAAAGATCTATAGGAAGATTCAATTTCTACAATTTCTTTTCTATAGCTTTGTAGAGTGGTGATTGTATCTGAAATTTTAGAATTGATTTCATCTGTTTTTTGAGAAATAGATTCCAATCTGCTTAATTGCGATTGGGAGTCATAAATTAATTTATATAAATCAACTAGTCTACTTGATTCTTGTTCTGACATAGCCCCACCTGTATCAGAATATTTTTTTGCAAGCATGGCCTTTGTAAGAATTCCCTTTTTAATACATTTGCTAATTTCGACGCTATATTCTAAATCTGCGTCTTCAATTTGTCTTCTACTTGGTTTTTTGATAAAAATTTGAACTGGAACTTTTTCAACAGTCTTTTTCTTAACTATTGTTTCTTCTCCATTTTCCTCATTAATAGAAACTTCCTCAATAAATGATTCTTTATCTTCAAAGATTGTAAAATTGTATAAATATTTTGACTCCATATTAAATATATTAATTTTTAAATACAAAATTTATACTGAAATCGTCGAGTTCACTATCTAATGATCTAATAGTTTCATTGCCTATATCTAGAACTCTTTTTCTGATTCTAGATAATTTTTCTTCATCAAATGTATCTGCATTGTCGATGACATTATGAAATTCAGATGGAATTTCTTGTTTTATTTTTTTTAAATATTGATCATGCTCGAATTTTAAATCTTCTATTAGCATTAAATATTGTTTAAATAAATATGCTATCGATTTATTTGATTTTTTAGAAAGACATTGTTTTGCGTCCATACCTTATACCTTTATATATAATAAAAATATATGTGTAAATATAAACATGGCTGGATTTATATCTGACGCTCAAAAACAGAACATAAAAAATATTGTAGATAAGATCCACGATACTTTTGCCAGAGATATTGTTGTTTATCAAGAAGGGTCTAAAAAAGATTCAGTCTCAATAGCTAATTACAATACATATTACAAACGCGGTGTTGAAGCTAGACCAAAATTAAATCCGAATGTAAGAGTTATTAAAGCTAGAATAAAGTATAAAAGAATAGAACAAAGTGATTTTTATCAAGATTCCGCACAGGAAAAAATAAACATTCCAGAAGGAGAAATTTTTATAATTGTTAATCTTGCTGATGCCGCATTCATGAAGAGTGCAAAAATTGTTGAACTAGATGGTAAGACATATGCAATTAATAGTCCTGGATTAGCGCAGGGAATGTTTGGCCCTCAGTATTATAAATTTTCAGTAATTCCATTAGAAGTGTAATATGGCTTATAAGTTACCAGAATCAATAAAAAGACAAGTTCATGCGAAAGTTATAAAAAAAGAAGTGGTAGATATTACCAAAAAAGCTCAAGCTCTAAAGGAGATGATGATTTCTGAATTTAATTCTCATCCAGTTACTGTTGAAATTAAAGCTGGGCCATATGCTGGAAATTATAGCGACACTTTAGTTGGAGTAACTGGAGGTAATTTGTTTTCTTTTATTGGTTTTGAAAGTGGATCTGATCCAATAGCTCCAATTTTAGAAAAATTAAATTCTATAAAAATTTCAAGTAGAACAGAATATAAAAACTCTTTTTTAAATATAGAATTGCCATCGATAGAAGAAATCTGGGAAGTAACTCCGATGCCTTGGCAAGAGGGTAGAAGTTGGGCTAAGGGAATTGAAAGTGGAATTTCTGGATTAAATTATTATTTATTTTCTAGTAATAGACAATTTAAAGATTCTAGATCTGGCCCAGCCGTTCAAGCGAGTAAAGCTAGAACTGGAGCTAGGTATTTACCTACTCAATATCTAACTACTTTATTTAAAAAATATAGAACAAAATTTTCTTCGCTTTATAGAAGAAATAAAAGTATATTTACTTTTGTAGAATAATATGAAACCGCAATTTCAACACAAAGCCGTAACGTCAATTATGTTATGGTTCGAGCATTTTCTTCTTTCAAAGGCTGAAGCTTATTCAGTTCAAACTGGAAAATTTACATACTATGAAGATGTTGCTTTACCATCTGGATTTAAAGCTTTTGGTTCTGAATATAAGCAATCAATTTACGACTCTTCTTTAAGCGGCGCATATGTGCCAAGTGGAGTTTATATAAATAATACTTTTTCTGGATTCAATAACTCAACTTTGATTTTTGATACTTTAAATTCCAGAGTTATTGCAAGCGGAGTTTCTTCTACCGCAAATATAACTGGAAAATTTTCCCCTAAAGAGATAAGTATATATTTTACGAACGATACTGAAGAAAATGTTATATTGAATGTTCAAGAGCAGCTAAATCAAAATGTTGCAAATCAACACGAATTTTATACCCCATACGAGCAAAAACTTCCAGCAATTTATATATCAAATCAATCAATGCAAAATAAACCATTTGCATTTGGCGGCATGAATGAAACATTAACTAAAACAACTGCGGTAGTTTTAGCTAACCAAGCTTATGAACTTGATTGTATTTTATCTATATTTGCTGATTCTTATAATGAGAATATTCCAATATGTGAATTTGATTCGCAACCACTGAATCAATTTGGAGCTTTGAAGTCTGGATACTATTCATATAGTGACATTAAAAATACTTATAAAGAACATCTTTTTGTAAAAAATGTAACTTCATCAAAAATGTCCGATAGAGTTAATGCAAATTTGTTAAAGCAATTATATATAGGATTTATAGATTTTGAATTATCCATCTTTAGATACAGATCTTAATTTCACTTTTTTTAAAAAAAATGTAATCCTCTTAAAGAAACTTTCTAATTTATGGCACGTAATCGCGTAATTTATCAATCAGAAGCTCTATATGTCAGTAAGAATGTTAATTCTACTGGCAGCGGTGAGCATAGGCAATTAACAAGGGTACAAAGTGCAAACTATAATTTTGACATCACTCGTCAAGATGTAAACCAATTCGGTCAGTTGGCTCGTATCGACGCTTTGGTGTTGACATCCCCAACTGTTTCTCTTGATTTTTCATATTATCCAACTGATGGATTTAATGAAAGAGCTTTGGGCTTTTATGTCCAAACTGGAAGCGGTGCTGCTGGTAACTTTTCTTCTGGTCAGATGGGTAATTCTTCTGGTCAAAATTTCTATATTGTTACCACTTCAGAAGGTACTGATTTAAATTATGAAACAGGGTCTAATTCATTAAATGGAAAATCTGTTATTGGAATTGGCAATGGTTTCTTGACTAATTATTCTCTTGATGCTTCAGTTGGAAATTTGCCAACAGCAAGCGTTACAATCGAAGGTTTAAATATGAATTCTTCTACATATGGCCCATATGTAGTAGCTACTGGGGTTGGTGGATTATTGGTAACGGGTACTGGAGCATTAAGTCCACAAATCGATCCAACTTTAGGCTCTGTTGCAGTCTCTGATTTGGCTGGTGCTCAACAAAAGATTGCAATTCTTCCAACTCCATCTCAAGGTATTGGAGCTAATATTCCAAGTGCATTGAGACCTGGTGATATTGTATTGGATTTCGGAAGTTATGGAGCTGGTGCAGGATTAACTGGAAAAGCAGTTCCAATCGCAAATATTTCTGGATCTTCTAATGGATTAGCTTCCGATGGTTTGCATCTACAAAGCGCTTCTTTGGCGCTTCCTCTATCTCGTACTCCAATTGAGCGTTTAGGTTCTCGTTTCGCATTTGCTCGCGTTGTTGACTTCCCAATTGTTGCGACATTAAATGTTAGTGCAATCGTAAATGAAGTTCAAGCAAGAAATCTTGCCGTTATGTTGGATGACAACAGTGAAAGAGATATTACAATGCGCATTAAAGATTCTAAAGATACAACTAAAGATGCAATGATCTTTACTTTGAAGGGTTCTCGTCTAAAGAGCGAATCTTTCTCCTCTAGTATTGGTTCTAATAAGACAGTTGATTTAGTTTTTGAAACTCAAATTGGTGGGCCAAACGATGCTGATCACGGTGTATTCTTGAGTGGAAAAGGCGTTGATGATGTTGGTGTAAATGGATGGGCTTATTAATTTAGTTTTTGGATTCATTAAAAAACCCACCGTAAAAGGTGGGTTTTTTTATGTTTATATTATTATATATATATGTCGAGAAATAGAGTCATTTTTCAAAGCGAAGTTTTATACGTAAGCGATGATGAATGTTCTAGTATTGAATATTCTCATTACCAATTAAATAGAGTACAGGTTGCAAACTATAGTTTTTCAATAGAAAGAACTGATGTAAACCAATTTGGACAATTAGCAAGAATTGATTCTCTTGCCGTAAAGAGTCCGACCGTTAATTTTGATTTTTCTTATTTATTAACTGATGTTTATAATGAGCTTGCAATGGGGTTTTATAT
>JACCED010784018.1_pt1 | contig 10684 bp, 12 predicted proteins | sample 7455021 | NCBI WGS metagenome assembly JACCED01 (sample SAMN15323456, study PRJNA562643) | freshwater metagenome | isolation source: river surface water | place: USA:Blue River Watershed | collected 2017-08-19 | reverse complement strand
TGGTTTGAAAATCCTGCAGGGGCATCGGCTGGCGTTGTTGCACCAACAGTGATCGCACTTGGCGCACTTGCTGGAGAACGAGTGCACGCATCAGTTGATTCATTTCCTGCTGCAGCAACGACTGTGATGCCCGCATTTGTTAAACGCAAAATTGCAGAGTTCAATGACGCAGAAGCTGCTCCACCAATACTTAAGTTCAAAACAGCCTGCGTCTTTGGATTTGGATTCTCAGGGCTCAAGATCCAGTCAAGGGCTGCAATAACGCCTGAGTACTGTCCACTTCCAGCACAGTTCAACAATCGAACTGGAACAACGCGGGCATTCTTTGCCAAACCGTATTTTGTACCTGCAGCTGTTGCTGCAACGTGCGTTCCGTGGCCATTGCAATCGACAGTGCCATTTCCATCATTGATTGATGAATAACCAGAGGTTGAAATTCGACCTGCTAAATCATTGTGAGGATAAATTCCTGTGTCACCAATGTAAATTGTTGCGCCAGCACCAGCGCTGCGATAGCCGTAGGCACTTGTTGATCCAGGCAAACCAATCTTCTCGCGTTGATCAACGCGATCTAATCCCCAGGCTGGTGTTGGGCTTTGAGTGTTTTGAATCGCAAGACCAAAGACATCGCGATCCTCTTCAACTGTTAAAACATTTGGGATCTTTGCAAGTAACCCAGCAACCAACTTGGGAAGTTCGACTGTATAACCATCAAATACATAGTTGTACTTCTTATCGATCTTCCAACCATTCTTGGTTACAGTCGCTTCAATAGCAGCCTTAGCAGATGGCGATACTGAGATGATGTACTTCGCCTTTGCGCCCAAATCCAACGCGGTGGTTGGCACCATTGTGGAGCTAAGAGCGAAAATGGTCAGCAGCGCAACAACTGCTATTCGGACTCTGTGGGTTACATTCTTACGCATTAATTAATCCCCTTACGGAGATAGGAACCTTCCTATCTCTAGGCTAAGTACGCTATAGACCACCACTGACAAATTCACTTGTCCACTACTTACGGACAATTTTAAGGCGCTCATGCCAAAGAACCAGGGAGGTGGCTGGTCAGTCCTCTTTTCGCTGGAGGGTTTCCAAGATCCGAACTCGTGCATTCTTAAAGTGGATGGGGGATAGTTCGCTTCCCACAAAGCGGCGTTTGTAGGCGTGGGCGGCTATAAAGGATGTTCCGCTACCGCAATGAGGATCCATGACTAACTCCCGAGGCTTTGAGTAACACATGACGATCCTCTCAGCCAAAGACAGAGGGAAGGCGGCGTCATGAAAGCTATTTCTAGCCCTGCTAATCCGCCACACATCTGACATCCCTTTGTGAAGGCCCTCTGGATCGTAATTCTGAAAGTATGGCTTTGCTTCAGGTTTACAAAGAATGTAGATCCGTTCTGTTTCTGGATACAAATACCCTTTGTCATGGTTGTGGGTACTACCCCTGTCCCACACTATTTCTTCATAAATCTTTAGGTGACCCTGCTCAACAAGGGGCAAAATCCACTCATAAGGGGTAATCAATTTCTTATCCTTGTGCCTATTTTTGTGCACATAGGCAATTACGCCATCGGATTTCAATCTTTCTAAGGACCACAATAAAAAATTCTTCTGCTGCTCTTGATACGCAACCTCGGGCAGGTTGTCATCATATGAATTAATTCCACTAAAGGACTTTCGATCAAACTTACCTTGCCTTCGCATTCCGTCTTCACGTTTACCTGCAGAGCCAATGTTGTAAGGCGGTGAAGTGATTACCAATCGAACATTTTTAAACTCAGTGAGCGTTTCCAAATAATCTCCTTGGTAAAGACAGCTTTTACCAAAAGTGAAAAGCTTTGTGCTCATTTCGCGTCTCCTCAGGAGGATACTACCCAGAAAAAACAACATCCTCTATAGTCCACTCTGACAGTGAAAATTCTAGATTGGAATCCATCCGAAATGCCAAAATTCAAAATACTCGCCAGCAGAGAAGTTTTCTATGAATTTGAAATTGAGGCTGAATCAAAGGAGCGATCAGAGGAAATCCTCAAAGAGATTGTCCTAAAAGAAGAGTTAGAAAAATACGCCTATGACTGGGCGCCGCTGGAGGTCTTCGACAACGAAAAGGCTTGAGCTTTGACTATTAAGTTTAAACTCACTCGCGACTAGCTAAAACTTCATCGATCAAGGGGTCATTGAGTTTTGCCAGCTTTTCAAGGAGAGATTTTGGGGTGCTTTCATGGAGCGCCATACAACCTAAAAAGTGAACTGAATCGTTGCGAAGCTTAGAATCCTTGTAATTGAAACCAAGACTCAAAAACTCAAATACTGTTTCTTTCTTTGCATCTGGAAGTTTTGCCCAACCGAGGGTTTCACCAAACATAGGGTTTAGCTGTGCTGAAACATGGAAGCTATCAGGCTCTGCAAATTCCAGTGCTGCATCTATCATCCAATCTTCTGCATTCTTGGTTAATTCGAAACCATACTTTTCCGCAAAGTCAGGAATGGTAAAAGTTAAGGCAATCAAGGATTGTCCGATGTGGTCGTAATCCCCGTCTTCTATTATTGTGACTAAAGATTCTTCGTAGGCCCTTAATTCATGTGCTGCCTGCTCTGGAGATAATTCCTCTTCAGCATAGAGCCAATTTTGATTGTCAAAATACAATACCCCACCGAGTCTAGTTGCATCTTCTGAATCGGCTTCTTCGAACTCTTTTCCTAAAATAGGATGTGAAATGAAAACATCATCTGTCCTATAAGCATTTCTGCGATAAATCTCAAAATCATCTCGCTCACAAAGATCAGTCCAAAATAATCTATGGAATAATTGCAGTGAAATTAATTCATGCAATCCATAAATAGTAGGCTGGATAGCTATTTTTGTAGGCTGTGGCAAAACTAATGACAAGTGATGACCTTGGTCTGTAAAAAATTCACCAATTGATTGCTTTATCGTTGGAATAGTTGCAAATTTTTTACCCTTGTATTGGCCAAGATTTACCCTTAAGGACTGAAAATATGGGAGAGATGAAACATAGTGAATGTCTTCACCCCAATAATCACTTGCAGAATCATCTTTAGGTTCAATACCGGCTAAGACCAACACAGCTTTTTGTTCATCACTTAAACTCGGATTCAATATTAAAGCTTGGCCGATAGTCTTGGAAATTCCATCATAATCAGCAACACTGAATAAATACGCGAAAACTTCATCAGTTAATTTAACATTTTGAGCAATATAGATCATGACATAGGAAGAATGTGACTGATTTGAGATGATTCCTTTAAGATGCGTCAGCAACACCACAGGATCACCAAGAGGATGCGCTAGGGCTAAGGCACGTATGTTTTCATCTTGGATTTTGATCAATTTATCAATTTGCTTTTGATTCAAATTAGGGTTTCTAAAAACTGACCAAAAATTCTTTGATACTAAATTTTCATCTTCAAGAAACTTATCAAATTCCTTTGATGGAAAATTGGGATTAACAAAACCGTTTACTCCTGCTTTTTCCAGAACCCAATCCGGTACCTCGAGGCATGAGACAATCTCAGGCTCTGCTACATACTCTGATTTGGCAATCATCTGGAAAAACTCCTTGGCCTGTTTCGGCTCTTTTTCAAGTAGAGCCTTTAGGAAAGGATCGGAATACAAACCTCTGCTCATTCGTCATCATCCTCTTCGTCATCAATATCATCGAAATCTTCCGTGATCAGATTGATCTCTTCGAGTGATGCTTTCAAATGACTTTCCCCTTTTTTGCTCAAGGTGATCGCGCCTTCGGTGTAGGCGATAGCCATTCCAATCGCAACAAATAGATCCTCAGAGTTGTCACTACCCATAATTGCTTCGACCAATTCTTCATTTTCTTCGAACTGATCCCTTATCTCGACCAGCTGATCACACACCTTTGTAATAGATGAACCCATTGTCAATCTTCCTTCCTTGGCGAAACAGCTAGCGCCTGACTAATCATCTTTGACTCTAATTCCTTCAACATTTCTTTGATAGATTCTGGGGTGCCCGGATGTAAAGCTATACAAATCAAGAAGTGTTCGGCGAGCTGGTACTTAGTGTCAACCTTTGCATTAAAGCCTTGAATGATGATTTGAGTGATCTTCTCTTTTTTTTCAAGAGGCATGGCATTCCAACTGTACGGAAGTGCTTTTTCAGGAAACACTCGGATCTTCATTTCACGATCATCCTGGAAGAAACTCTCTGCCCACTCGCAAACAAATTTTTCGCCTTTAGCTGTAAGCGCGTATTCCGCGGAGACGTACTGCTTCTTATCGGGTTCACTAGAACTGTAAGTAGTAACTTCTCCAGACCAGGAATTCTTCGAAACGATGGCAGCCAAAATTAGATCGTATTGCTCGTCATCATCGCTATAGTCAAAGAGCTCTTCAACATCTCGATATGAGAAGTTCTCATTACTCATCTCTAAATCCATGTCTTCGACCGTCTCTGCCCAAGCCCTGTCAATGAACGGGTAAGACATGCTGTTATATGTATATGAGCCGCGAGAAAATTCATGCTCCAGTTCTAGGCCAGGCGTACTAAAGTAAAAATTATCTCCATCGTAACTGCTTCGCGAATACCAAAAATAGATGTCCTTGCGTTCAGTTAGTTCGGGCCACAAAGTACGATAAATCGTCTCGTACTTGACCCAGCTATCTACAAATTCATTAAAGTCATATTCCTGATCCACAATCTTCAGATTCGGGTGTAGCAATCCCGATGGATGGCCCAATTCATTAAGCGCTTCTAAATACTTTGAAGGAAACTTGGAATACTCGAATGCCTGGGATGTTGGCAAGCCGTAGTGTTCGATCATAGAACTGACCCGCGATGAATTATCTTCGTATTTGGTTATTCCCTGAAGGTTTATGAAAGCTCTATCCTCAGCTGATACAGATGGATTGCTCAACAATGTCGAACCTAAAGTTCCATCGCTGAACCATTTCTTATCTAAATCCATTTTCATCATCTTGCTAAAGACTTGTTGTGGCGTATTTGGATTTGAAGCGATTGCTTCTAACAAATAGTCATCAATTTCGTAGTACATGGCATATTCATCGAGCCCACCAAACACATCGTCACCGTAGATGACATCCACACCGTTATTGGCTTCTGACTCATCTTGAATTCGTTTAAGAGCACTTTCCCATTGCTCTTCACATATTGCAAAAAAACTTTCCAAAAGATCGGCTGGACAATCTGGTCTTCGGCTGATCCAAGTTAGAACTGTTGAATATGTGCTCTTTGCGAGGTTCCTAATAGTTGAATCATCAATAGAACAATTCTGCGCGATTGAAATCAATTCATCTTCATTCCCTTTTTTTAACCTTTGGTCAATGAGATCTGGAGGGCAGTTTGGATGAGAAAGTATTGCGCTCCAAAGAGCTCCATTGTCACTTGCGATTATCTTCAATATCTCAGATGGTGTTTTTTCATGCCGAGTTATAGCCACTCTGGTTTCTGGTCGCTTTAAAAACTCAAGCAAAATTTCTTGGTAAAGACCTGGGTCTGACGCTTCTAATCGATCAAGATATGGATCAGTATCTAGTTTCTTTTCAAACATTACTCATCCTCATCTTCCTCATCTTCGTCATCTTCGTCATCTTCAACGGCCTCTACTTGATTCGCAAATTCTGCGAACTCTTCTTCAATTTCCGCAATGGCAGATAGCAGCGCTGGTTGGGGGCTAATTAGTTCTCTTACAACTGCGCGAGCAAGAAAGGCATACCTAGTGATCTCTTCATTTTCTACAGCATATTCATAAAAGGCGTCTGGATCCGCAGTGGCTTTCTGCAACAGAGTATCGACCCTCTTGCATAACTCAAGGGATTCGTGGGCAATTTTTGCCATTATTTGCCCGCCTTTTCTATATCGCTAATCAAAGATTCAAACTTGCTCGTTAGTTCTTCAGGAAAGGCTTCATTATTCAACAATGGTGCATCTACATAAGCCCCACCTGTCAACATGCTGAGCAGATCATAATTAAGCATCTCATCAAAGCATTTTGGAAGGTTGCGAGATGCGAAATCAAAAATTAAACCAATGTGTGCCGGCTTTATCTTCACATTTCCAGCAATTCGCCACAAAACTGCCATTGATCCATGTCTGTAATGAGATGCAGCTTCGATCTTAGAAATCTCCTCTTGAATCAATCGAGTCAGAATCTCATCATTAACAAATTGGCTGAAGGCCACCGAGGCTCTTGGAGATCTGCTGATAAACCAAGAATCGCTGTTGTTAATGCCTTCACCCAAAGGACAATCATCTTGTATCAACTCTTCAATGGCATCCTTGGATAAAGACTTTTCGGCTGCAAGTTCGCGGGCCACATGAATATTGATTGCAACAGGGGTCTCAGAATAGATCTGCTCAGGTACTCTCGGTAGTGCGCCAAGTACCTTCCAAAGTTTATCTTGCGGCTCTAGATCAATGTCTTCCAGCATCTGCCAGAAAGGAAATCCTCCCCCCTCCTTGAAATATCCAAGCATCTCCAGTGTTAGCAGTTGGGAAATCTCAGCAATACTTTGTGACGGTGACTCTTCGTATTCATCCAAAGAATACTCAAACCAACTATCAATAGAATCCTCGTCAACATCACTTGCTTGTCCATGTGCCAACAGGGAGAAAACCTTTAATTCAGGATCGGTACTTGAGTTTGCTGACAAAAACACGGGGATAGCAGGATGCTCAAATTTCTGAAGGCTGTTTAAAAGTTTATGGTCCAGCGCTGGATTGATTGCTGTTACAAGGGCAAATTTTTTGATGTTCTTTGCTATCAAAGACAAATCTGCAAGTTGATTACTTGATGCTGCTATTGACACTAAAGCTCTACTATCCTCTTGGAATCGCCTTACCTCTTCGGCATTTTCAGATAAGTAGGCACGGAGAATGTCAGCGTAGTAGGAATACCTCGGATCGTTATCGATCTGGCTAAGTTGATGTTTTAAATAATCAACACTAAATCCATCCAACTTTGAACGAAGATCCAGAGGCACTATTCATCCCTCTCAATAAGAATCTTCTTTGCCCAAGAGGGCGTTGTCTCCAGGCACTCACTGGCAGTTAAGCAAACAATCATGGTCTCAACTCCTTTGGGCAATCCATCTGGCCATCCTGTGTAGCCATCTGTAAAGACAACAATAATCTTTGGAGTGGGTCTGAGTAGTCCTGCCGCAGCGATTCCCACCCCCATGTCGGTGCCTCCCCCGCCATGAAGACGCAAGGTCGTAATGGCACCACGGGATCGAAGTTTTTGAACCTCTCCAACCTCCGCATCACATGGAATCACTGTTACGCCCGAGGAGATGCCATTAGCTTTCACAATTCCATCTACTTCTGCAAGAAACATTTTTATCTCATCAATGCTGACACTTCCACTGGTGTCCACGACAACTGCAATTGCTGGAGGCGCGGGTTTTCTCATTGATGGCAGGATGATTTCGTGCGAACCGGTTCTCATCGCACTCTGTCGTCTAGAAGGTCTCGTGTAGACATAATCACGTCGACCCAAGACTGTTGCAAGTGATGAACGAAAAGCCCCTGCAAATGCCTTTCTCCAGTCAATCTTTGGTTCAAGTAAATCTTCGGCCCATCGAAGTAAGAATCCCGGCAAAGAACCTATGCCTTTGTTTCGAGCATGATTAAGAATCTCCTGTGCAACTTGGTCGCGTATTACATCTTGCTGATCACTTTTGATTGCTGGATTTCCTGAATCTGAACGGGCAATTTCATAGTCACGGGCCTTTCCACCAACTACGCTTCCGCAATCGCTTTGGCTCTGAAACTCATCAGGATGCTCATTAATGTAATCGACTATTGTGAAATAAATCTTTTCAGTGGCCATCTCTGGTTTAACATCAAATTTTGAAAGGTGTGAAAAACGCAAAGGAACAAAATCGCCCCAAGGCATATGTGCTTCATCCAGTACATGATTAATTCCAACATCACCGGCGCTATTCCAAGCAACATGTCGTTCTGATGGCTGGGTCAGGGCTCTAAACCGCGGACCGTGCTGATTGACGCAGTGCAAAGCCTCATGTAAAACCATTGTTGCAAGAGCCTCTGGTGTTTGATTCATGACAAATTCCGGCGAGTAATACATTCGCCAACCCTCATCAACAGCAAGCGTGGCAACTTCCTGACTTTCAACTATCTTCAAGTTAAAAAGCAAAGTTGATAGGTATGGCCACCGAGATTGAGCAACGATGCGTGCTGCCATCACCCGAAGACGAGCATCTTCAGAAATTGCGGCAGCAGTTGCAGTCGACATTAGGAACTAAATCATTTTCGCTTCTGTGAGTAGTGGAACTAGCGAGCGCAGAAGTGACTTCTCTGGCGTTGCACCCTGTGGACGTTCACGGATCCAGTCTCGTGCAAATGTCACAGCTAAATCGGGATGACCTGAAGATGCCATGCGTTCCAACACAATTCCTACTGCGTTCCAACGCTCTAGTGTCATTTTGTATCTGATTGCTGCCATCAGCGACGCGCCAACCACATAGATCTTGTCCATCCGGTTTGGCAAAACAAAATCCTTTGGATTAGCAAGGATCTCTTCTGGATTAGGAAGATCGATGTTCTCGCGATAAGTGATGTATTCAGCAGCAGGTCCTGGCCCAACACATCCAAGGACTGCAATACGTCTAACGCTTGAATCCAACTTACATGCGGTGATCCAGCCAGAAAGGATGGCAACCATCTCCCATGAACGAGGAGTAGGAAAAGCCCTTCCCTGCTCTGTTGCAGACTTTGGAAGAACAGTCGTTAAATCAGGTCGCGACGCCAAGAAACCAGAAAGTGCGGCTCGTTCAGCATTGAGCGCACTCATTAAATCCTCAGCCTTGGGAGTAGAGATTGAGTATGAAACCCAATTACCAGCCAAGCCATCACGCACAACTTCGGCTGGCAAATCCCAATTCAAGTGACAGAAGCGATTTGCAAGAGGTGGCGCAAGATCCCAACCGTCGGCTGCTTGCTCTGGAGGGTTAGCTGCTGCGATAACACTTGTGTCATCACCTAAATGACAATCTCCTGCCACCTTGTCTAAACAAACTCGAAGCAACGCTGCCTGAACGCTAGGAGGTGCTGTATTTACCTCATCTGTAAACAGATCCCATTTTCAACTTCAGAAAGTCGCTTTGCCCAATCAGGTGGCATTAACGATGCAACACCATTGGACAACATAGGCAGGCCTGCAAAATCTTGCGGCTCACGAATGCTTGCCAAAATAACTTCAAGATGGCGATCTTGATCAGCTGCAATCTGCTTGATTACAGATGTCTTACCTTGTCCCGGAGGCCCCCACAAAATGACAGGGATACGTGCTGCAACACAGGTAATTAAAACCTTATAGGTCGCTGCATAATCATCAATCGTTCCCATTGCTCTCCCTTGGTTCCAGGCTACATTATTGCCGAAAAGCCGCCCTTGCGGAACACTCTACGTATGCCAATTCAGCGCACCGACATCGTTGACGAAGCTTTTGAGTCACAGATTCTGGTGATCCTTGAAAATGAAGGTTTTGCTCCTCGCCGCGAGAAAGACGTAATTCACTTAACTGGCGTGGGAGTTGGCCGAGGTAATTCATCAGTAGATGTCGAAATAAACCTTGTGTCAATGGATGGTCATCGCATTCTTGAGGTTGTTGCACCGCTTCGAATGCCATCCGTTAGTTTTGAACTTGCATCCTTAATGTGTACTCAAGGAAACATTGAATGCTTGATCGCAAAGTTCAAGCCCGTTGAAAAGTTGGATGAAAATACCCACACAGTCCAGGCCATTCTTACTCTTTACGCTGATCATCTATCCGAGACAGAACTTTCACGAATGCTGTATCTCTTTATCAAGGAAATCGATAGAGTCGATGATGACTTGATCGGGATGATAAACGTTGCTGATTAAATCAGGTAATTTTCTATTCGTGAACTTTGATGATTTCATCGTAAGCGCTCAATAAAATACTTTGAGTTTGATCAAAATAATCATTGAACCACGTTTCGATCACTTCAGTAATCCTCTCTATATCAAACTCTGAATCATCCGAAACTGAGTAGCAAAGTCCACCAGCCACGGCATATTCGGCAAAATAACTCTGCACTCCTCCCTTCAATTCGCCATCTGAAGGAGTGCATTGGGATAGCTCACGAATAAAATCTTCCCAAACAGCATGATTCCTCAAAAAATTATCCAAATTGTTGAACACATTGATTGAGGCTGAATACTCAATTGATTCAATAAACTGTTCCTTTAACTCTGAGATAACGGCATACCCTGGTGGGCTATTCCACCAGCTCTCATAAAGTTCAAAATCTTCTGAAGTGAGGTCATTTTCGTCTAAGAAACTTTCCCAAGTTTCTTGATCTTGATATCTATCATTAATTTCATTTCTGACCCTGATCCAATCGGCACTTGCCAAGACGAAGTAGGCTGGAAGAATTTCCAATAGTTTGTCTGAACCTTGCTTGGAAGTCATTGGAGAATTACAACATTGAAACAAAGCGTAAACAAGAACACTGATTACAATTAATCCATGTCAGAACAGATCGACCAGTTCTTCCGCCCCGATGGCCCTCCCATCAGCATTCCCGTACAACTGCCCAAGAAGCTCGCAGTCCTGCGCCACATCGCCTCCGAGCTCTCCCCCGATACCAAGTACCCCGAGAAGCAACTCAACGAGATCAT
>JACCED010373206.1_pt1 | contig 10684 bp, 2 predicted proteins | sample 7455021 | NCBI WGS metagenome assembly JACCED01 (sample SAMN15323456, study PRJNA562643) | freshwater metagenome | isolation source: river surface water | place: USA:Blue River Watershed | collected 2017-08-19 | reverse complement strand
TAGGAACAGATGGTCCTAGAAAAATATGGGTTCAGGTAATAGATTTTGTTGGTAATATCAGTGAATCATACCCAGTTACTGTAAACGCCCAGTTAATTGCATTAGTAGATACCACAGAACCAGCTGTTGCTGTAGATATAATTGATAATGCTGGTGCGAATATTGATTTTACAAATACAACTTCAGTTAATTTAAGTATATCAGCTTCTGATGTCATATCTGATGTAAAAGATATGAGATTTAGGCTTGTAAATGGTGAAGGTATTGGCAGCTGGACTAATTTTCAGCAATATACAAATGTAATTACTAAATCTATTGTCGGCACAGGCACAACTTCTCAATTAGATGGCATTAAAAGAATAGAAGTTCAAGTAAGAGATTATGGAAATAATATTTCCCAACCTCAACCGCTTTATGATAATATTTTATCTGCTACATTTACCGAAGATGGTGATATTTATGATAGAAATGTTTTAATAAATAATTCTATAAAATGGACAATGCCTAATTCAGCAATTGAAAAGGTATATATGTCTGCAATTAAGACAGATACTTTCAATGATATTGATTTAATTGATTCAAGAGACCCTGATTATGACAGTGGTGAATCATTCTACGGTCAAAGCACTGAAGATGACAGTTACTTCAGAAAAATTTTATTCAGAAATTCTGATGATATCACTTTAACTGTCAATGGTACATTGTGGAATAAAAGCGACTCTGAAGGAACTGGATACCTTTCTAATAGATATTATGTAGATTCCAATAAGGGTTTGATTGTATTTATTGATGCATTACCAGCTTCCCCAGTTTTTGTGTGCAACCTTACAAGAGCTTCTGCTTTAATTTATTCTTGGGATAATATAGCAGTCAGAAAAATTGCAGATCTTGGAATCAGAGGAGAGAAAGTAATTTTGAGCATGGTTGCAATGACCAACTCAATTTTGCTTGGAACTGGTTCTGGTAATATTTGGAAATTTGATGGTTATGACATCACTGGGCCAATTTTTACTTGCACAGATGACGAAGGCCTTGCACTTCCAGTAAGTGTTTTACATTTGAATCAATTCGAGTATGAAGATGTTCCATATGTTTATGCCGGTACATCACTTAAAAGTTATATTTTTAGGTCGTCAGAAGCAGATATTGAAAGTGATTGGGAGCCTGTTGCAAACAATGCTCCTTCATTTACAGTTTCCGGAGAGTCTTTTGATCTAACCTCCGCAGCTAGTGCTTACGATGCAATATTTTTTGGAACTAAACAGGGATTTGTTATCAAGTATACCAGAGAAAGAGAAAATACAGTCTCTAATACAACTGTTGAACAAACAGAACAAATGCTTTTATCACATAGTCGAATTGAAGAATTTGAACCTGAAATTCTGCCTGTTTCAACATTATTTGTAGCAGATAATCAATTGTTGGCTGGCATAGGTGATAGACCAGAAGTTTACTCTTATTCACAATATTTAAAAGACAATCCATCAGTAAAACATGAAGTTGCTGGATCTAACGGGATTTGGAGCGCAATTAATTTCGATAAAGATTGGTTCTACAGCCACGCTCCTTGGCAATTTTATAATAATGGCAGGACTGATACTAGAGGCTCGTCTGTTGCCACTTTAATTACAACTGAAGATTCTCATTCTGAATATGGTTATAAAGATTGCGTTCAAATTGCAGGCTCAAGTGCTCAGACTCATAATTTCACCTACGAAGATGGATCTGACTGGGAGCAAGCTGTAAGTAATGAAACTGTATATACAGTTGATTTTTCAATGAAGCATGTTTCTGGAACCGGCGCTCAGGGTTTTGAAATTTATGATGGTAGATATTATTTAGATGTTCAATTAACTAGCTCTACCATAACGGTTACAAGTGGTTCAGTGACAACTACAAAAACTTTAATGCCAGAGTTGCAAGTAGTTACCCCATATGATGTAAGTCAACAAGTTTATCCTGACAAGGGTGTTATAAAAATATGGAATTTTTCCAGTTCTTCAACAGAAGATAATAATGCTCTGTACCCTGGGGCTGGTACCGGTGTAACACAGGGATGGAGCGCGATAGAGTTTGCAACTACTTCATTAATATCAGAATCTGAAACACTCGGCACACAGACTGGAACATCTAATTCATTAAGAATTACACCTTTTTCAACTGGCGTACCATTTGTAGGAGTTACTAATGTAACGCCTTTTACCGTTGATTCACATTCTGTACTCTTAGTTCGAATGCGAATGAATCCAGTAGCATCATATTTCGCACCAACTTCGAATATTAAATTAGCTTGGAGTGAATATGGTAGTCCTTCTGAATTTTTAGATTATCAATGGGTTGAGCATGCGGTGACTTATTCCTCCGAATATGTTACTTATGTATTCAGGCCTACCTGGTCTGGTAAAATAAGAAGTATGTTCTTAAAGGTAGAGGATATTCCAGAGGGCAACAGACCAAATATTGACATAGACTATGTAGCAGTGGTAACAGAAACTGGATACAGCAATGTCTCAAGAGAATTGACAAATGTTAGAGTTGCTGTTGATGGTAGAAATTTGAGGGTTTGGGTAGGCAAAACTATACATCCTATTATTGAACAAAATAATTTTCTTTCTTTAGAAACTGACTTGTTGCAATTGAGATTTGGTAAAACTAAAATCAATGAAGCTTCTAGCACTTGGCTATATGGAGATTTAAAATATTCAATCGGTGTAGATGTTGGACCTGTAACTATTGATACCAAGCCCTTTACTTGTGCATATAGATTCCCTTCTTCTGGTGGAGTTAGAAAGTTAGTAAGTCATCAGGGTTCGGTGTGGGCTTTGACTGACGGTTACTATACATTTAAAATTGCTGATAATCCAGACGACCATGCATTTAAGGCCTGGTCATATATCCCAGAAGAAGAGGCTTGGAGATATGAAGATCCACCGACACCAAGATTTACAGGCGGTGTTGGTATTGTAAGGCCTTTGGCTGCTATATCATATAATGATAATCTATTGATTGCAGGTCAAAGAGGAAATATTGCTAATCAAAAAACAGTCCCTACCGCATAGGGCTTGACCTCTTAAAGCTGTAAAATTATAGATAATATGGACTCCAAGAAAAACAAAGGCAACAATTTAAATAATAATCAAAGTTTAAGTGCTCAAAATTCTGATAAATCGAACAATCCAATAAAAATTTCCTTTGATCAGTTACCTGATTCTGAGGCTAAATTCGATAATTTATCATTAGAAAATACTGTAAGCGCTTTTTCTGATGTTACTCCACCAACGTTTGCATCTGCTAAAATTTATACTGGCGGATTGCAAATTCGTGTGCTTTTCGACGAGCCGACTTCAGCTTCTTTGCCTCTTCTTCCCAGTACAAATGCTGAAAATTTTTATATAGAAGTAGAAAATAAACCGCTTCCTGTATTTTCAGTTACTAGAGATTCGGCAAACAATAAAGCTTTTTTTATAAATTTATCAACACCAATAATACATGACTATTCAACAGGGTTTGGTATTTCTAATATTTCATTATCGTATACTGAAGGTAATGTAAGAAATAGCGTACCTTTATATGTCACCAGCTTTGCTGATGAAAATGTAGATATTGTAGACACAACATTCCCTGTTAATTTTTTTGATCCTTTAGACTGGGTTTTGAGCGGTTATCTTTCAACAATACCAAAAGGTGATCTTTTTGAAAGAAGAGTTTCAAGCGCAACAGGATTAGTAATATTAGATACAGCCGCACCTACTGGAGAAATAATCATTAATGAAAGTCCAGAAAAAGGTGGCATGCAAATACATTATTTTGGGTGCTATGCCACAAATGATGATACAGAAACTCCAGATGATATTTTGACAGGATCCTATTTAGTTCAAGATATATTTGAAAATACAGCAAAGGTTGCAGCAGATTTTGGCGGTGTTGATTCTCCCAACCAAACAGAAACTATTGGTGATGGTCTAAGACATTCAGTAGTAAATTTTTTAGAAAAAGTAAGTGGAAGTTATCCAATTGTCAAGTCAATTGAATTTGGCATAACATCAGACACTCCTAAAAATTATATTTTAGAAGTCAAAAGAACACCTACGGATACATGGCACGAATTGCTATATATGTATGCCAGTGATCAAACCTTAGAATATTATAGATATGTTTTTACAAGCAACTCTTTAAGATTGTATGCTATAAGGCTTAGGCACCGGGGAGACTATTATTATCAAGAAAACTCTGGACATTTAACAATAGCCGCTTCTGATGGATATTCAGGTATAAAGGCTATTCAGGCTTCACATTATTCTGATTTTAGAGATGCTGATGAATTCGTAGATAAATTCCCTGCTGGCGCTGATCTTGGGGATAATTGGGTTAGATTTAGTGAAGGTACTTCTGGAATCGGATGGTCCATTTTAAACCAGACCAAATTTTGGGAGAATTTTGCAGGCACTGGTGTCTCTGGAAATAAAATTATTTATTTTAAAAACTCTTTGATTGTTGCATCAGACAGAGTTGGGTCAGGAACTTCAGCATACCTCTACTCTTTTAATTCTTCTGGTATAGGTAGAACTGTATATTCATCTGCAAGTTTGATAAATGATTTTGCAATTCATGAAAACGTATTGTATGTTGCTCTAGAAGGTGGTAGAATCGTCAAATCAGACACTGGAAACACATTTAGTAATGCAGTCGTCAATCTTCCTCCTGTAAGGGCTATAGAAAGCTATAAATCAAATCTTTGGATTGGCACAGGAACCAGCAATACATCTGCTGATGGTAAAATTTATTTTTATTCTCCAACAAGTAATTCTAATACATATGTCAGATCATTTACAGAAGCAAGTGTCAGCACTCTTGCACACTCTCCTAAATATTTATTTTTAGGCTTGTCAGGAACCAATAAGGGATTGATATATTATTCCGACGGTGCGACTTGGACTCAGGCTAAAGATACAGGTAGAGACAGAGTAGATTCAATAGAATATAATTCTATTACTTCAGAAATGTGGGCAGGAGACTCAGGCGGAACAATATATAGTTTTGCTGTAACAAACAATTCAGTTGATAATGCAGCCAGAGTTTATGATCAAAGCGTTGATAGATATTATAATTTTATTGATAGCCCCGATTCTGAATTCTTCTGGACCATATCCTCAAACAATACAAGAGGTGTTATTGCGTATGTAAATGATCTATCAGCATTCAAAGCGGTATCACAGCCAGCTGCGGGCTTGATTAAAGATCTTACTTACTGGGGAACATCTGTTTATGGTGTAACTACTTTAGGCACAGTGTTAAAGCTCGATACTACTATTATTGGTACCAATGAGCACTATGCATATGTAAAATTAAAAGATTTTGCAGGTAATATTTCCACAGTAGCAATTAATGATAGTATTGTTTATGGTACAGCCTCTATTGGTGCGTCTGGCTCTGAAACGCTTCAGCCTAAAGGTACAATATATCAAATAAGACCACCTGTTTCGTCCGGTGAACCCACTTATATCACTTCATATACTTCACCGACGCCTACTTCTGCTTTATTTGCTCCTTCAAGAGTTACAAGACAAACAGGCTTATATGAATCTGAGCCATTTTATTCAGCCACATTGAGCAGATGGGATACAATACAAACAATCGCATCTTATGCAGCTGGATCTTCGCCAGGCACCGGCTTAGAGACAGGTGTAAGTGTTGACTTGTATATCAGAGCTGCAGATACGAGATCAGGAGTATTAGCCGCCGACTGGGGTGAGCCTTTTACCTACTCAACAATAGGAACTAGCTCGGCATCTGGTGTTATAACTAATACTTATTCGCTCTCTTCTTATAGTGGCAAGTGGTTACAATGGAAGTCTGTATTAACAACGGCTTCTTTAAATACTACACCATATTTAAATTATGTAGCTTTAAGTTATTATGCATCTGATGCAACTTATTTCTATACCAGACTCTTTGATTCAGCTTCTGTTAAATCAGGAGAAACATATGCCGAATATCGCAGAGGACTTTTGACCTTCAATGGCATGGCGAATGGCGGGACAATTCAATTTAAGTATACCACATCGACTGATGACTCTGGCACATTTGATATGGCTAACTATACTGATTTAACCCCAAACTCAGTATTTGAACTTGATCAGCCATCAAGATATATAAGATTTGCAGCACAATTAATTTCTGTTGGTTCAGATCCAGCTGTAGTTGATGAATTTGCAGTTCAACTTGATGTCGGAGCTGACGATTTATATTGGATGAAGCCAGAAACACTTGCAAGTATTAACTTATCTTCCGTATCTGTAACTGGTGGTGCACCTGGACTTACAGGCCTTGTTTCAATTGTTGGACCAGCTCCTGTTGATAATGTTGTAATTACATTAACTTCAGATAGTGTTCATGCGGTAGTGCCAGCATCGGTTACAATTACGTCAACAAATTCTCAGGTTTCTTTTAACATTACTACAACTTCTGTCGCGGAGATAACTGAAGCTGTCATAACTGCAACATCACCGACAGGGTCTCTGAGTATAATATTAACTATAAATCCATAAAGGACAAAATAATGGAAAATGAAGTTTTGAATCAACTAAAAGATCATGAATTGCCAGAATGCGACTTAGAAAAACTTGTAGAAGAGAGCATGACAGATGAATTTGAACAATTATCTTCATTTGATAATAAAGAATTTGCCCTTGCTTTGTTAGAAACTTGTAAAGAATACTTAGGTATAAGTCGCGCGGATAACATTGACCAAGTATCAAGATTTTTAAAATTATTTAATTTGCCGACTAGAATGCAAGGAAAATGGGTTCCATATTGTGCTGCTGGCTTAAGTTTTGCAGCTGCAAAAGCATTCTGTAACCTTTCAGGAATCAAATATAATCAAGATAATGCCATCAGAGTTTTTAGATCAGTTTTATTACGAATTAAAGACAGATTCTTTAGACCAACAGCAAGATGCTGGGAATTGAAAGAAACGGCTATCAATCAAGATAGATTTTTAGTTAACAATGCAGCTAATAGAAAGTTAGTTAAACCAGGCTACATAGTTCTATTTAATTTTGATTCAGATGTATTGCCTGATCATGTTGGAATTGTAGAATCTATTGACGCTGATTCAGTTAGAACTGTAGAGTTCAATACAAGCTCAACCGATGACACAAATGGCGGAGCTGTATCAAGAAGAGATAGAGCATTTAAAACAATTCAGGGATTTGTAAAAATTTATTAATTTATATGGGAAAAGTAACTCCGATTTATAGCTATTACACCTTACAGCAAGGTGATATAGTTTATCCTTATTTTGATGAAACTAATATGGTCACAACTGATAATCAGTTTGGTGGACTTTATGGATTTGTTGGCACTGGTATAATATCAGGATGGGAAGTAACAAAACTTTCTTCGGATGTTACATATTCAAGTGAATTAAATGCTACAATTAGAAATGAGCAAATCGCGCTTATAGATGGATATTTAGATAATTCTGATTCGTATTTAGGTAGAAGAATTTATTCAATGGGTATGCAGCCTAGAATATCTTGTAAAGCTGCGACCACATCAAGCCTAAACGCAACATATGATAATTCTACTGGCACTCTAACTAACAATGGAGCTCAAGCTGCCTTTTCAATTGATGATGTAAATTTAGAGCAAAATCAATATGTGATTGTTAAAAATCAATCTGGAAATGAATTACAAAACGGTGTTTATCAAGTTACAACCGTTGGTACAGGAAGTTCTAATTGGGTACTTACCAGAGCTGCTTCTTTAAATACGAGTCAGGAGTTTTCTGATGCCAAAGACAATGGATATTGTTATTGGGTAGAATTAGGAACCTCTAATGGAAAAACAATATGGACTCCTAATTTAAATTCATCTGGATTTAGTTTAGGTTCTTCTAGCATAAGATTCCAGAATGCTTTTGAACAGTGCGTTAGGGTTACCACAGGAAATGGTATTGTCGGACTTTATAAGGCTTATACCGAAGAAGCTAATTACTTCAGATATTTTGAAGAAAATTTATATTATGTTTGGGCAACAAGTTCTGTATGTCTAGCCACAGAAGGCAAATGTACAATTATTAGCCCCTTAGATCCTGATTATGATTACGATAAATATCATACAGCAACATATTTAGCAACTGTCCAAGTTGCAACTTACACAGGATCAAATGGTGTAAATGCATATGTTGATTTGATTGATTATGATGACAGAAGAAATCAATTACTAAATTTGTCTGGAGCATTTGAGACTGCTTTAAGGAAAAGTTTTTATAGGCATGTACACCTTGGCGGAATTAATCATCCAACTAAAATAAATTTATCAACAGTAAGAAATTTAGTTGCATCAGGTCCTATAGGCACAACAGTATTCCTTATATTTGAAGAAGATGGAACGACCAGAACCGCTCCATGGGATCCTGCTCTTTATGGTATTCCGCAGGTAAGATTGAATAATTCAATTTTGCCTTCTACATCATATACTTTAAATGCGTCAACAAGTAAAATTTATTTAAAAAATTCATTACAAACAACAGCTTATTTGCAAATTAGTTTGCCATTGTCTCCACAAATAGAATTAACTATTAAAAATGGATCTAATTTTAATGATGCTGTTATCTTGTTGACAGATGGATCTCTTGATTCTAATGGTAATCAAAATACATACAGATGGGATTCAGGTTTATTTTTAACACCTTTGGTATATCTTGATGATGTTTTAGTATCATCAGATTTATATACTTTAAATCCTGGTCAAGGTACAATTACATTTGATACACCTTTGACATCGCCTTACACAAATGCCAGTTTAGTTGTTTTGTTAGAAAAAATAGGCAGAGAAATTACCGGCACTTTGCCTGGTTCTAGATTAGAAAATGTAGGTGCAAATCTTTTTACAAAAGGTGTGATAGACCCAAGAAGAATCGCTCCTCTTGACCATGTTGGTCAGGTAAGATATCTTGAAACTGCATTATATGCTCCATATAAAAAATTATTATCATCTGGGGATCATCAGACTTTTTATCCTGAATTGAGTAACCAAGATCTGCAATACACAACCGATGTATTAAAAATACAAAAGTCAAGTATTTTAAATACAGTTCTTTATGAGACTAAGCGCGGTTTGATGCAATCTAATGACATAACATTGGTAAATTTGGGCAATTGGACTACAGATAATGGTCAAGTAATTTTTGTATCAGATGATATATTAAGAGCATCAGAAGGGACAAATGAAAGCCCATCTTTTGTTACATATGTATTGACAAATAAAGGAACTGTATACTTTACAGTAGATCAGGGTACCACTTGGCAAAAATTAGCTCTTCCTGTTGAGACTTCTAATAATATAACATCTCCTGTATTTGCAACAGCTTTGTTAGCATCAACAAATAAAGAAAGTTTCGACAATAATGGTGCAGTTGATTATAAATACTCTACCACAATATATTTAGGCACAACCAACGGCTTATACAAAGCTTTTGCATACAGAGGCTTTGAGTTTTCTTGGTCAAATGTTTGGGAAGCTGTTAGTGAGCCAAAACAAATTTATGCTTTAGAAGAAATAGTAACTCAAAGAAAAACAGTTCAATCTGGTGTAACAACTGAAAACTACGACAGAACACTTTATATAAGTTCCGATAAAGGATTTACAGTCGCACCAGATACTGGAGTTTATTCAAGTCTGCAGACTGTTTCAGCAGAAATTCCACTTGGGTTTTTGTGGATCAAGGGTTATTCAACAAATGACTTACTTTGGTTTACAAATACTAAAGTTTATTTATCGCATACCGCTAGGTTAGTTGAAGAAAATCCTGACCCAGAAACCTCAATTAGATATTGGACGCATCCATTGTCAGGTTGGGATTCTACAAAATATGCAAATAGAGTTAGTTGTATTGCTGCTACTACTGAAAATTTAACAGCAACTTATTCAAATGCTGGTTCATCATCAACGCTTACAAATAGCGGCACCCAAGCTGCACTAGAATTAGACGGCTTTGAATTAGATGTATCTGACAGAGTGTTAGTAAAAAATCAAACAAATGCTGCTCACAACGGAGTTTATACTGTAACAAGTATTGGAAGCGGATCTACAAACTGGGTTCTTACCAGAACAAATACTTACAATGAAACTAAATGGGTATCTGTCTCGAATGGAAGCAGCTGGTCAAGATCATTATGGACAACCCGATACAGCGATAATAATTCTGATGGCAATTTTGATTATGACACAGATCCTTTGATTTTAGAAGAATTCTGGGTTAACCCTATAGTTTTACCTTCATCAACATATCCATTTAAGGATGCTGTAGAAAGAATAGGCTCTAATATTTATGTGGTAGTAAGCACTGCTAATCCTTATATCTTGACTGATACTAAAATCGCAGGACAATATTCTTGGGATCCGGTTACCGTTTTCAAGGGTAATTGGAGTTTAACCACAAAACCGTTAATCAATACTGTATACCATGCTTCGACAACCATGTTGGTTTTGGGGACTAAATTAGGAATTTACAAAACTAACAATCCATCAAATTTAAAAATTTTAACTTTAACATCAGATTTAGCTCCAGCAGATACAGAAATTTTTGTAAATTCTCCAGCTGATTTAGTTGGCTACAACACAATGCAAATAGTTTCTGGTTCATTCTCTGAGACGCTGGCATTTGATATTAGTTCTT
>JACCED012155095.1_pt1 | contig 10685 bp, 15 predicted proteins | sample 7455021 | NCBI WGS metagenome assembly JACCED01 (sample SAMN15323456, study PRJNA562643) | freshwater metagenome | isolation source: river surface water | place: USA:Blue River Watershed | collected 2017-08-19 | reverse complement strand
GGAGGCTGGGGACCACAGGGCTTTGACCAGTCAAAGACTTCGACAGGTCACTACGGGCAGTGCCAGATACGTGTTCGGCGGTCCTGAGGGTGGGAGTCCTAGTGGCGGTGCCGTCAGGGCTACGACTATTGCGCCTCTGGGTGTAGGGGCAACTGCGACAGTGGACAGCCTTCAAGTGGCTATTGGTTCGCGTGAAGAACGTTTCTTGGCAGGCAACAGTAGCACTGAAACACAGGTGGGTAAAGTCTCTCACATGTCTCTACAGGGAAGTGTCGAGGCTAAGGCTGGGACAAACCAGTTTGTGACGGACAGTGCATCAGGCATGCAGTGGCAGGTGCCTACGGGGGACGCTAGCTTGACCACGGCGGGGCAATACAGTGCCACAGCGGCAGTGAGTTGGCATGCGAGCACCACAGGCGCAGCGAGCCTTGGAGGCACGCTAGGAGTCACTTTGAAAGCCCCCGGAAAGGCAGGTTGGATTGTCTCAGGGGCAGACCTAGATCCTTTGAGTGGGCTTCCGTTAGCAGCTTTGGGCATGGGTAGCCCCGGACACAGGATCGGAGCATGAAGTCACAGGTAGAAGCCGCGATCTTGGGTGCCGGTATTTGGAACGGACCTACGTTGCCAGGGTTTGCCGCAGCCTTGGGAACAGCTTTAGAGGCTTGGAGTCACACCTGGGTTGTGACAGGGCAAGCCGCTGGTAGTGGAGTCGCGGGAACAGTTAGGGGGACTCTAACCCTTGTGCCTAATCCTGCAGCCTACAGCACGGTCTCTTTAGGTTTGACAGGACCTGTTGCAACACAGCTTGCGGTTCTTACAGACCTGGGGGTAGCTGCAGGAGTGACGGGGGCTATTTACCAAGGGGTTTGCCCAACCGTGGGGTCTGGGGTAGACGCGAGCCGTGTAACGGCAAGTTCAGACCTGTTGGCAGGGCTCTTGGTTCCGGCTCTGATTTCAGCTTGGGGTCAAGAGGGAGCAACAGCCGGATTGATTGCTAGTTGGCTGGCCCCTGCGATCACTCTGCACCTAGGAGGTGCTGTAGGGGTGGGGGTTGTTGTGGGGAGTGTGTCCCCCACCCCTACAGCCGGTGTGAGCTTGAGTCGCGTGTGATCACTCGCGAATCAGAATGTCAAACTCACTGCCCTCAACAAAACCCACACCGTTGACAGACATGCGGGCGTTGGGGTTGGCCTGAGTATACCGTTCCAGAGCATTCACGATCTGATCCACCAAGGCGAACCCTTGGTCCATGTCCGCTGACAGTTCCTCCTCATCAGTGCCCGACAGAGTGAGGGAGAAGTTTGGGCCCCTGCGCGTCACGGTGACTTGTGGGAGCAAGTCTACGGCTTGGCGTGCCAACTTGACCATGGTCCCGATGGTGGGAATGTCACTATCAACCTTGACCGGCTCGCGGTAGGTTTCTGGGTCCTCGGGTCTGTGGTAATCCTTTGCGAGGTCTGGGTATCCTCCGTCAGTCAAAGCTTGTGCCAAGGATGCACGTTTCTTGGTCATTGTCGCTCGCATCTCGCTCAGATACTCTTTCAGATTCGCGAATTCTTTGGTAGCCTCTTGCAAAGCCCCAGGCTCTGTCAATAGACCCTCAAAGGGATTTCCTTTTTCCATCCCCTCCCTCAGGTCCTTTCCAAAGGCTGCAATACCGGGGTTGGTCCTTTTCAGCTTGCCCAGGTAGTCTTGGACAGTCCCTACCAAAGCCTCACCCTCTTTGACCTTGTGTGGAGGAGCGTCCCGATTGAGACCATCCCCGACCTTAGCCACCGTGTAGACAATTCCGCCCTTGAAGGGGCGTTGGAGGATGTCTCGCAGTTCTGCCTCCGTGTAGCCTAGCTTATGGATCTCGGGGTTTTGCAAAGCCCTTTTAATTTCGATTTCTCGAAGATCAATCTTCGGCGCCGTTTCCCATAGAGAACCCAGTTGAAAGGTCTCTTGCTCAGCAGAGGGCTCTGGGTTAAACTTGGGGTTTAACGCCAGATCCGTAAGGACCCCTAGAAATTCCTCTAGGGCTGGTCCTTTGAGGGTCGAAGCGAGCTTTTCAAGGGCTCGGAAAGTCGTCCATGCCCTGGGAGTATCAACACCCACGTCGATGTCCCACCCGCCTGAAGCTTCAGCCTTAGCGATCAAAGCCTCCACTTGCCCTAAGGGCACCTCAACAGACTCCGTGCATTCGGCGTTCCGACAGGCGCCGTAGTGGCAGTTCTCACCACACTCGAATTTCTCACCGGAGATTGCCGTCTCAGGTGCCCCCAAATCAGGCATTTCCAAAGAGGCTTGCTTCAACCCCACTGCCTCTTTCAGGGCTTGGATTTGCACAGAGTCAAAAAGCCAGCGGCTGCCGACTAGATCTCCGAATTTTCCTACTTTGACCACTCGACCCTCAAAGGTCATTTTGGGTGCGTTGGGGGTTAGCCCTTCCCGGATGATTTCGCGGATCTTGGTCTCTTTGTAGGCAGTGGGTCCAATGCGACCCATCATCACGTCAAAGGACACTTTGCCTTTGGTCTGGTATTGCACGGGCGGGGTAAACAGTAGTCCTTGGGTATTCATGTTCGTCCTTAGGTCAACATGACCTAGTTTGGGTTACGGGATTTGTTGTTGCTTCTTGTAATCCTCGATCGCCTTTGCCATGCTGGGGTCCAAAGGGCTTGCTGGGAAGTCGTGTCCTCTCGGTGGGAACCTTCCTGGCCCGATGACATGCCCTCGAGAGTTCTGATTCTCCTCAAGCGCAGCAAGTCTTCTCTCAAGCTTTTCAATTCGGTACCTTAGCTCGTCAATTTCACTCATAGGATACCTCTCACCAGGGTTTCAAGTTTTTGCGGGAACTGCAACAAGGTTGGGCTATCCAGAAGCACCTTAAGCAGTGCGTCGTCTACACGGCGAATGTCCCGTCCGGAAAGGTGATAGTCCACAATGATGTTTTCCATGTCCAGCACCCTGCCAGGTTGGTTGACCGCTTGGCACCAAGCCATTGCATCTGTGGAGCTGAGGGTCCCCATGATGTGGATGAACCGGTCTCTGTCGGCTGGGTTGAGCCGCTTGAGGATGCGGGTAATCCAGTTGGCAACGGGCAGCCCAGCATCTAGTAACGCTAGGTTGTCTACAACACTGCGATGCTGAGCCCAGTTACTCATTGCCTCCATGGCAGCCCGGTTGGACTTTAGAATGCCTTGAATTTCGACAATCAGATCCAAGCTCTGCATAAGAGATAGGGATTTGGGTACGGAAAGCTCCAACACATCCATCAAGAGTTTGGTGATCGCGTTGTGCGGCATGTTTTTCATGTGTTGCTTAGTTTGAGCAACAGCCTTCAGGACATCCGCCGTGGGCTTGAAATTGTATCGCAAGGCAAACTTCACCAATCTTAAAATTCTGGTAGGGTCATCTCGAAAGGTCTTTACGGGGTTGCCCCCCGGACACCGCATAACCCCGTCCTTGAGATCCTGCAGCCCACAACCCGTCAGGTCAAGGATCTCAGCTTTGTCGGGACCACTAGCAAGATCCTGAAGTCTCCACATCAAAGTATTGAACGAGAATTCTCGTCTCGCCAAATCCTCTTGGATAGTTGCGGGTTCCACGATGTGTGGTTTGTAGCCTTTGCCCTCTGCTCCACCGTAGCTCTCTTTGCGAGCATTGGCGATTTCCAACACTTCCCCTTGAAGGGATAGCCCGTCCAGTACCCAGTCTCCGCTAACCGAAAGAATTGCAACCCCGTAGGTGTTGGTCACCAAGGTGGACTTGACAGGAATCCCTTTCTGGATTTCACGCGCCAACCACTCAGAGTCGCGTCCGCTAGCGATTGGATCAAGGGCAACATCGAGATCCTTGATGGGAGCCTGGAGGACCCAGTTGCGAACCGCCCCTCCTACGACATAGGTGTGCTCTGCCACACCCAACCGTTTGCAGGTCTGAGACAGCCAGCGCATTAGGACAATGGATTTTTGGTGGCTGTTCATAGGAACCTAGGTGCAGCATAGCTGCTGACGAGAGGGTTACGGGGTCAGCCCTGGGAATTTCAAAACGGGTACTCTTTGATGAAGTCCAGGCGCTGTGCATAAACCTGCGAATAAGCTTCAACATGCCAGTAGGGCTGAAGGGAGGCTTCGGTTACCCACAGGTCATCCGGCTCCAGGGTTTTTAGGGTTTTAGCTAGATTCCGCAATCGATCTCGCTTTTGCCCGGATCCGTGTCTTTGTTGCCTTTCAGTCTCTGTAGGGTCCGCCGAATCAACATCATAGCTTTGATTTTCAATCATAGTCTTGTGGACCTATCTGGCAGAGAGAAAGAGACAGTCCCAGCGTTTTTTGAGGATTGCCAACAGAAAATGTGGGGTTTTGGGTCGGACTCTTCAGACGTGTTATTGTGCTCCCGGGGAACCCAAAGGACTGAATTTACAAATTCACCACAATAACTGTGAGCTTGGGAGTTCAGGTCGATTCCCCCTCTTATGTAGGTCCATCTGTTGATCTCAATATCTCTCATAGGAGTTTCAAATGTCCTGTCAGCGGGTCAATTCGACTAGCAAGGTCCGGCCCGATCGCTACAGCCGTGTAGGTTGGAACCCCGCCGAATTCTGTTTGTCCATTGTCTTGGATGATTGAGCACGGCAGCCCGTCAGATAGCGCCCTTTGGTAGACTCCCAAGAGTTCCTCTTCAGACTCACATTGTACGACAACCTTGGTGAAGCATCCATCGATCCAGGACCGCACAACGCTCCAGTTCCAACCTTCTTGGGGTCCGATTTCTTTGCACTCGTCCCCCGTGTCTTGCATGCGGTCGAAAAAGACTTTCATGCTGGCGTGCGCGCCTTGAGACACCATTTTGCCTTTACGGGGAGTCATAGATCCACCCTTGCCGTCAGGAAACTTGGCTCGGATGATAATGACTTGTTTGACATTCATGGTTGTTCCTAGGACTGAGATAGAAAGGTTTGTGTGCTAGGTTGTGAAACCCTCACCACTCCATAATGTCTAGGTCTTCAAATAGATATGCTTCAGGGTCATCCCCGCGTGGGTGAAACTCTTTAGCCCAGTGTCGGGACCTTGTGGAGGACACTTCATCCCCATGGGGGAGTTGGTAGGTTGTTGCGTATCCAACACTTTCTGTAGGGAATCGAACAGACTTAGTGGAGTCCTTTCGGTACCGCACGCCCCAAAAATCGGCAGACGTGTGTTCGCCCTCAGGTGGTTCATAGGTTTTCTCAGACATCCGTGAAATCGTCCATTACGGTTCCATCTTTGAGAAACTGGTCTTCTAGTCCTGGAACTAGGTACTGCCCTTTGAGCATCCCACTGGTATGTCCCACCTGCTTAGCTACGGTATCTAGAGCTTTGGTAAACTCCTCTTTGAGGAGTGCCTCTCGCTCTTTCTTGTCGTCAGGAAGTTTGCCCTCCCGCACTTTTCTCAGCTCCCGCTGCATCAAAGTGTTTGCATGAAACCCTCGCAAGTCTTTCGCCGTGATTTCAAAGTCCGCGAGGTAAGCATTGACATCACTAGCAGAGATGGCACCCTCCCCGTTGTGGACAATTGTGTCACTGTCCTTTCGACCTTTGGTAGCCTTTTTGATCTCGTCTACGAGCCACTTGATTCCAATGGTCTTGCGGTGGCTTACCCCAGATTTTCCAACGTACTGGAGGACTGCCTCCCCGTCCTTAAAGGTAAGATGTTTACCTTGCCAACCTGTCACCCCAAAGTGTCCATCGTCGGCAGAATTGGGATTGCCAATCCGCTCGTAGGTGTGGTCTACTAAGGCTACCGCTAGGGCGATACCACTCACCTTGGCATCTTTGGATGTCAAGTCCCGCTTCACCTTTGCCCGCAACTTTCCAAGGTTATCCTTAAAGGACTCCAAACGCTTGGCTTTCTCGTTGTGTCGTCGAGCGACCTGCCTGTCAGAGTATTCGTAGACTACCGTGTTTTTGCCGTTGACCTTGACATTCTTCTTTCTCTTGTACTCAGCAGCAACCCACCTAGAAGCAACTCGTTTCGTCCGTAAATCACTCTTAGCCTGCTGTACCTGGTTCATGAATAGAGATACGGCTTTCCGCCAGTCTAGGGGTTTGTGGGCTCTGAGAGCCTTAAAGAACTCTCGGTTTCGAGTCCAATAGTCGATATCGGGAGCATCCCCCCCGTCAGGGTATCGTCCTAAAAATTCCGCAACCTCATCCCCTAGTCGAGGGTAAAACTCCACTGGGCGTAGAGCATGTTCTTGACGGGGTTTCCTCCAGTCTTCAGATACTCCAGAATGGTTGTACCCAGGGATATTAGGACTTGGAATGCCCGCAGGTCGCTGCACCATATCAGACAACACCGTTTGGGCTACATGTCGCAACTCGTGGATTAGGACGTGACTGTTGCGGGCAATTTGTCTCTTCAGGTCTGAAAGGTCCCTGGGTAGGGACTTAGGCATGTCAACTTGAAGCTCCCAAGTAATTTTATCCCACTGCCCCCCTCTTAAGCTGTGTCCCTTGAAATCCAAAATTACCTGGATGTTTCGTGAGGGAGTGCTCCCCCTATTTGCATATTTCCAGCCTGTAAGATTGAGAGGGAAGCTGCGAGAGGATTTTGCCAAGTATCTCTTGGGAGGTCCCTTTAGAAACGGTTTGACCGCCTGTTGGATCTCTTGAACTTCCTTTGAAAGGGTGATGTCGTTGTTGTCAAAGGACAACTGAAATTTCAGGTCATCAATTGCTTCTTTGCTAACGTAGTCAAGTTCCTCTTTGACGGCTTGTATCCCTGTAGGGTCCTTGTTCATACTTTTGAACCCAAGGAGGCTCCCCCCGACCCGTGAATCTGAACCCTCCAGACTAAACACAGATTGGTGAAGGGGGTCCCGATTTTTCCAAGGGACCACGGCATTTCCATTCTCGGGGTTGAATAGAACGGTTGCTGTTTGGATTTTTAGGTTGGAGTATTGAAGCCCCTTGAAGGACCAACGCGGCACCCTCAAGGTTTTTGAGGCTTCCATTTCCTGCTGGGGGTGTATCCATTGAAAGGTTTCTTCAAGGTCCTTTCGAAATTTGCTCAAGGCTTTTTGAATGACCTCGGTTTTGTTATCATGCATGCCCAAGCTAGCTGCTACATGGCTGCACCAAATAGCATTCATCCACTCTTCAATTTGAGTGTACATAACTGGCGGGTACTCAAACATTCCAGCAATCTTCATGCAAGGGGCTTGACTATTGAGAGAAATGCCATACACCCCCTTGCATGAAGATCACATTCCGAGCCACGGCTTCCAATTCTCAGGAACTTGGTGGAACTGGTAGTCCAGATTCTGGAGGTTGCCTGGAATTGTGGGGGCTCTAAGTAGACGCATGCGGGCTTCCAAGGGGGTGCGATTCCCCTTACGATGGTTGCAACTCCGACAAGCTGTGACGATGTTGGTCCATTGTGTGGACCCCCCCGCCGATCGGGGGATGACGTGATCGTAGGTCATCCCGTGTTGAGTTACTTCTTGGTCGCAGTAGCAACACTTGCCCCCGTCTCGAATCCAGACGTTGCGGCGGTTGAATCGGACGTGCTTTTTGAAAGCACGTCGGCTAACCCGCTTAGTGAGCCGAACCACAGAGGGCATGGGAACCCCCCCATCTACGGTGCCAATTAAGCGCCCCTCAACAGTATCTACCGTTTCCGCCTGTCCCTCATACACCCAAGCGATCGCCTTTTGCCAAGGCACCTGGTTGATGGGAGCATATCCAAAGTCTAGGACCAGCACGTTCACGTTCATGACTAACTCCAGAGGACTTCCGTCCTACTGAGAGGCTGCGGGTCCAAGGTTAAACTCTACACCGTAGGGTCTTCAGATTCGGCCCCCGCATTGACAGGGGCACAATCGTGTTCGTTGGTCAGAGAATACCATTCCCCGCAATCGGGGCAACGGGCGGCTTGAATGTCCTCCTCCTTGAGGAGGTTTTCCTGAAGTTCTTGGACCGTGGTATTCCACAGAGCTAGGAGCTTCTCTTTTGGGTTGTCCGCATACTCAGACTTGCGAAGGTGGTTTTCCCAACCGTCGCAATCATTGGGATCTGTAACCTTAGGAATCCCAATAGTGACTGTGATCATCCCCTCATCTTCAGGTGCCTGTCCAGGTCGACCCTTGGGGTCCTCCCAGATCATAGCCATGAGTCCCATAGAATCCACAAACTCCTGCATCTCGGCAAGAGGCAGTAGAGCCTGATCGATCTCAAAGGTCATGTTGTGCAATTTCGGTTCAAACTTGAAAGTTGCCATGCTATTCTTCTCCGTAGTGCCGGCTGTATTGCCTTTCTGCCTTTACGGCAATCACCTTTTGATCCTCTAGCCGAACCGCCGCTAGAGATCCTCCAAAACAACACCCCAGGTCAATCCCGATGGTGTTGGGCGTCCACACGGGCAGATCATCTTTGCAGGGTTGATGCCCGTAGACAATCGTCCCGAACCGCCCGTCATAGGACTGGGTCCAAAACTTATCGTCAGGACCCTCAGACCCCAATCCCACAGGATTGCCCTCAGGGGTGAGATAGCGCACCATGGTGAGCCACCGGTAGGGCTTAGCCTCTTGCTCCGTTAGGACCCCCGTGGGCAGGGTCTTGATCACGGGTGTCACTCCAGCATGGACAACAGAGTAAGTCTTACCTTCCACAACCCCTGTCCAAGCTAGGACAGTTTGTTCAAGGAACCTAACGTCCTTGGCATCCAGGCCACGGGTGATATTGGCTAGCTCCCCCGTGGGGTCCTTGACAGGGTTCCCCTTGCGGAAGCGTGCATGTTTCCCCTCGTGGTTGCCTCGCACGACCGTTACCCGACAAGGCAGGTTTCGCACAAATCGAACCACACCTACGCTGTCGGGTCCTCGGTCTACAAGGTCTCCAACAAACACCAGATGGTCTTCCGGCGTCGGGGCAATTTCAGATACCAGCTTGGTCAGTTCCGCCAAGCATCCATGTACGTCTCCAATTACCCAGGTCGCCATTCTAGTTTCCTTGTTTGTGGTCCGTGTTACGGGAGGGGGTCTAGAAACTCAAATCCCTCGGGGTAGATTTCTAAGGGCCTGTTCGATCCTCCCCCTGCCTACGGGATTGGCACTGTGTACTGTCCATGTGGGAGGCTTAAAGTAGGGATTGGTTGCGGTTTGGGCCTCTAACCAACAAGCGACCTCATATCCGGTGCCCGCCTGTGGAGGTCCAAGATCATGGTCTAGACTGATATGGGTAACCTGTCCCTCCTCAAGGATTTGAATTGCCTCTGTTGCGGACTTAGCCAGCAAATGGAAGTCCTCAGGAATGGGACGACAGTCATCAAGCCACAGTCTCACAGGAACTCCTGGGGGAAATCCCCCACATGCACCACATAGGCATCAAGGACTTCTTGATATCCATTCGCATCAGGGTCCCCAAGGATTTCAATTTCAGTCCAAGTGACAATTTCGCTCGGATCACAAGGCACAAATCCACAAGGGGTTGTGCTACGGCTTCGCTCACATAGGCGGTAGGCAGCTTCAGGGATATCGCGGAGAAACTGTTGCTTTCCATCGAGGTTCACATACCAGCGGGTGTCCATTTTCGAGGTCCTTTGTAGGGGAATGTTCCCACACAAAGGTTACGGGACCAGGCTTCCAAGTTTCAATTTGAAACTTTGGGTTGCAGACTCGTAACCCTTGTGTAGGGCTAAGCCGCCCTCCTGGAGCAGACGATGCGTGAGACTTTGGGTGTTGGTGTGTGCCCTTGGGAAGAGGAATGCGTTCAGGTGGGGTGTGAGAACTACCTGGCTCTGGCAGAGCAGGAGTGCCAGCGGTATATCGAACTGCTGACCAAGATTCACGGCACGCCTCCGGGGAATGCTCGGTTCCAGATTTCCTACAACCCTCATGACTTTGGAACCTACCTGGAGGTAGACATTCACTTTGACTCGGATTCTGATGTCGAGAGTGAGTGGGCTTACCGGGTGGAGGCGAACACCCCCGCCCAATGGGACAACTAGGGTTATGCAAATTTGCCTATAGTCTTGCCTACTGGACGGGATCCCGATGAGGGGATCCCGATGAGGGGATCCCGATGAGGGGATTCTGATGAGTGACCAAGCGCTACGCCACAAACTGATCAAACTGGCTCAGCAGAAGCCTGAACTTCGCGCTGATTTGTTGCCTTTGCTCAATCGGACATCAAGTCTTAGTCCAGGAAGACACCCCAACGGGGGCGGCTGGGTGGCGGATACCGCCACGGTTGCCGATACCGTCTTTGTTGGTCTTGATGCCCGGGTTTTTGACAAGGCCCAAGTTGATGGGAGTGCCGTAATTACTGATAAGGCTAGAGTGTTTGGGAATGTCCAAATTGACGGTAACGCCAAAATTGGCGGTAACGCCCAGGTCTGGGGCAACTCTAAAATCTTCGGCAGGGCTCGGATTTCCGGCAACGCTCGAGTTTATGATAAAGCTCACGTTGGAGGGGCTGCCTATGTCAGTGGTAGCGCCATAATCAGCGGGAATGCTTTAGTTAGTGGTACTGCTAAGATCTCTAGCAAGGCCATAGTCAGTGTCAATGCACAGATTGGAGGAGATGCCGTGATTTTGGGAGGGTATTGGGACGGGTCTGAGGGCATCATTACATCAGGTCGCTGGCGTGCTCCAAGAATTCCGGCCTGATAGATTTCTAGACCCCGATTTGTGAGGGTCGTGGGTGTGACAAGCACTCTTG
>JACCED011666416.1_pt1 | contig 10689 bp, 10 predicted proteins | sample 7455021 | NCBI WGS metagenome assembly JACCED01 (sample SAMN15323456, study PRJNA562643) | freshwater metagenome | isolation source: river surface water | place: USA:Blue River Watershed | collected 2017-08-19 | reverse complement strand
CGGGGCGTTAGCTCAGTTGGTTAGAGCAGGGGACTCATAATCCCTTGGTCGGGGGTTCAAGTCCCTCACGCCCTACCAAATACTCTGGGTACATACTGAAGACACCGTTGCCAGTTCAAAGAACAGGCGATTAATTTCAAAACTCCAAATAGTAGCTTTGACTGGCGAATTTTTTCAGCGTCACCGCACTGCGGCCGTAATCCAACAGGGTTTCGGATGTGATTCTTTGTCCGACCTGCAACAAGCCTGAGCGTTCCAGCTTTCCCTTGATCAACTCGCCCAAAATCGCCCGCCCATCCTTGGATGTGATCGCCTTGTGGTTGTCTGAAGCGGTGATCATGGGAATGCGATAGTGCTGATTTCCATCTTTGACATAGGCCATGAAGTCACCCATCGGATAGTCTGGGTGACGCCGCTCTGAGGCGGTCGATGTGATTTCCACTTCGTACCATGGCCGAGGCGCATACTTGCCCTCTTTATTTTTCCTGCCTTTATCAAAAAATAAATTCAGTGAGGAGTTGGGTTGTTCATCCACTCGCAAAACAATATCGACCGAAGATTGAGGCTCTTGCTTGGGAAATTCGGATTCACCGATGATGAATTGACTCAATTTCAATGAAGGTGTGGCGGCTTTTGAGCCCCCTTCCGCACGCGCCCCTTTGACGATGAGCTCAACCTCATCCAATTTTGCAGAAAAATCACAGCCATCACTGAAGAGGTAATCCATGAAATCATTCACTCTCGATAGTGAATCTTCCTCTGTCACGAGCACATTGAATTCATAGTTGTTTTTCAAACCACTCATGGAGAAATTGGAGGACCCCACATAAACCTTGGCCAAGCCGTCTTTTTGAAATCGATAGACCTTGCCATGGTATTGGTTGAGGGTGACGTAAACCCCACTCTTGGCATTGACGCTTTTGAGATCGGCATCCAAGTCTTCTAGAAGTGTTTTTTGAGTAGCCGAGACCCCTTCGTTAAAGATCATTCCGATCAATATTTTGCAGTAACCGCGCTGAGCGATTTCAAGCAGTTGGCTCTTGTATTTTGTGATTAAAGAACTGCCAATGTAGCCGGATGCAATTTCTATAGCATCAAATTTTTTCAGGTTCTTTTTCAACTCATCGTCAAAATCACCCCCAAAATTTTTGTGGTTGGCAAAAATTTTTTCGGTGGGGGTCAAATGCGGTACCATAGGGAATATGCAGTGTTTGTCATGACAAAATGAGCAAAAAACATCTACTCCAAATACGTCTTGACGAGGCGTTCAAAACCACGCTCGAAGAAGTATGCCATAGGGAGCAAATCACGGTTTCAGAGAAAATTCGTGAGCTGATTGAGGAGCACATCGTCTCTAAAACGCAGGCTCAGCCCTCTCCGAAGAAGGTCAAGAAGTTTGTCCCCTCTTGGTCCCCAGATGAGGCCAAGCGCTCTTTCACGGTCGGGGAAATGTACAGCGGCCCAGGTGGCATAGGGCTTGCACTCTCGCAGACCAAGCTGAAATCCCAAACCCATGACTTTGATTTTGAGCACGTCTGGGCGACAGATTACGATGCAGACACCTGCAGGACTTACAAGAACAACCTGCTCAAAAATCACCCCAACGCCCTCAGCATCTGCTCCGACGTCAAAGATCTGAACATATCGTCTTTGCCGATTGTGGATGGATTCCTCTACGGCTTTCCGTGCAACGATTTCAGCCTGGTGGGCGAGTCATTGGGCATTCATGGCAAGTTTGGCGGCCTGTACAAGTACGGGGTGGAATTCATTCATCATTCCAACCCCTTGTTCATCTTCGCTGAAAACGTCAGCGGCATCAGCAGCTCCAACGCAGGAAAAACTTTTGAAAAAATTCTTGCCGAACTCAACCACGCCGGCAAGCATGGGTATGACCTCTGTGTTCATCATTACAAATTCGAAGACTATGGTGTACCGCAATCACGGCACCGTTACATCATCATCGGCACCAGGGGGGACTTGGGATTGCACTTCAAAGTCCCCAAACCCTCTTTGATGACCAAAACATGCTTTGAAGCCATCACACAGCCCCCCATTGCATCGGATGCCCACAACAACGAACTGACCAAGCAAAGCAAGCAAGTCATTGAAAGATTAAAGTGCATCAAACCTGGAGAAAACGCCTGGACCGCTGACTTGCCTGCGCATCTCAAACTGAATGTGAAAGGTGCCACGATCAGTCAAATCTACAAGAGACTTGACCCATCCAAGCCTGCATACACTGTGACCGGCAGTGGGGGCGGTGGTACCCATGTGTACCACTGGAGTGAGCCAAGGGCGTTGACCAATCGGGAGCGCGCCAGGCTCCAAACCTTTCCGGATGACTTTGTTTTTTACGGGTCTAAAGAAAGTGTCCGGTCACAAATTGGCATGGCCGTTCCAGTCGATGGGGCCAAGGTCATTTTGAATGCGCTGCTGATGACGTTTGCGGGAAAGAAGTACCCCTTCGTGGAGGCCAGCAACGGGTTTTATCAGCACAACACACTCTAACCCGCTCTTGCAGTCAACAGCTGCCACTCCCCACCAACGGTGAAAGCCTATAAATTGGTATATTGGAGTGGCTCCCTCGACTCACACTTTTAAATACAGGTTCAAAAGATGCAAAACATCCGTACACAAGTCGTGATTGTGGGTGCTGGCCCTTCGGGTCTGTTGTTGGGACAACTGCTGCACAAGGCAGGGGTCGAGGCCATCATCGTCGAGCGTCAAAGCGCGGATTACGTGTTGGGGCGCATCCGCGCAGGCGTGCTGGAGCAAGTCACCTTGGATGTGCTGGCCCAAGCAGGGGTGGACGAGCGCTTAAAAAAGGAAGGTTTGGTGCACACCGGCTTTGACCTGCTGTTCAAAGGGCAACGCCATCGCATCGACCTGACCGGCTTGACTGGGGGTCAAAAGGTCATGGTTTATGGCCAGACCGAGGTGACCCGAGATTTGATGGCCGCTCGCCAAGCCGCTGGCCTGCGCACCTTTTACGAAGCCGCCGATGTCCAGATCCACGATTTTGACAGCGCACAACCGAACGTCACCTTCAGCCAAAACGGAAAGGCACACACCATCGCCTGCGATTTCATCGCGGGCTGCGACGGCTTTCACGGGGTGTGTCGCAGCAGCGTGCCCAAGCAGTCGATCCAAGAATTTGAAAAGGTCTACCCCTTTGGTTGGCTCGGTGTTTTGGCGGACACCCCGCCCGTGCACGAAGAACTCATCTATGTGAACAGCCCGCGTGGGTTTGCCTTGTGCTCTCAGCGCAGCCACACCCGCAGCCGCTACTACCTTCAGGTGCCCTTGACCGACTCGGTGGAGCAATGGTCCGATGACGCCTTTTGGACCGAGTTGCGGCATCGGCTCGACCCCGAAGCCCGAGCGAAGTTGGTCACGGGCCCCAGCATCGAAAAAAGCATCGCCCCTTTGCGCAGTTTTGTGGTGGAACCGATGCGCTTTGGCACTTTGTTTTTGGCGGGTGACGCCGCCCACATCGTGCCACCGACCGGGGCCAAGGGGCTGAATTTGGCTGCCACCGATGTGAAGTACTTGTCCGACGCGCTGATCGAAGCCTGCATCGAAAAATCACACGCTGGCATCGACCACTATTCCGCGCGTTGCTTGGCACGCATCTGGCGTGCCGAGCGTTTTTCTTGGTGGTTCACCAGCCTGATGCACCGATTCCCTGATCAAGGCGAGATCGGTCAGAAGTTCCAAGAAGCCGAATTGGACTACCTGATCCACAGCCCATCGGGCTCTAAAACCATCGCAGAAAACTACGTGGGTTTGCCGCTGAACTTTGGACAGTGATGCATCAGGTCAGTCGAGGATTGCACCCGTGGCGCGCAAGCGGCGCTGCAACTCAGGCACTTGGAGCGACCCCCCCGACAGCACCATAGCGGCCGCTGTCCCTGCGGCTTGCCCCATGGCAAAACAGGCCCCACTGGCGCGGGCCGCACTTTGCCCGCTGTGGGTCATGCCCGCGCAACGCCCGACCACCCACAGGTTGGTGGGCGCTGGCTCTAAGGGCATCAACATGCGCAAGGGCAATTGATTGAAGGCGTTGTCAGGGTCTTGGAAATGGCGCCACTCAATCGCCCCATCCACATGCGACTCGATGGGCCAAGCGTTCAGGCCGATGCGGTCGTCAAAGCTCGCGCCCGTGATCACCTCTTCACCATCGAGCATGTGGCGGCAGTGGACCCGACGGGTCTCGCGCACGCCGACTTGGGCCGGGATTTCTGCCATTTCGGCTTGTTCGAAACCCGGCACTTCATTTCGCAAAAAAGCCATGTATTCGACGATTTGGCGCCGGCCTTGCATCTCGGCCTCGCTCAGTTGCCAGGCATCGGTGGCATCGACCGCAAGGCCTTGGGCATTGCGCAATTGGGTCACATTGGCACGCCACTGACTGGGGTTGCGCTGAGGCCGCAAAATGGCCCCACGTCGGGCAAACGCATAACGATCGGCGGCCGCCTCCATCCATTGGTCGATGGCACCAAAGGTGCCCACTGCGGCCAGCGCACGCGGGGCATCGACTTGGCCGATGCGAAACATGGTGCTGGGGTACAGCATATGGCCTTGGCCATCGCCCAGCGTGTAGGCCGCACCGGCCAGTGCGGCCACATCGGCGTCGCCACTGGCGTCAATGACCTGACGCGCCCGCACCGCCCGGCGGCCTGAACGGGTCTCGAGCACCACCGACTGAATCAAGCCAGCTTCCACCTGGACGGCACAGGCCAGGGCATGGAACAAGACCTGGACACCCGCATCGGTCAGCCACTGATCGGCGGCGCATTTGTAGGCGGCCACGTCGTAACTCAGCACCCGGATGCGACCCGCCATCCCGTCTTGGGGCTCATTCAGCCCACCCAAAGCATCGATGCGGTCGATCAGTTCGGTGCAAACACCACCCACCAGCCTTTGCATCTGACCCGATCGGCGGCCATACAAACCGGCAAAGTTGGTGACAGCGGCCGCGGTGCCCATACCGCCCAAAAAGCCATAGCGCTCCACCAACAACACCCGAGCGCCTTGGCCCGCCGCCGACACGGCAGCCGCCAAGCCGGCAGGGCCAGCGCCCACGACGAGCACATCGCACTCGGCCAGCACCGGCGTTTGACGGGCGGGCTCGGTGATGTGAGCGGTGCTCATGAGCGACTCACTCGAGTCGAATGCCGCGCGCGGCGATGATGTCGCCCAACAATTTGGTTTCCTCGCGCACCCGGTTGGCCAGCACGGCGCTGGAGGTGCCTTGCGGCTCCCAGCCCCCGGCCAGCAAGCGCTGGCGGGTCTCGGCCTCTTTGATCACAGCCGGCACATCGTGGGCCAGTCGCTCTTGGGCCGCCCGGCTGAGGTGGGCCGGGGCCACCAAGGCCACCCAAACCTCCAGGGGACTGATGCGCAAGCCCGCCTCGCTCAGCGAGGGGACATCGGGGGCCATGGCACTGCGCGGACCGGTCAAGCCCACGGCCTGCAACTTGCCCGCTTTGATCTGGGGCATGGCCACCGCAGGCGGCATGAGCGCCATCTGGACCTGCCCCCCCAGCATGGCGGTGATGACAGCCGGGTTGCCGTTGTAGGGCACGTGCACGGCACCCGGCGCACCCATAGCGGATTTGATCACCTCGATGCCCAAGTGGCCCACCGAACCGATGCCCACCGAGCCATAGCTGAGTTTGTCGCCCGCCGTGCGCACCGCGTTGACCCAGGCGGCCCCTGAGGGCATATCGGCCGGTGACACCAGAACCAGCGGGGCGGTGGCGATCAGACTGACCGGCAACAGGTCTTTGCTCGGGTCGTAGGTCAGTTTGGGGTTGAGCAACTTGGCCGTGGTCATGTTGCCATTGATCACCACACCCAGGGTGTGATCGTCGTTGGCCTTGGCCACGAAATCGGTTGCGATGTTGCCACCGGCCCCCACTTTGGCCTCGACCACCACGGCCTGCCCCCAAGCTTTGGACAAGCCTTCGGCCAAGGCACGCGCAGCCGTGTCAGGGGTCGACCCGCCGGGGAATCCCACCACCAAGCGCACCGACTTGGTCGGCCAAGCCTGCGGGGTTTGCGCCCCAGCGGCGGTGGCCCAAGCGGCCCCCACCCACAACGCGCAAGTCGCAGCGCGACGAATCAAGTGCCAGGCACGAAAAAACATGTCCATCCCTCCAAACAATCGATGTGGCTGAAGGTTCAATTATGGCCTCAAGCCTGGGTACGGGCCACCCAGCCTGGGGCGGCCATGGCTGGCAACTGGGGGACACATGGCCTCTTCTGCGCCAGGCACCCGTTGCCCATAATGGTGGGCAAAGGAGTGCGCACCATGGCCAAGCTCAGACACATCGCCTTGTCAGTCCCCGACCCTTGGCAATCCGCCGAGTTTTATCGGCAGGCCTTTGACCTGGAGATCGTGGGTGAAGCGCATTCGTCTACCGCCGACGGGGTCTACCTGAGCGATGGCACGGTCAGCCTGACCTTGTTGAAATACAAGACAGATGCGCCAGCAGGGCCGGTGGGCAAAGACTTTGTCGGTTTGCACCACATGGGTTTTTTGTGCGAAGACTTGGACGCGCAAAGCCAACAAGTTGAAGCGGCTGGTGCCACGCTGTTCATGGACGTGCCCGCGCATTCGACCACCGAGTACTACGAGAAAAAATACCGGGATCCCGACGGCGTGATTTTTGACATCACCCACTCGGGCTGGCGCGGCACCAAAGCCTGACTCAAAAGACCAGCCACACCGGCTGGCCACGGCCCCACCCAGCCAGCGCGAAGCCTGCCAGACACAAGCTGGGGCCAAAAGCAAAGTGGGGAGAAGCCAAGCGTTGTGCGCGCGGTCGCATCAAGCCATGGGCGATGCCCAAGACGCATGCGATCAAAAGCAAGAGGCTGAGGTTTTGCCAACCCAACCAAGCGCCCAAGGCGGCCAACAATTTAAAGTCGCCCTGCCCCATACCGACCTGGCCGCGCGCGCGCTCGTAAGCCTGCGCCACCCCCCACAGCAAAAGGTAGCCGATGGCCGCCCCCCAGATGGCACTGACCGGATCGACCGCGATCCAACCCAAGGTGGAGGCCAGCATACCCGCCCAACACAAAGGCAAGGTGAGGTCGTCGGGCAAACACTGCTCTTGGGCGTCGATGAAGGCCAAGGCGATCAAGGCCGAACCCCAGAGGGCCCAACACAGGGCGGCGAGGTCAAAGCCCCAGTTCCAGACACTGAACACAAACCAAAGGCCCGTCAGCGCTTCGACCCACAAGACACGCCAGGGGATGGGCTGACCGCAATCGCGACAGCGTCCACGCAAATACACAAACCCCCACAAGGGGATGTTGTCGTGCCAGCGGATCGGCGCCAAACAGTGGGGGCAATGCGAGGCGGGATGGGCCAAGTCAAACCGAGGTTGGGTCAGAGTGGCCTGAGGCTCGACCAGGGCCTGACATTCCTCGCGCCAGCGGCGCTCCATCATGCGCGGCAGGCGATCGATGACCACATTCAAAAAACTGCCCACGACCAGCCCGAGCACCAAGGCCAGGGACAGCGCCAGGCCGAGCGTCATCTGCGTGGCCCAGGTGCTTCAGCGTTGACCAAAGCGCACGTTGCCAAAAGTCTGGCTGGCCTCACGCGGAGGGCAACGCCAATACGGTGTGGACGCTTGCACTTGGCCACCCAAGGCGGCCGCCGCTTCCCAGCCCCAACGCGGCTTGTAAAGGAAAGAACGCGCGAGCGCGACCAAATCGGCGTCGCCCTGCTCAATGACGGCATTGGCCTGGGCTGGCTCCGTGATCAGGCCCACCGCGATGGTGGGCAAGCCACAGCGCTCGCGCACCAAGCGGGCCAAATGCACCTGATAGCCTGGGCCGATGGGGATTTTTTGTTGGGGCGAGACACCAGCGCTGGAGATGTGAACGTAGTCGGCCCCCACCTGCTTGAGGCGCACGGCCAAATCAGCGGTTTCCTCCGGCGTCCACCCCCCTTCGACCCAATCGGTGGCCGACAAGCGCATCCCCAAAGTACCTTTGAAGGCATCGCGCACAGCGGCAAACGCTTCGAGCGGGAATTTGATGCGTCCTTCAAAGTTGCCGCCATAGGCGTCGTTGCGCTGATTGGCCAAGGGCGACAAAAACTGGTGCAACAGATAACCGTGCGCCCCATGCAGCTCGATGGCATCGACGCCCATTTGCTCGGCCCGGCGGGCGGCCTGGGCAAAGGCATCGCGGATGCGATTCAGACCGGCGGCATCCAGGGCATCAGGGGGCAACTCGCCTTCTTTGTGCGCCAAGGCCGAGGGGGCCAAGGCCTTCCAACCGCCTTGATCGAGCGCGATCTGACCGCCGCCATTCCAGGGTTCTGCGCTGGACGACTTGCGCCCTGCATGCGAGAGTTGCATGCACACGGGCACAGGAGGGGCCAAGCGACGGGCGCGGTGCAAAGTTTGCTCCAATGCGGCCGCCGTGGCGTCGTCCCACAAGCCCAAGCACCCAGGGGTGATGCGGCCCTCGCGGGTGACCGCCGTGGCTTCGATGGTGAACAGGGCGGCCCCGCTGTTGAGCAAGTTGGCCCAGTGCATGAGGTGCCAGTCTTGGGCCTGACCCTCGACAGCGACGTACTGGCACATGGGGGCCACCACGATGCGGTTGGCCAGATCCAGGCCGCCCTTGGGCGAACCGAGGTGATAGGGGGTAAAGAGTGCGCTCATGGTGTCATTGGGGTTCGATTTTGGCGTCGGCAATGGCTTTCGCCCATTTGACCGATTCGGCTTGGTTGCGGCGCGCCAGGTCTTCGGGGCTGCCAGGGTCGATCACCAGGCCAAAAGCCGAGAGTTTTTCTTGCACGTCTTTGGCGTTGGCGGCGTTGTTGATGGCCTTGTTGAGTTTGGCGATCACATCGGCAGGGGTGCCGGTTGGGGCAAAGATCGCAAAATAGGCGATCAGTTCGTAGTCTTTCACGCCAAGGGCTTCGTTGACGGTGGGCAGATCGGGCACCACCGACGAACGCTTGGCCGAGGTCACCGCCAAGCCGCGCACTTTGCCCGCCTTGACCTGCGGCACCATGACGGCGAAGTCAGCGGTGAACAGATTCACCTGCCCACCGATCAGATCGGTCATGGCGGCCGGGCCACTCTTATAAGGCACGGGGTTCATTTTGATGCCGGCCATGCTCGAGAGCATCTCGCTGGACACCTGCTGCGAGGTGCTGGCATAGGCAAAGCTGATCTGACCCGGCTTGGCCTTGGCTTGGGCCACCAGCTCGCGCAGGGTCTTGGCCGGGAAGTCGTTGTTGACCGCCACGATCAAGGGCACCGAGCCCAAAAAACCGACCGGGGTGAAGGCGGTGTCTTGGTCGTAGGGGAGTTTTTTCATCAAGCTCTTGAGGGCCGCATTGGTGCTGTTGGTGCCCACCAACAGGGTGTAGCCATCGGCCGGGGCCTTGGCCACGGCATCGGCGCCCAACATGCCGTTCACGCCCGGCTTGTTCTCGATGATGATTTGCTGACCCAACTCTTCAGACATCTTGGCCGCGAAGGCCCGTCCGATCGTGTCGGTGGCGCTGCCCGGTGCAAAGGGCACGATGGCTTTGATCGGTTTATTGGGATAGGCCTGAGCCCAAACCAAGCTGGGGGCCAGGGCGATGCCCCCGAGGGCCAAGGCCACACGGGCCGCGATTTTGCGTGGAATGTTCATAGAGACTCCTGAGATCAGACGGAATATACCGCCTGTGGCGCTGAGACGCAGTCAATCGAGCGCCAGGTGCAACAGGGCACTGGCCAAGCATTTGCCATGGGCGTCCAGGGCCAAAGACCGGGTGACGCCACCGCCCAGCGACTGATGCAAGACGAAGTGCAGGGCGTGCAAATGGGGCAACTCATGACGCACCACCTCGCCTTGGACGATGCCCGCCAGGTGCTGGCGCACCCGCTCGGGGGTCAAGGTCGCGCACAAGCGAGGGTAATCCTCGGGCCGATAGGCGATGACCGACAAGGTCGAACGGTTGCCTTTGTCCCCCGTGCGGGTGTGGGCGATCTCGCGCAACAAGGTCATGTCAGCACCTCGACTCGGGTTTGCACCCACTCGCGCGGCATCAAGACGGCATCGGCCGCGATCACCTCGCGCACGCTTTGCGTGGCCCCGCCACCGCCGGCAGGGCCATTCAAATACAAGGCCTCGACCTCTCGGGTGATCAGCCTTGCTTGCTCGGCGGTGTCACAGCGCGCGCTCACGCGCAAGCGCACCTCGGGTGGCTCGCTGGACAGGGAAGCCCCCGCCAAAATGGCGTTGCAACCGATCAGGTCGTAGCGCACATCCAGGTGCCCCAGGCCCGCCTCGGCCAAACGCACGCGCACCACGTCCTGGGCCAGCTGACCCCGCGCCACCGCGCCCAAACCGGCGTAAGAGATCTGACCGTCGGCCATGTAACCATCGCGGTAACCCACGGTGACCTTGAGGTGGTCAGGACGCGGCCGCCCGCGCCCCCCGCTCACGCGCACCCGGTCGGTCGCATCGGGCACCAGTTGCACGGCACTGAAATCGGCGACCACATCGGGTTGCAGGTAACAGGTGGGGTCTTCCAATTCATAGAGCAATTGCTCGGTGCAGGTGGCCACCGTGACACAGCCGCCGGTTTCGGGCAATTTGGTGATCACGGCCGTGCCGTCGGCCTGCACCTCGGCCAAGGGAAAGCCCAAGTGGGCCAGATCG
>JACCED011516460.1_pt1 | contig 10690 bp, 6 predicted proteins | sample 7455021 | NCBI WGS metagenome assembly JACCED01 (sample SAMN15323456, study PRJNA562643) | freshwater metagenome | isolation source: river surface water | place: USA:Blue River Watershed | collected 2017-08-19 | reverse complement strand
TCATGATGCGGATCCGAGCGATGGAACTGATCCGAAGGCGACCACGCCAACATAAATGCACCAAGTGCAAAGGGCGTAGCGATGATGGCAAGTGCTGCCACAAACTTATTTGATGCGGAATCTTTCATAGGGATGACCTTAGGGGGAGGGGCTGACAAAGCACGGAATTCAATTCAAATCCTTCCTAAAGCCTTTCCATTCGCAACTCCTGCATTGAATATCTGGATCGCTTCCATAGCCATTGATGCAACATCCACCTACGGCATATTTCTCAAAGTCGAAGAAATCGGGATCTGGCATCCCATACAAAATCTGCCGCATCGTCCCGATAGCTCCACATTCAGGGCAGATCAAGGACTTGATTCGCCTGCGTCGCTTAGTGGTCATGCATTGAAATTAGTGGGGAGCACTGACATATTTCCCGATGATTAAGAGTTAAATGCCGGCCTTCCTGAAAGTACTACTTCTACTGATGACCTGACTGCCAACAAATGCCATGCCTTCTTGATTCCCCCCATGTTAGGCAATCTTTGTGATGAATCTGCTGGTTAATTGTGGATGACTTTTCTGCAGTTTTAGGCTTGTTCATCCGGACCGATAGCGACTTCCCAGAAATGCCCAGAGCCCGAACTTAAAGAATGTCGGCCACCGCACCCCAACACTTTTTAAACTCGGGGCTGGCTACTTAAAGTCCACAGGATTAAGCGCATAGTCCATACAAGTTTTAGCGAATTCAATAGCAGCACTTTTCTCTTCAATCTTCCTTAGTGGGACTAAGAACTTGTCGTCTCCCCAAATATAGGCCTTTTTTGAAGTTGGTTCGATCATAATTGAGGTTACTAAGCCACGCCCAACTTCTCTTGAGTCTCGGGGTGACTTAAATGGACGGACAGGATTGGGTCTATTGTCGGGAACCAGACAAAAAAGAGTCGGAGAAATTTCATCTTTTTCAACTTTGGTCATGACAAACCCTGGTGGATATCCGAAGTACCAGAGACTGACCGTATATCCCTCTTTGTTCTTAACCATGAGATACCAAGCATTCGATGCTGATTTTCCTTTTTGAATTTGCTTGAAATCGCTTGGTTGCAATTCGCCTACTTTTTCTGCCGTCAAGTTCGTGAGTCTTAATTGAACCATTGCCTCTTGTGTCCATTCGTCCACAGCTGCTTTCCAAACCCGGTACTCACCAGAAAGGCGCAAGTCAATATCTGCCTTAAAGTACTCCTCAGCAATTATCGGATCGCTAAGTTCATCAATAACGCGCTCTAGAGAACGGCAAAATACCAAAATTAATCGAGACAAGTCTCCCGCTTCATCTGAAAATGCCAATGCATCTATATATCTAGATCTGTCATTTTTGTTTCTTAAAATCAATGGTGGCATAAATTCACGTGCTAAGACCATATTTGCGAGCAATCGGGCAACGCGACCATTTCCATCGTCAAATGGATGGATATGCGCAATCCATGCGTGAACTGCTGCTGCCTTAATAATCGACTCTAAAGTTTGATATCCCTTTCTAGATAATTGATTCATCCAAGTGCAAAACTCTTCCATCGCTCCGGGGGTATCTGACGGTAAGGAAGTTCGATGGGAAGCATTTCCTTGGATCTCATTGGCGTAGGGTTTATATATTCCCGCTCGGGGTTGTCCTTGTAAAATAATGCCATTGAGCGTTCTAATATCAGATTCAGAAATCGGTCTATCGGTGTTTAAAGCAAAGTCTCTGGACAGCTCTCTCGCTGCGTTTAAGCCGATAACATCGTAAGTGTGACTATCATTTTTAATTCCTTGTGTTATAGCCCATTGCACATACTGTGAAACTTCGCGCTCTTCACTTTGCGTGTGGTCAATAATCTGACTAGTGGCGGCCAATGTGGGGCCAAGTCCTTCAATAGCATTACTTTCATAGACCTCTCTAGTCTTTAAGATTCTCTTTAAAGGTTTGGGTAAATTATCTAAATCCTTTAAATGGTCTAACTTTTTTTGTATGCTAACAAGGCTTTCGCCTATCTCTTTCATTCGCATTAATCCAGCATCGTCGAGTGGAAAAGAGTAGGGGCTACCTTCTAAGCAACTGCTTGCGGCGCGAATGGCCACCTCGACTTCATGCGCTAAATCAGCCATGTGGAATATTATCTATTAAATCGACACAGAAACATACCCGCTGACTATTGTGCCGGGCTCGTCAAAGCAGGGGACGCTTTGGGTGCCATCGGTGGTGGGAGAGAAACCAGATCCGGCTCGGTTAGAAATTCGATTTATGCAATTTGCGAGTCAATGAAAACACTTTTAAGTTAAATTGAATCCAAAACGCTAGGTGACCAAATAATCGCAGCCATATCAGCATAAAGCATTTGGCGTTCATCTATTGCCGATCGCTTGAACTCTTCAGGGCCGTACGCCTTAAAAGGTAAATTGTTGTCTTTCATCTTACGGGCAAAGTTAGGGTTGTTCCCATAATTCTTTTCATTGAGAGATTTTGCCAAAGGATTTTGGGAGAAATAGTGATCAATTTTTACGGAATATTCCAGAGCGCCGTATGAAGCGTTAAAGCTTTTTGGGAGCAATAAGAGATCGCCCAGTGAATTGCGCTGCTCAGCGAACTCAAATTCATTGGTAAATTCGTCTGTATGACGCTCGAATTTATTTGCCCAGATGTGTTCCACCTCGAACGGATCCTTGCGATTTCGTTCTAGGTATAGAGCAGAGGTTTCATCCCCAAGCCAACTCGTAAGTCGTGCGAGAATGTAATAAATCTCTGGCTTATTTGTCTTGGTAAGCCTAAGGCGCTTCAGGGACTCAAGGCTTTCGTTCAATTCTGCAGTCTTACTCTTAAGAATTAGACGGATTTCGTCAAGTGACTTATTTCGAAGGTCTTTGGCGAGGGCAAACATCGGACGGTACATAGGCGAATAACCAAAATTCTTGTACTCAGCCATTCTCCTTGTAATCATTATGTCGATATAGGCAGCGACTAAATTGGCCTTTCGTGCGAAAACTTCATCAGAGTCTCCAACTTTAACGCCTGCCAGAATCACCATGTACTGCAGGGTGAAATCATTGTGGGCGTTGAAGTAAACGTATTCAAGCCCTTGTTTGAGCTCTTGTGATGCCTCCAATAGCTCTTGGTATCTCTTCGCAAAGTATGTGAGGTCAACTTCTACAAATCTTAGGAAGTCGGATGGTGCGACGAGACCGATTAGCTCCGCTTTGTCTCTAGTCCACTTATGAAACGTGGTTGCAATCTCTTCAAAATCCTTGGAACCAGCCGACTTCTTAGTGTCACGCATAGTTTCTGCATACTTGGCTCGAAGCATTGACTTCATGAAATCTGAATCGCCATTCTTGTCGAATGATTTGAGCGCCTGGGTTGTGTCTCGCCAGATATGGTTCGCCCGCTCGATTTCGTCTGGATACGAAATGCGTGACAGCAGGTAACTCTTAAGCATGTCCATGTTAGAAAGCTGGAGTCCACGATCATTCATGCTCTCAAAGATTTCCAAAGCCATATCTTTATCAGTTGTACCGATATCTACTAGTACAACTCTATTTAGGAGCCAATCTACGAAAAACGGCAACACTTCCCCTGTTAGTTCCTCAGGGAAGATGTTGCGAATGTCATTGAATCTTTCCCATATAACTTCAGAGCTCTGATCCAAGTCCAGTGGTGGGAGCTCATGTCCTTGCCGAATTGCGCTCATTACTTTTTCACGATCAGGCACATCAATTGTGAACTTGGTTTGACCATATTGAGTTGCGTAAATCAGATTCCGAAGTTGAGTTTGTGAAGCTCCGGCTTCTAGCTCCGGACTTATAGATGACATAAGAAGACTCAAGGAGGTCATGCGCTGCTGACCATCAACTAGATAGCGGACCCCTTTAGTTGAGAAAGTTACAACTGGTCCAAGAAAGTAGGGACGGTAGCTGGCTACATCTCTGCGTGAATGGGTAGGCTCATAGTCATTGTTAAAACTACGGGTCAAATCCAGAATCAATTCTTCAATATTTGCCTTCGCCCACGAATATTCACGTTGGTAATACTCAATCGCATAGGTGCGGCCGGTGAACATTTCTTGAACGCTTCTGACAGTGCCATCGATGACCTGGAAGCTATTTGCGCTCATGTGGTAACTCTAAGTCCGATATAGGCATTGAGCCACTTGCCTCAAACTCGACACTAAGTTCAGGAAATTGGGAAAGTCCAAGTAGCACCCCAAAGTGGCCCTGTCGGAATATTCCGCCAACCCCTATTTCACGCTCAAATTAGTACCTTACACTCTATTTCGGGCGTCCAATCAATACCCGTTACTACACCCTCCCACCAATAGTTTTTGGTACCGGATTGGTACAGACGATAACTAAACTATTGTCGGGGTTACCTGCCATTCTTGGACTCTCGAACACATTGAATTTAGACGAATTATAAGGTGGAGGCAAAGTGGCAAAGCAGGCCAAGGTAAAAAAGGAAAAGAGTATCGAGGAGTCCCTTTGGGAATCTGCCGTCAAACTTCGAGGTACCGTCGAACCTTCTGAATACAAGCATGTGGTTTTTGGACTCATATTCTTGAAGTTCGCAAGTGACAAATTTGAGGAACGTCGGGCTGAATTAAGCGCCGAAGGCAAAGACAAATATCTTGAAGTCACTGATTTCTACACCATGAAAAATATCTTTTATATTCCTAAGGATTCTCGTTGGTCGCAGATTATTAAGAATGGAAAGCAAAGTGATATTGCCATTCAAATCGATACTGCTCTTTTTACAATTGAAAAGAACAACCCTTCACTTGAAGGTGCGCTTCCAGATAACTATTACTCAAGACTGAATCTCGACACAACTAAGCTATCTGCTCTTTTAGACACAATCAATAAAATTGATACCTTGAAAGAAAAAGACCACGATATTATCGGGAGAATTTACGAATATTTCCTTCTAAAATTTGCCATAGCTGAGGGAAAAGGCAAAGGCGAGTTTTATACCCCTAAGAATATTGTTAATCTAATTGCTGAACTGATTGAGCCGTATAAAGGAAAAATCTATGATCCTTGTTGTGGGTCCGGTGGAATGTTTGTTCAGTCTCTAAAGTTTATCGAAGCACATAGCGGAAATACAAAAGATGTCGCAATCTATGGACAAGAACAAACACCAACAACATATAAATTGGCGAAAATGAATCTTGCCATCCGCGGAATTTCTGCAAATCTTGGTGATGCTGCGGTGGATACGTTCGCAAAAGACCAGCATAAGGATTTGAAGGCGGACTTTATCCTTGCAAACCCACCATTTAACTTGAAGGATTGGAGAGGTCCAAATGAGCTAATTGATGATCCACGCTGGTCCGGATATGAAGTACCTCCTGCCAGCAATGCAAACTATGGCTGGATTCTTCATATGATTTCGAAGCTCTCATCAAATGGTGTCGCTGGTTTTTTACTGGCTAATGGAGCTCTTGCGGATTCGGACACTAAGGGTATTCGCGAGAAAATAATAAAGAACCATCTGGTTGAAGCAATTATTGTTTTACCAAGAGATATGTTTTACAGCACCGACATTAGCGTGACTCTTTGGATTCTGAATAAGAATAAAAAAGCACGCAGTATTGAACACAACGGGAAAATGGTTAAATACCGCGACAGAAATGATGAAATTCTGTTTATGGATTTGCGTCGTAAAGGTGAGCAATACGAAAGAAAGTACATTCAACTTACGGATACATTAATTCAAGATATTGTCTCTACATATCATGCTTGGCAAAGAGATGGATTTGAAAAAAATTACAAAAATATCCCAGAATTTTGTTATAGCGCTAATTTTACTGAACTAGAAAAGAATGATTGGTCTCTGATCCCAAGCAAATACATCGAGTTTAGTGATCAAGATAGCAATATTGATTACGATAAAGAAATGAAGCGCATCCAAAAGCAGTTTAAAACAATATTTGCGGATGAAAAAGATTCCCAGGAAAAATTGTTATTAGCTTTCAAGAACCTTGGCTATGAAATCAAACTATAAAAAAATTGGACCTTATTTGCGTCTATCTAGTGATACGAACGCAAATCTTAGTGTTTCGCGAGTACGTGGAGTATCTACCACGAAGCAATTAATCAAGACGAAAGCAAACATGAAAGATGTAGACATTTCTGACTATAAAGTTCTACATAGAGGACAATTTGTTTTTACACCTGACACCTCTCGTCGAGGGGACAAGATGTCTCTTGCCATGAATACTGAGGATGATGTTCTTGTCTCCAAGATTTACATAGTCTTCGAAGTCGCGGATGTAGCTGCCTTACTACCCGAATATCTATTACTCTGGTTCAAAAGACCAGAATTCGATAGATATGCGAGATTTCATTCCTGGGGTAGCGCTAGAGAAACATTCAGCTGGGAAGATATGTGTGATGTTGAAATCCCGCTTCCGGATGTCTCTGTCCAAAGAGATATTGTGGCTGTTTACGAGGAGTTGCTTCGTAATCAAAAGAGTTACGAAGCGAGTTTAAAGGACTTACAGTTAATCTGCGATACTTTCATCGAAGATCTTTCCAAGAAACACGAATTACTTCGATTAGGTGACTACATCGAGAAAATTACCGCGAAGAATACGGATGAAAAGCTGGACTCTCTAGTGGGAATAAGTGAAAAGAAGGAGTTTAGAACTCCGGGAGGTAAGGTAAATAAAGAAAATTTGGGAAACCATTTGATCGTAAATCGAAACGAATTTGCATACATCCCTCGAATGAATCCATTTAAACCCCTAGCAGTAGCACTTTCCTTTTCCGAGCAACCTCTATTACTTTCTCCTTCTTACGTGGCATTCAAGATTAGAGATGTGAAAATTTTGCTACCAGAATTTTTACTCTTGTTTTTTAAGAGATCAGAGTTTGATCGATATGCGGCCTATCATGCTTGGAGCAGCACAAGAGATACCTTCAACTGGGAAGATATGTGTGAAGTCAGAATTCCGATACCGGATATTGCTGTCCAGGAATCAATTGCCACTATTTACCATGTCTTAGAATCTAGAAAGAAGATCAATAACGATCTTGTAAGCAATATAACCCCCTTATGCCCTGTCTTATTGAAAGGTGTAGTAGATGATTTATCTACTGCTTCATGATGAAATTTACTGAAGATACCCTAGAGAGAGCTGTCATCGAGCTTTTCGGTGAAATTGGGATTCCGCACATCCAGGGCCAGAATATACATAGAGTGCCGGAAGACATCTTATTTCACGATGACCTTCGCAATTATCTGAACGAGAGATACTCAAATGAGGAAATTACTCCATCAGAAGTAGACACAATTATTAGAATGTTGGAATCGTTTCCAGCTTCCGCACTCTATGAAAGTAATAAGAAGTTTTTGAGTCTTATAGCCAATGGCTTCAATTTGATTCGGGAAGACCGATCAAAAAAGGACTTTCACGTTGAATTTCTCTATAAATCAGACGCACAATCAAACAATTTCAAAATCGTAAATCAATTAGAAATCAAAGGAATCGAAAAGCGAATTCCGGATGCCGTTGTCTATATAAACGGATTACCTTTAGTAGTTATTGAATTCAAGAGTGCAGTAAAACAAAACACAACAATTCTTGATGCCTATACGCAGCTCACAGTAAGGTATAGGCGGGATATACCCAATCTCTTGAAGTACAACGCTTTTTGCGTGATTAGCGACGGCGTTAATAACAAAATGGGTTCGCTATTTTCTCCATATGAATTTTTCTATGCCTGGCGAAAAGTGAATAACTCGGACGAACCTAAAGATGGCATCGATTCACTTTTCACCATGGTGCGAGGATTGTTTGAGAAGGAGCGCCTAATTGATGTTATATCAAATTTCATATTCTTCCCAGACACTGCTAAAAATGATGAGAAATATGTGTGCAGATATCCTCAGTACTACGCTGCAAAGAAGCTTTATGAAAACATTACTAAGAATTTAAAGCCTATGGGTTCTGGTAAGGGGGGAACTTACTTCGGGGCTACCGGGTCCGGAAAAAGTATTGCGATGCTTTATCTCACTCGTTTACTGATGAAGAGCCAGGAGTTAGGGAGCCCGACGATTCTCTTGATTACAGACCGCAATGACCTAGACGACCAGTTATCCGCACAGTTCACGAGCGCAAAAGATTTTATAGGTGATCAAAATGTAGTAACAATTCAAAGCCGTGAACATTTGAAAGATAAGTTATCGCAAATCCAAAGCGGTGGGGTCTACCTGACTACTATTCAGAAGTTTACGGAAAGCACAGAGTTGCTAACAAATAGAACTAATGTAATTTGTATTTCAGATGAAGCTCATAGATCACAAATTAATTTAGACCAGACTTTGAAGATCTCGGCCAAAGGTGTCGAGAAAAAATTTGGATTTGCAAAATACCTTCATGATTCATTACCTAATGCCACCTATGTCGGCGTTACCGGCACTCCTATTGATGGAACACTGGAAGTGTTCGGCGAGGTGGTTGATGCCTACACAATGCAGGAATCAGTTGAGGATGAAATTACTGTCAGGATTGTCTACGAGGGTAGAGCAGCTAAAGTTCTTCTCGATGAATCGAAATTAGAAGAAATAGAAGAGTATTACGACAAGTGCTTTGAGGAAGGCGCGAATGAATACCAGATTGAAGAAAGTAAAAAAGCTACAGCCCGAATGGATGTGATCTTAGGAAATAAAGATCGTCTGAAACTTCTTGCGAAGGATTTTGTCGCTCACTACGAAGCAAGGGTGTCTGAGGGTGCAACTGTCTTCGGGAAGGTCATGTTTGTATGCTCGAGTCGTTCAATTGCCTATGACTTTTACAAAGAGGTGATCTCACTAAAGCCTGAGTGGGCTAAATCTTTATTAGCAGCACCTGGCGTAGAGATAAGCGAAACAGAGAAAAGACTCCTAGCCCCATCTCCAATGATTCGCATGGTTATGACTCGAAACCAAGATGACACCAAAGAATTATACGATTTGCTCGGCACTAAGGAAGATCGTAAGGAACTAGATAGACAATTCAAGATTGCAAAATCTAATTTCAAAATCGCAATTGTTGTAGATATGTGGCTAACAGGATTTGACGTACCGTTCCTTGAAGCAATCTATATTGATAAACCAATCCAACAACATTCCTTAATTCAAACTATTTCAAGGGTAAACCGAGTCTATGAAGGCAAAGAAGTAGGACTTGTCGTCGACTACATTGGAATAAAAGGCAAAATGAATACGGCTTTAAAGAAATATAGCAAGGTTCATCCAGGAGATTTTGCCGATACAGAAAAGGCAGTGGCAATTCTAAGAGATTGTTTAGACTTGTTACGCATGCTGTTTCATAAGTTTGATGACTCCAACTATTTTACAGGCACCCCGCTCGAGAAACTTCTCTGCCTGAATAATGCTGCTGAGTTTGTCCAAATGAGTGAGGAAATAGAAACAAGATTTATGTCCACTGTAATCCGCTTACGATCGGCTTATAACCTGTCAATTTCTAGCAATTCATTAATGCAGGATGAGCGCGACTATGTACATTTTTATATTGCCATTCGTTCAATTATCTTCAAACTATCTAAGGGCGAGGCACCTGATACTGCAAAAATGAATGCGACTGTTATCAGGATGATTGAGGATGCGTTAATTAGCGATGGAGTCGAAGAGATTTTCAAGATAGATGAGAACTCAACAGATAAGTCAATAGACATCTTTGACGATGCTTACCTTGAGAAAATTGACAAAATTAAATTGCCAAATACCAAGATAAAACTTTTACAACGGCTTCTTTCGCAGGCTATAGCTGAGTATAAAAAGACGAATTTGATAAAAGGAGTTGATTTTTCAAAGAAACTGAAGAATCTAGTTGATCTTTATAATGAAAGAAAAGATTTTGAAATTTCGAAAAGTGTCGTGCTAGAGGATCTGGCTGGTCGCTTCGCTGCGCTTTTCCACGAAATCCAGATCGAGAGGTTAAGTTTTTATGAGTTAGGAATAAATTTTGAGGAGAAAGCGTTTTATGACATCTTGAAAAGTGTGTCAGAGAAATACAAGTTTGAGTATCCAGAAGCCAAACTCGTAATTCTTGCTCAGAAAGTTAAGTCAATTGTTGATGACAAATCTAAGTACACAGATTGGTCAAAAAAGGCTGACATAAAAGCTGAACTAAAGGTGGATTTGATTTTGACTTTGGATGAGTTGGGCTATCCGCCCGTACCTAAAGATGAAGTGTTTCAAGAGATATTTGAACAAGCGGAGAATTTCAGGCGATATATTGTTTAAAGCCCCTGTTAATTCGTCGTCGAAACACCCCGCAACCTGATTCCCCGTTTATTGGCTTGATTAGAGCTTATATTGGTCCGGATGAGGGCACTAGCACGTTATTCCAAAGTTCCGAGTGTGATTCGGTGCCCGAATTTGCTGAAAACGGCGCCGAAGTACACGATGATAGATTCACGCCTCCGCTATTGAGGATAGAGCTTTTGAACGCTTAGTGATTTGATCTACTGTAGATTTGTTAAATTCAATGTAGTTCAACAGAAAGCAGCCCCAATCCATGTCCTTCGTTATGTACTCAACTACCTGGTGCGGCTATTGCAAGCGCTTGAAATCTCAATTGGCTGATCTCGGGGTTACCTTTGAAGAGATCAATATTGAAGAGGTGCCGGGCACTGCTGAGATCGTGGAGAAGGTAAATGGTGGCAATCG
>JACCED012509371.1_pt1 | contig 10691 bp, 19 predicted proteins | sample 7455021 | NCBI WGS metagenome assembly JACCED01 (sample SAMN15323456, study PRJNA562643) | freshwater metagenome | isolation source: river surface water | place: USA:Blue River Watershed | collected 2017-08-19 | reverse complement strand
TGTGGGTTTAATAAATCCCAAGGCCTTGTTTCTCCCAGATTTTTCTTATATCTTTGCCAAGCGCTTAATTTTTCTTCCATGCTTATTCTTTCTAATTAGACCAAACCAGACCATCTATATATTTCATTCCAGGAACAACCTGATAATTATTCTTTGCAATACTTAGTTCAACTAGAAGTGGATCACTTAACAAGATTGCTCCAATTTTTTCTGGAACCGATATTTGCTCTATAACATTATTATCTTTAACAGCGTCTATGTAATAACGACCATCTTCAAAATTTTTTTCTACTAAATTACTATCATTAAGTATTTGTAAAAATGTTTTAGGTATAGCAAAAATATCAACAACTTCTCCATCAATAACGAAAGCCTGGACAGTATAATCTTCTTTAATATGTGTTCCTTTATTATAAACAATTGTATCTTCTGTAATCATTTATTTATTATACCCCATACTAAGCACATCCTGCAAGTCCATTATTATATGCTATACCACAATCTCCAGCATATGCACAATCTCCATAACCTTCCCACCATTCAGTATAAGAGCAAGTCCATCTTGTATATGCTGGTGGAGTAACAGGTGGAGTTACAGGTGGTGTGACTGGTGGAGTAACAGGTGGTGTCACTGGTGGAGTCACAGGTGGAGTCACAGGTGGAGTCACAGGTGGTGTAACTGGAGGAGTTACAGGTGGTGTCACTGGTGGAGTCACAGGTGGAGTCACAGGTGGAGTTACAGGTGGTGTGACTGGTGGAGTTACAGGTGGAGTAACTGGTGGAGTGACTGGCGCTACAGTACAAGAAGGGGTTCCTGCTGCAGAAGAAGATCCGCAAACCCATCCACTTGGAAGATATCCATAGGCATTTTCTACTCCATTTGCTAAATCAGAACATGATTGATTATATGGTCCAAATGGTCCCTGTGGAGAGTTTGTTGTAGAACAGAATCCATAATAATTGCTATATGAAACTGGTGTCACAGGTGGAGTAACAGGTGGAGTGACTGGTGGAGTAACAGGTGGAGTGACTGGTGGTGTCACTGGTGGAGTCACAGGTGGAGTCACAGGTGCTGTAGTACATGAAGCAGTTCCTGCCTGTTGTGTTGAACCGCAAGCCCATCCAACTGGAGGGTATCCATTAGTGTAATCAAAGTTATTATAAAGATCATTACATATTGATGCTACTGTTCCAGTTGCAGTATGAGAATATGGACCTACTAAATAATTGGTTCCCTGATCACAATAACTATAATAAACAGTTGTTGATACTGGTGTTACAGGTGGAGTCACAGGTGGAGTAACAGGTGGAGTAACAGGTGGAGTAACAGGTGCTAGAGTACAATCTGGAATTCCACTTGCTGGTGTAGTTCCACAGGCCCATCCAATTGGTGGATATCCGTATGCATCTTCCCATGTAGACCTAATAGATTCACATGGCCCAAAAACTGTTGATTGTGTTATTGGCTCAAGCGTTCCTTGATCACACCATCCATAATAGTAAGTGGTGACTGGCGTTACTGGTGGAGTCACAGGTGGAGTCACGGGTGGAGTCACGGGTGGTGTCACGGGTGGTGTCACAGGTGGAGTCACAGGTGGTGTCACAGGTGGAGTAACTGGAGGTGTCACAGGTGGTGTGACTGGTGGAGTAACTGGTGGAGAAACTGGGGGTGTCACAGGCGGTGTCACAGGTGGTGTTACATAATCATAATATTCAAAATCTATTTGTGATTCATAACTTAATAATTGATTAGTATCTAATCTTCCTTTTGCTTTTCCATTATTGGAAGAGTTTGCACCATTTCCAGTTGCTGATTCATTTCCTAAATTAAAGCCAGCATTTATAATTGCATTTCTTGCATCTGCTCTAGATAAGCCTTCAAGGTTTGGGATTTTTCCCATTCCTTTGGATCCCGCCCATTTACCAAGCCAGCCAAGCATTGGATCACCTACGCCGTCAAATCGCCAATAAGTACCCAGGTATCTGTATCAGTTTTGATAAGAGTTGCGCCAGAATACCTTGCAGCAATTTTCTTGTTAGAGTTTTTGCTAAGAATTGTTGGTGTACCGCCAATAGTTACGTTGCCAGTATTCATTCTTATAATATCAAGTCTTTGTCCAACTGCAAATGGAACAGAAGCATTAGTTGGAATTGTTACGGTTCTATCAATAGTAGAATCAATTACTAATGTCTTACCAGCATCACCTAATGTAAGTGTGTAGTCAGTTGACTTTGTAGACAATGTTGTTGTATCTAACATTCCTACCCATGATGTACCATTATAAATTTGAACCTGATTTATATCAGTACCGCCATTTGTTTGCTCAACAAAACAAACAGTACCTTTAATTGGAGAAACGATAACCATATCTCTTGCTAATGGATTTTGAAATCTATTTACTCCACCTTTTGCACGAATAACGTCATTAACTGTTACTACAGATCCAAAAGTATGTGCAGCATTCCAGGTATATGCAACATTTGTGTTAGCCGTACCAGCGACAGCATACCAAGTATCTGAAACTTGATCATACATGTATGCTACTTTGCTGGTTGAACTAACTGTTGCCATTTATCTCCCCTTCTTCAACTACAACTTGTGGTCTTTTTGCTTCAAATTCAGCAGCAATGAGCGAATGACGTTCATATTCAGTATCTGTCATTTCTCGCTCAATTGTATTTCCTGTATAGCAATCTGTAATAGAGATTAATGGTTTCATACTTGACCCCAAACGTGTAGTCGTCCTGCCCCGTTATTGGTAACGGATGGCATAATAAAATCTATCTGGCTGATAGCAGTGTTTACTCTCCAAGTACCAAATCCCTCAACAGCAGTAGGTTGGTTTGCCCAATAATAATCTTCTCCAGAAACATGAGTTCTATGTTTTACAAACTTATGAGTTCCTGGAACATTATCAATGTCAACGGTAGTATGTAATTGATAACCATTAGTGGCAATTCCAGATAAAACTATTCTTGTTGTAGTTTGCTGAAATACAGTTCTAAATGGAGCAGTCTGTCCATTCTGCATTAATGTATTTGTCCAGGAATAATTATTGTCTGTAGAATTAGTATCGCTATTAAATACAAGATATACAGGTTGGCTTCCAATGGTTGAAGATTCTATACCAGTAACACCAAGTCTAAGTTTTCTGTAATTACTTAGACCAGTAAATGAATAACTAGAAGCACCTGTTGAATTAATTGCTGCTAGTTGTACCCAAGCATCAGAACCCCAGCCTGCTGCGTTTCCATCTGCTACTGTGATTCCTGATGCTGCTGGAGGGTATATAGAATAACTCATGCAATCTCAACTCCACTTATGTGAAATTTAACAGTAGTCGCAGATGCTGAACCAGAGATTGTATCTGCTGCTTCTAAAACTTGCTTTAGTTCAAAAGTAGCAATACTATTTGCTGCAAGGGTTGCTCCAGAAATTAAAGCAGTACCATTAAGGTTAAGCGTAAAAGTAGTAGAAACAGAATCTGTATTTGTTACACAGATATCAGTAACAACTGCAGTCTTTCCAGAACCTACTGTATAGAGTGTAGTATTACTTAGTGCTGCATTTCCACGATACATTAATTTTGCTGTAGTAGCCATATTTCCTCCTAATACGCACCCATTACGGATGAAATTATAATTGACTCAGTATCCACCTGTTGCCATTTAACTCCAAGTGGCTGAGTATCATCAGCAGTCAAGACTGTTCCATTTGCACCAACAGGCAAATTATCAATATTTTCTGCTGAACTTCCGATAAGTATATCACCCTTTGCCTGAATAATATTCTTAAGATCATTAATTCTTACCCAAGGACTTGAAGGCAAAAGTGTTGAGTCATAGATATATGTATCTAAGGCCTCAGAATCTTTGTCTACCCAAAGAACACCATCTACAATGTCTGTTGTTGGGGCTTCATTTGTATAAAATGCTGACGCATATAATGTTTCTACTGCTCCACCATTAGAATCTGATGCCATTGCAATATATCCATCAGTTTGTCCAGTAAGTGCTGCAATTTGTGCTAAAGTTAAATAATCAGAGCCTATGCCTTGATTTTCTAAGAATGTTACGTCATCCCTAAGATCCTGTAAGTGTCTTGCTAGAGATGGGTTTGGTAGTTGAGTTGGATCTGTACCTGTTGTATCATAATCATATGATCCATATAGAAATGCTTTGAGCGCTGCTTGAATATCTGCAGCATCATCATAGCCTGGTTGCTTTGTATTATATAAACCACCGATATTTTCTACTGCCACTTACATCACCCCTTTGATTATACCACCGAAATATGAAGGTTGGCTGTTCTAGATCCGACTATATCAATCCAGTTAGTACCGTCAAATTCCTTGGCATAAAATGTTATTTTTAAATTCTCTATTCCACTAAGGGTTACAACTTCTGTTTTTATAGAACTAACAATAGGAAACTCAGATGCAGTTCCAAATGTAACTTGAATGCTAAAGTTAGAGGCATTAGTACTTCCAACATATGATGGATCTACTATTGATGCAATTGGAATATGGCAATAATTTGCGGTATCAAAATTAATATTTTGATTAGTTACATAAGTATTTGGAATTAACTTTGTAAGTGTTTGCCATTGAGTTGTTCCTAAAGATTCAACATATTGATAAATCATTAAATATTCATCATCTGTTGTTAAAAGATTTATGTAAAGATCAAATATGTTTGGAGTTTGCCCTATATCTATAATGTCTGGCTTTCCATTACCTACAAAAATTAAACTTCCTCTATCACCCTGTGGACCAAAGTCTACTTCTACGTTTACTGTATCTGGTCCTCCAAGTACAACAAGATCATCACTTGAAAGTAATACATCTACCACTGAGATACCTGACCTGTCACAGTAATGTTTCCAGTCAATAGAGTATGAATTGTTGGATATGTTATAGATCCATTTGCTGGTTTAAAAATTTGAACGTCATAAACATAGGTTGTGCCAGCAACTAAATACTGAGAATCCTCTGGTCTAATTACACAGGTTATATATGTTTTATCATCAGAAATTGATGCAAAACATTTATGTGGATCTGGCTCTCCTCTTGTTTCTGAAAAAGAAAATACTACAGCATCTGCATCTACAACTGGAGTTCCTGGATCATTGTCATCATCATAATCTCCACCTACATATGGTGTTAAATCAAATACATCACCATCTGCTGTTTTTGGGTAAATGCGAAATTCATAGGTGTCACCCTTATAATAAGAAATATTGTATGTTCCTGGAAATGCCATAGTTCCTCCTTGTAAATTATATCACAGATACATATATAGAGTTCATAATAACTGAAGAATCGTAGTCTGTTCTTATTTGAGGAATTGCTCCAGAAGACCACATAGCATTATCCTCTATGAAGAAATTTTGAGTTACATACATATTATATACATATTGATATTTTAATGTTGCAACATACTGAGATATTTCAGTAGTAGACTTGGGGAAAAATGTTCTAATCCAAACCTCTGTATTATTGTTGCGAGTTGTTAGTTCAAAATTATATGTAACAAATACTTGTGCCCCTACCTTTAAACCTTTAAAATTTAACTGTCTTGTGTTTTCGTTCCATAGGCTTACTTCACCCTCTGGTAAGTATTTTTCATTTGTATTTGTACCCTTTGAATCTACCCAAACACTTACCCAGCCATCTTCTCCTTTATCTGCACCTAATCTTATTTCTTTTCTATTGCTATTAAAATAGGAACCCCATCCTGCCTGTTGTCCAGAAGAAGATAGAGAACTTAGACCATCTTTACCAGGAGTACCTCTTTCGCCTTTAGGGCCTTGACTGCCGTCTTTTCCTGCAGGTCCTTGAGGTCCAGGTACACCAGCAGGTCCTTGAGGCCCCATAGGACCAGGGACAGGTACATAATTAATTAAAACATCTGTATTTATGTTTTGAGTTTCTACAACTTGTGCAGCATAACTTGATTTTTTATTTGAAGGAAAGTCCATGGATTTTGAGACTGCCATGGATTATTCCTATAGATCTCCGACTTTATTTACTGTCAAAATAATTGACGGTATTGAAGGAACTCCGACTGGAGTCAGTGAATCACTAATTGCCCCAATAGAAACATTTGTAGATGTTGTATACCACATTAACTGAAAATCTTGTGGAAGTGTATTGCAATCAACAAAGAAGTTCCATGCAGCAACATGATACGTATTATTGTTTGCCATATTAATTATTGTTGCAGTGTCTGGAACATCTACTCCATTATGTCTTAACCAAATATAAATATCTGCAGAAGATCCACCTGTTTTTTGTAATTGTGCAGAGAATGCAATATTATAAATCCCAAGTGTTGTCATTGTAATATGTGAACCATCTACAATAGAAACTCCATTACTTACATCTGTTGAATTTAATTCAAATGGTCTAATTGATCCACCAGTTTGTGTTGTTGTATCAAAAAATGATCCAAACTTTAAATTTGTAATCGATCCAGGTTCTCCTTGTGGACCAGTTTCTCCTTGAGGACCCTGTTCTCCTTCAAGACCATCTAATCCAGGTTCGCCTTTTGCTGCAATTAAATCCCAAAATAATCCTTCAGATGGTGTATCTCCAACATTTCCACCATTTGCATTTTTGCGATACCAGGTTTGTCCTTCATATGTAACTATATCGCCAACTGCATACGCTGCACCTGGATTATAAGCACCATTGTAATACCATACAGCATCAGCACCTGCTGGACCTGTTGCACCAGTTTCTCCCTGAGGACCTTGTGGACCTACAGAACCTGCATCTCCTTGATCTCCTTTTGCACCTGGCATAGGAACAATCTTAATAACTGCCATTATAAAGTACCTCCTGGTGTAACATCACCGATAACATAAATTGTTCCAACAACTGGTGTCCAAACAATGTCTTCTATTTCTTCTGGAATGATTACCTGCACGTCAAATGGCAATTCTGCAACATTTGCTAAATATCCACTACCCCAATTTTTTGTAACGGATGCATATGCGGTAATATCAACAAAGCCTTCTCCTGGCTCGCAGTCAAGCGCATCCAAAACATTTCCTGACTGATCATAGGCTGTACAACGATAAACCCAGCCTTCTGTATTATAATAAGTTACTTCATCATCTTCGTAAAATTCTACTCTTAACGTTGCTGTATCACCACGAACGGCTCTCCATTGTATAGTAACTGGATCAGCACCAAAAATTTCGGGAGCACAAAGATTTGCCATAATAGAAAGATTATACCATGAAATATAGACTTGCCCCAAGGTCGGTGGGTATGAGAGACAGACCAAAGGGGCAAGCATTAAAAGTATATCATATCAGCATAAAACGGACATTTGATGTTTGTTTTGCTTGCATAAGAAAAAAGTTTATGGTATAGTCTTTATAGGGTTTGTAGGGGGCTTTGCACTGAGAGATGCAATCTTACTTCCACCACTAGATGTAACAAAAAATCTATGGGGGGAGGGGGGGCTTTCCCTAAAAGATAATACTTATATATAATATATAGAAAAGTTATTAATCTTTATTCTTTGAAACATGATCTAAAAGAATTATGTACATTTTATCGAGTTTAGAATTCATATCTCTACGCATTTGATCTGCTTCGTCTTGTCTTTCTTTTATTTGCTTAACTTCATCACGCATTGAAGATCCGCCATTAGTTTTTAACTCTGAAAGATAATGCTTTACTAACCACTTGACTGCAGCAGAAAAACCTGCTAAAATAGTAGCAACACCGATTATGATTTCTATAACTAGGGCGGTTCCTTCTGTAGCAAACATAACGAATAAATTATAAGGGGAGTTTTTAAAAAATAGAAATGCTGTCTAAAATAATTAAAAAAATTAAGTACCGTTTATGGAGAAGGAAAATACGTAAAAAACAGGATTTTATATACTAATGGAAAATTTAGAAGAAGATCCATTTTTTGGATCCTTTAACAGAGAATTTATCTATATTTTAAATGGAACAGAAGATGCAAAACTTCCAAACCATAGTTATAAGGATTGGTGTGGAGATTGTGCACATCCAGCGTGTACTCCAAAACAAGAAAAGATAATAAGAAGAAATTGGCATAGATATCCAGAGTTTGAATATAGGTTGAATAATTATGGATTTAGAAGCGATGATTTTAATTCTATAGATGCAACCGATAATGTCTTGTATGGTGGATGCTCCAATACCTTTGGACTTGGTTTACCAGTAGAACTAACTTGGGCGTATGTTTTAAATCAAAAGTTTGGTAAAGATAAATTTTTTAGTGTTGCAGTAAATAGCGCATCTACAAGTGTAGTTGTTAACAATACAATACATTATATTAGAACTATAGGAAAGCCTAAGGCTATAATTTTATTAATGCCCGATTTAAAAAGAGTTATCGCCAAGATAACACAAAGAGTAGACAAAACAAACGGGACCTATATGATGATAAATAATACTGGGAAGCAGTTATTTAATAGGGATGAAAAAGATAAGTCTTTCTTTGGATACGTTTTAGAAAGTAATTATAAGATTAATTTTTATCACAATATAAGAACTCTAGAGTTTATATGTGAAGAATTAAATATACCACTCATGTGGTCTACTTGGAATGAAGATTTAAATGAATTAATGAAAAATGAATTAAGCGGTAAACTTAATCACTATGTTAATTTAGTAGATTATCTATCAGAAGATTTATATCAAAAAAATTTAGAAGCCAGCGACTCCCCGTTTTGGGTGCAGTCTAGAGAAGGACATTATCCTGGATTGACCTATAAAATTTTTGCAGATGTTCTTCACAAGCATTGGGTAGAAAAGTATCCTAATGTTAAAATCTAAAATACTAGAAACTTTAAATTATTCTAAAAACTTAATTATATCTCCAGATATGGATGGTTTCGTTTCGGCGCAATTACTAACCAAATATAATGGTTCTAAAGTCGTCGGCACATATGACAAAAACATATTATGTCTTTCGGACGGGGTAGATATAACAAAGTGCCTATTTGTTGACTGCGATCTTAACAGTGGTAGAACAGTTTCAATCGGCAATCACATGAGACTAATAAATGATAATATGTCGGAGCACGGATTTAATCCTAATAAGTTTTTCGGCATAACACAATATAACGCCAAATTTCCATTTGCAACGGCTTTTTTGATTGCGTTCGCAACGGAAGTAGAAACATCGGAAACAGATATCATACGCATGGCATACGCTGATTCTACTTTAAGGAATATGGAAAATTACAGCGATAACATGCGAACATGGTCTGATAGGATGAAATGTCCTGCTATAGATTATGTCATCGAAAATACAGATATTGCCAAACAGATGGATGATGATCTACGTACAAAATATACTACACAGTCTTTTACATCCAAAAGGTATGGCAAAAAGCGGTATATAGAAGAACTCAATAATGCATTAGCCCAGGAGAATGTTTCACATGAAACAATAAAGGATGGGGTAAAGTTTAGTTCGGATAAGGTAGGAATAACCACTGTAAAGAGATATATGAATGATATTTTGTCATATGCTGAAGTGTTTGGTGGAGAGTATTCTATTACGTATTATGATATGATGGAGTGGTGACAAATGATGTTAAGTTTACAGACTTGTTTGATCCTAATCAGCCAAGAAGTGATAGAGAGTTAATTGAGTCCCGCCTTGCAATTTGCAATACCTGCGAATTTTTCAATAAGCGTATGGTTAAATGCAAGAAATGTGGTTGTTTCATGAAATTAAAAACAACCTTAAAACAAGCGAAATGTCCAATTGACAAATGGTAATTGATCTGCTAGAATATAAGAACAACAAAGGAGATAACATGATTACGAGAGACAGCATTGTTAATGCAGTTGTAGAAACTGTAGAAGATAATATTAGATCAGAAGCACCAAAGGAAATGTCTGATGATGAAGTGAAGGCTATGCTTACATTGGGTAGACAGGGTCTTGTGACTACCGCCCATAGAATCGCAGATAAGTTACTTAACAAACCAGTTTAGTAAAAATCTGAAAAATTTTTTAAATAGAGGTCCAGCCTTGGGATTCTGCTTTACCAGATAATATCCAATCCCTGTGTAATTCATGCTGATAGGACCAATCTGTTTTATGGGTGTCCCCGCCACAAAATTCACAAATATTAGATTTCATCTCTTGGTATACATGTTGGCAATGCATAAAACCATTATATCAAAAATCTGAATTTTTTGCTAAAGTGTATGATGCACGAAATAATAATAAAATAACAAAAATAATAGTGAGCACATAATAAGAGATCACAACAATACTGATGTGATCTTACTTATAGCACTGTGCTTTGCCTATCTAATAGGAGCCGTGCCCTGTAAATAACCATCTATCCCCAGCATGTCACAAGTAATTTTGACTCGTTGATTTTTCTTTAGATTTTTGCGATACAATTCAATAAAGTAATGAACATTTTCTTTTGTTGGTAGTTCCATGCTTGATGTGTTACCGCTCATTGTTGTTATTGTTACTTTCATTTGTTTCTTCTTTCTTGTAATGACTTCTATCGTAATTTGCTATTGTGCCACCATTGGCTAAGTGTGCTTTTCTGCGTAGTTGTTCTTCGCTATACCCTGCCACTATAACACGCACTCGCATGGTTCGATGGCATAATCCTCGTTATCACCATAAAAGATGTGCCCTCTGCCTGAGCATGTATCGCAATCTATT
>JACCED012496911.1_pt1 | contig 10695 bp, 9 predicted proteins | sample 7455021 | NCBI WGS metagenome assembly JACCED01 (sample SAMN15323456, study PRJNA562643) | freshwater metagenome | isolation source: river surface water | place: USA:Blue River Watershed | collected 2017-08-19 | reverse complement strand
CACCTGTGGCGGGGCAGGTGGTTGGTCTTAGTGTGCAATCCAGAGGATCCGTAGTGCAGCCTGGACAACGAATCATGGAAATCGTGCCGAGCCAAGAACAACTGACGCTAGAAACAAAAATTGCGCCACACCTCATTGACAGAATCAGGGCTGGAGATAAAGTAGATGTTAGGTTCTCATCGTTTTCGGACTCTCCGCAACTGGTAGTCACGGGTATATTGAAGACTCTTTCAAAAGATGCTTTGTCTGACAATACGCAGAATGCAGTGCCTTATTATTTGGCAAGGGTACAAATAACGGAAGCTGGTTTACAGGCCTTAGGTGACCGGAAAATGCAACCAGGAATGCCTGTTGAAATTGTCATTAAGACTGGTAGTAGAACCCTCTTGCAATACTTGGTAAGCCCATTGACCAAACGCATTGCAGCATCTATGAAGGAACAATGAGTATGCTCTGTACCCATAAGCTTTTTAGCCGAATTATTGTATCGTGGATATTTTTGAGTTGTTTTCCAGCCTTTTCTCAGGGTCTAAGTGCATTACATGAAATGGCAAGAAAAAATGATCCCCAATGGCTTCTGGCAAATGCCAAGTTTCGCGAAAGTCAGGAGTACTTGCCCCAAGCCTATTCGCAATTATTACCAAACGTATCGTTCACCAATAACTCAAATCAGGTTGTACAACAACTAACCAGCGGTACAACTTTAGGCCCGGAGCAGACTTACCCTTCGAGGTCTAGAGTAATTAGTCTTCGTCAATCTTTGTTAAGAACGCGTCAAATCTCTGGTGTGTTTTCTGCTAGAGCACAAAGCGAACAAGCCGAATATTTTTTGAAGGACGAATCGCAGCAGTTAGCGCAACGTGTAGTTGATGCGTATCTTAATCTATTGCTTGCTTCGGATCGTAAAGCACTTCTCGATTCACAAAAGGAACTTGTCAATACAAGGTTAAAGTCAGCGATAGCAGGTTTGCTTGCAGGACAAGGAATAAGAACTGATGTAGATGAAGCCAAAGCTGAAATTAGCAAAATTGTGGCCGACGAAATACAAGTGAACCAAGCTATTTCAGTTGCCAAGATGCAATTAGAACTAATTTCCGGAACGGCTGTAAAAACGCTCCAACCTTTGTTGTTGAGTAAATTTAAAACCTTTGCTTTCTCAGTTGCGTCTACCGAAGAATTGTTTGATAAGGCTACTCAGGGTAACCCCAAACTTCTAGCGCAAAAATTAGACATTGAAATAGCAGAGTATATGATTAAGCAAGCACAATCCGGACATCATCCAACCCTCGATCTTACTGCGCAGTTTAATCAAACTAGCGGTGAAAGTAGCTATTTCATTTCAACCAAAAATAACAGTCGCATTGTTGGTTTGCAGCTTACTGTCCCTTTATACTCAGGCGGACTTATTAACTCTCAAGTTCGACAAGCTTTTGCTAAATTAGAACAAGCACAAGAACAACTTGCATTTATTTCAAATAATCTACGTGTGCAAATACACAAAGAAAGCAGTGCTGTACAAGAGGGTTTAAAACGGACTGAGGCTTTTGAAGTTGCTGTGGAATCAGCAAGGCAGGTTGTTGTCTCAAATCAGAAGGGTGTTATTGCTGGGACTAGGACTGAATTTGATGTGATGAAAACAATGAACCAGTTGGTGCAAGTTCAATTAGACTTATCCAGATCTAGATATGAACTAATTAGTTCATGGATTAAATTAAATGCACTAGTTGGATCTCTAGATAGCTTAGTACTTCAGGAAGTAGATCAGATTTTTAATGACCCAAAGAGGTGATATTTCCACTCAAAACTCATTTAATTTAAAAATCTTTGAAATTTGTAACAGACATAATGTATGTGTTCTTGCGTATAGAAATTTTCTGGTGATATTACGAAAATTATGAGTGGCCGGCCTTTTTCCTTTGCGGTCCCTTCAAATGATCGAAGTACTGTCCAAGTTCAGTTTGCATGAATGGGTGATCAGCTTCAGGTAAATGAGCAGAAAGATTTTTAAATTTAATCCCTTCGGATTCATATTTTGCTCTTAATTGATCAAACACCATGCAATCGTGCCATTCTTTAAGTAAAAATACTTCACCATTCTCATAAATTCTCAGTATTTCATTTATAAAATCAATACTCTTGGGATGATTAAAACTGTAGCCAATGAATCCACATTCGGTATATGGATTCGGCAACGGAAATTTTTTCCTGCCTAAGAACGATGCAAGTTGATCATTTTCAGGGAATAGTGCGTCCAGACTTTTTGAATCAAAATCCTTCAAACAAACCACATCTGCATCAAGCCATGCGAAATCTGTTTTAATTAGATCCAATTCAAAGCATTTAATAAATGAAAATATTTTGAATGAAAATCTAATTGCATCGAATCTATAATTATAGCTATAAATAAGTGTTTTTAGATCACTAGGATTCTTTGAGAATCGAATTCCACGAGCTTCATTGAATTGACCATATTTTTTTAAAAAGTTTTGCTGTTTCGAAGTTTCTATTAAGATTATTAATAATCTTTCACTTGCTTGTGATTTGATTTCATCAGGTATTAAGCCTTCAAAACAAATAATTAGTTTAATATCGTTTTTTGCATGATTTTTCCAGCTTTCAATAAATCTTTTGCCATATGATTTATACAGTTTCTCATTGATTGATGTAATGAATGTTTTCATAGTCGCAAAGATCTTTGTTGGGGTTATATTTTTTCTGCTACCACAAACATATCACGTCCTTTGATATGAAAAACTGCATCATGGTTCGCTTTTATGATTTTAAAACCCTCAGTTTGCAGCATAGTAGTGAATTCGTTGATATCCCAAACATATCTATGAGTTTCGTAGTCAAGCTCGTCCCATTGGTTTCCGTAAAATTGAGTGCGGCCAATGCTAATGTTACCGATGGGAGTTTTCATGTGTGGGGCATTCCTGCCTTGCAAATAAATTTTGATGCACTCATGTAAGTCGGGCATTTCAACTATCAGTTGGCCTCCGATTTTTAATTTCTGACGATAGTGTCTTACGAGGTTGATGGTTTCCCATCTGACAAAATGCTCAATGACATGAACAAGTAAAATTTTATCTACAGTCCCGTCCTGGCAATCAAGATTACGAATATCCATCTTGATGTCGTAGTGCGAACCGGATCTTGATGAATCATTTTTTTCGTAATCGTAATTGTCAATGTTTATCCATTGCTTGATTGGCCTACCTCCGCAACCTAGATTCAATTGGATCAGGCTTAAGTTATGGTCTGCGGCATACTTATTTATTATATTTTCTGAAATTTTTTTCATGTGATGCTCACTAATGTTGAAAGCTTTTTTTCGAGATTTTAGACTAGCTTGATGGACGACGGTGTGCCTTCATGTTTTGAAAGTAAATGCTATCACGTTGCAATCAAGCTTAAGTAGTAATTTGTTGATTCCAGTTGCTGGTATGTCTCAAACGCGCAAGCATTGTTAGTGATGTTGTTAAATTCACATGCTTAATTTATCGGGGTAAGCACTTTATTTCGTTGCAAAACTGAAAAGTTTGACAACTTGACGGACTCAATTTTCCTAAGCGTACGTATCCATTTGTGAGATTGGATGCCTGTACTGTAAAGACCATTTCCATAATGCTCTTGTGCTAAGATTGTTACGAAATTACAAGTGCCTTTTGTCAAGGTAACGTACCCCCTATCTGATTGGTAATTCCAATTATCCCGCTACTTTTTGTATTATTGTATGAAGCAAAATGAATTAATTAAGTTGGCAGCTGAAGCGGATGAATGTCTCAGAACCAACGATTTGGAAAAAGCAGACAAGGTAGCTGATGCCATAGTTAGGTACAATCGTTCGGCCGGACTTGCTTACAAAGGAATAGTGGCATTAAGGCGCGAGCAATACGACAAGGCAGAAGAATGGTTGTTGGAAAGCTTTCAGCTCAATGCCAAACAACACCTTGCTCTTGCAAACTTAATTCCTACATATTTAAAAAAACGAGACTTCAAAAAAGCCGTTGCTTTTGGGGAGCAAGCTTTTGCTGTGATGCAAAAGAACCCAAGTGTATGCGTGAATTATGCTGCAGCTTTGCTACAAGAGCAGGGTTATACAAAGGCTCTTGAAGTTCTTGAACCCTTGTACGACTTAGAGAAGCCTAATTTAGCTGTTGTAAGTGGTTTGATCTCTTGTTACAGATCACTTTTTATGAAAACAGAAGCAGATGCCATGTTGGCTATTGCAGAAAAGCATTTTGGAGATAAGCCTGAAATCATTAGGCTTAAAGCTGATTCTCTTGCTGAGTTACGACCAGAGGATGCACTAGAGTCATTCAATGCGGTGCTAAAAATTGATCCTAACAACATTGCAACTCGTTGGAATATGTCGTTGGTGCAACTCCGTCTGGGGTACTTTAAAGAAGGGTGGATAAATTACGATAACGGACTTTTACCTGAGGTTGGGAAAATTGGTCGGCCATTGCCAAAACTTTTTGAAGGAGCTCGACGTATTGTAGATCTTGAAACCATCGATAAAGATAAGTGGACATTTGCTGTATGTGAGCAGGGTATTGGTGATCAAATTTTGTTCTTAGGCGTCTTGCGACAATTTTTGGTGGATTTCCCTAAAACAGTATTGATTGCTGAAAAAAGAATGGTTCCGATTCTTAAAAGATCATTTCCAGAATTACCAATTTACCCTTATGGTTCAGGTCCATTTATAGCATCTAATAAAAAGATTTGTAATGGGTTTGTTCCTATCGGGTCTATTCAGAAGAGATATCGCAGTAGTCGTGAAGGTTTTTTGGAAACAAGACAAACATACTTAATCCCAGATCAAATTAAGGCTGATAAATTCAGAAAAATCTTATTTGAAAAAACGGGTGCTAAAAAAATAGTAGGCTTTTCTTGGAAAGGTGGATTTTGGGAGCGTGCTCAAAAAACTAAAACTCTTGATATTGAATTATGGGATCCTATATTTAAATGCAATGATGTGATTTTTGTTTCTTTGCAATACGGAGACGTAGTGAAAGAAAAAAATTACTTAAGTGGTAGATTTAAAAATATACGCTGGATCGATGGTTTAGATTTTAAAAAAGATTTGGATGGATGGCTAGCCTTGGCATGTGCATGTGATGATATTGTTTCTGTATCAACAGCTCTTGTTCATTTCGCAGCAGCAGCCGGTCGAAGTGTTCATTTATTACTCTCGGATAGGGGGGCGCCGTTTATATGGGGTTTGAATGACGAGAGAAGTATTGCCTATCCCGATGTCAAAATTTATCGCAAAAGGCCTGCAGAAACTACAGAATCTTTTTTTGATAATGTGGCTGAGAGAGCGCTTGTGAGTAAATGTGAAGGTCAGAAATGAAATTATATGACTTAGTTAAAGATCAATTAAAAGATCCGCAGGGAGTAATCTCCGATTCCGAAATGTGTGTGTTGAATCGTAGAGATTTTCTTTACAGTGAAACTTCAACTGCACTTGCCTTTTTAAAAATGTTTGGTGCGGAGCGCTCTACTTATGAAATGTTTTCAATAATAGATTTTGTACACGCGTCAATTTGTAAGTTAAGGGCTCCAACTGAAGTCAGAGTCTTTCAGTTATCTCAATCAATGACCCTCCCTGCATTGGCAGTTAGTGCATTGATTGCAGATGAAGCAAGTGAAATTAGAGTCTACGCTCCACGTGGTGTTCAACCTGTATCCGCGCAAGATAATTTTGCTAAGTCTCTTGCTCAGCGATTTGAAAAACAACTCAATACTGGTTTGACGATGGCAGACATTGGTAAATCTGTTGATGCAGTTGACATTTTATTTTGTAATGCTGCAAATGAAGCTGAGGTATCTAGCGGGTTAAAGGCGTTCGAAAAAGTTAACCGCGGCTTGATACTCATCAAAGGTTATGGACGAACTAAGGCGCCTAATTGTGGAGAAATCATACTAGCTGCGCGACTCAATGTTCACTGTAGTTTGGCTGGTTTCGGATTTTGCACTGCAATTTGATTTATATTCTGTTATCTTACGGATTTTAACTCGAAGTTGAATTTTATCAATAAATATTTTGAGAGGGTGTGTATATGATTCGGATCGCAATTGGATATGATGAAAGGGAAGCTATTGCATACCATACATTTTGCCAAAGTATTTTGGAGAAATCTAGTCAACCAGTAGCATTCACTCCCTTAGTGCTTAGTTCGTTGCCAACTTATACCGAAAAACATAAAGACGGCAGTAATTCATTTATTTACTCTAGGTTTTTGACTCCATCTCTTTATGATTTTTCAGGATGGGCTTTGTTTGCAGATGGTGACATGATTTGTAAAGAAGATATATCAATACTTTGGGGTATGAGGGATGATTCGAAGGCCGTTTTGTGTGCAAAGCACGACTACAAATCGAAAGTCAGTGAAAAGTATTTGGGAAATAAAAATCAAGACTATCCAAGAAAAAATTGGAGTAGTTTAGTTCTTTGGAACTGTGGGCATATAAGTAATCGAATATTAACCCCCAACTTTGTTCAAAATCAGAGTGGGGCTTTTCTTCACAGGTTCTCTTGGCTTAATGATGATCAAATTGGCAGCATCGATCTGACATGGAATTGGTTAACAACAGAATATCCTGAAAATTATCAGGCTAATCTATTGCACTATACCTTAGGTACCCCATGTTTCGAGGATTATTGGGCAGCTGAAATGGCTGATGAGTGGCATGCAGTACACGAGCGTTTAACAAGAGGATTGCATGTCTAATTTAAATCAACCTTGGCCAGATGTGGACTCTTTGGCTGTTGGGCGAAGAGTACTGATGGAAGAAGCTCAATGTTTGGTTGACGCTGCAAATGGTTTAAATAAAAACTTTGAAGAGGCGGTTGACGCCCTTATCCGATGCGTTGGACGAATAGTGGTATCAGGAGTGGGCAAAAGTGGGCATATAGGACGGAAAATTGCAGCAACGCTTGCAAGCACGGGCACACCTGCATTTTTTGTTCACGCGGCTGAAGCGGGGCATGGTGATCTTGGGATGATTACCTCAAATGATGTAGTCATTGTTATTTCTAACAGCGGAGAGTCTGAAGAAGTTATCAATATAGCTTCGTTCTCTAAAAGGTTCGGCGCTTTTATTATAGGAATGACAGGGAATCCTGCCAGTAGTCTAGCTAACTTAAGTAACATACTCATACATACTAAAATTGAAAAAGAGGCTTGTCCTTTGGGAGTTGCACCTACATCATCGACTACTCTCCAGCTGGCGATGGGGGATGCACTTGCAATGGCAGCACTTGCTCGTCGCGGATTTAGCACAGAAGACTTTGCTAGAACCCATCCACTCGGGCAACTCGGCAGGAGATATTACCTACGAGTACGAGATGTCATGCAAAGCATCACAGACTTGCCATCAGTTGCTCCTCATGTAAAACTGAAAGATACTATCCCTGAAATGGCCATAGGGCGTATGGGTGCTGTAGTAGTGCTTGCAAAGCAATCCCTGGTCGGGATATTTACAGATAGCGATCTCCGAAGGCTAATCTCAAAGGCAAATGGAAACTTTGATCATTGGCTTGAAAAGCCAATTGAGGAATTTGTAACTCGTCAGCCAATGACTATAGAAACTTCCCAACTAGCAAGTGAGGCTCTGAATCTGTTTGAGTTGAAGCGCATCAGTCGTTTAGTTTGTATAGAAGATGAAAAGGTTGTGGGCTTACTAGCATTGCATAATTTGCTGGAACATAAAATTACTTAACTAAAATAATATTATTAATTAGCTGTATCACTGTTCTTTATCGTGAAATCCCTAAAGGCAAGGTTTTTTTCGATGAGCTTTTTATTAGTGATGTCTCCAACTCATAGCATTTGAGTTGATAATTTTTTGGGGATTGGAATAAATATGAAATCTGCACTTATAACTGGCGTAACTGGTCAAGATGGTGCTTACTTAGCAAGATTTTTATTGAGTAAAGGTTATGCAGTTCACGGACTAGTTGCTAGGAGAAGTAGTGATAGTTTATGGCGTTTGCGTGAGCTTAACATCCTAGACAATATTGTTTTACTTGATGGAGATATGACAGATCTTACCTCTCATATTCGAGCGTTAGAGGTATCAAAGGCTGATGAAGTCTACAATTTGGCTGCTCAAAGTTTTGTAGCAGCATCTTGGAGTCAGCCATTGTTGACAGCACAAGTAACAGGTATGGGGGTCGCAAATTTATTGGAAGCTATTCGCACCGTAAATCCAGGCGCGCGTTTCTATCAAGCTTCAACGAGTGAGATGTTTGGTTTAATCCAAGCTGAAAAGCAATCAGAAAGTACACCATTTTACCCCAGAAGTCCTTACGGAGCAGCTAAACTTTATGGTCATTGGCTTACAGTAAACTATCGTGAAAGTTTCAAGCTTCATGCATCAAGTGGAATTTTATTTAATCATGAATCCCCGTTAAGAGGTATTGAATTTGTTACAAGAAAAGTAACGGATGCTGTAGCTAAAATAAAATTAGGAAAACAAGATAGACTTTTATTAGGAAATATCGACAGTAAAAGAGACTGGGGATTTGCAGGGGATTATGTTGAAGCAATGTGGTTAATGCTACAGCAAACACAACCTGATGATTATGTAATTGCTACAGGTATTACTACAACTGTTAGGGATATGGTTAAGATAGCTTTTAATTATGTTGGGTTGAAATATGAAGATTTCGTGACTATAGATCCGAATTTGTTTAGGCCGGCTGAAGTAGATTTATTGTTAGGAGATCCTTCAAAAGCAAGAGAAAAATTGGGATGGTCGGCAAAAACAACTTTGAACGAATTGATTGAAATGATGGTGCATGCTGATTTGAAAAGAAATCGTTAAAAATTTATGTTAATCCCTGTAATTCTATCTGGTGGTGCTGGAACGAGACTTTGGCCAGTATCTCGCGAGGCTTTTCCTAAACCATTTATGAAGATGGCTGATGGTGAGTCGTTAATTGAGAAGACTTTAAAGCGAGCGCTTACTGTGCCAGGTGTTGAGAGTGTGCTAACAGTAACAAATCAAGATTATTTTTTTCAAACTAGAGATGCCTATGCTTCTGGTAATTTTGATTTTGTTTGGCATGCAGATTGGCTTTTAGAACCCACTAGCAGAAATACTGCTCCTGCAATTGCAGCTGCTGCTCTTCACATCATGGAGAATTACAGCGAACAGGCACTAATGCTAGTGTTGCCTGCAGACCATTTGATTGGCAATGTAAATGACTTTAATCTTGCTGTGGAGAAAGCAAAAGTAATTGCTAATCAAGGTTATCTTGTTACCTTTGGAGTTAGACCCTCAAGTCCTGAGCCAGGTTTCGGCTATATAGAAGCTGGTGAAAATTTGACTGAAGGATTCTTAGTCTCTAGATTTATTGAAAAACCGGGTATTACGAAGGCTACTGAACTTATTTCGCAAGAACAATATTTTTGGAATTCCGGAATGTTCTGTATGAGAGTCGATGTTGTTCTAGAGGAGTTACGAAAGTATAGTCCCGATTTATTGAAAATAGTTGAAAAATCATATAGGAATGGACTGCTAAAAAATAAACCTGTCTTGCTTGATGACGCTTGTTTTGCTAAAGTATCCAATATTTCATTTGATTATGCAATAATGGAGAAAACAGATAAAGCAGCAGTAATTGTTGCTGATTTTGATTGGAATGATGTTGGCTCTTGGGAGGCAATGAGTTCATTGGATATTTCTGATGAGGATGGTAATATTTCTCAGGCAGAAAGTATAATTTTAGAAAGTAATAACTGTTATCTTCAAAGTAGTGATAGATTGATAGCGGTTATTGGTTTAAGAGATATTTTCATTATTGATACACCCGATGCACTCCTTGTTGCTAATCGTAAGAATTTACAACAAGTAAAACAAGTTGTAGCTGAATTGAAAAAGCAAGATCACCCTCTTTACCGACTGCATCAAACGGTATATAGGCCATGGGGGAGTTATACAATTTTAGAGGATAGTGATCGCTTCAAGATAAAACGAATTATAGTCAAACCAGGGCAGAGATTATCCAGTCAAATGCATTATCACCGAAATGAACATTGGATAATTGTGTCTGGTACCGCATTGATTTCAAATGGCGATAATAAACAAATATTGTTAACTAATCAGTCAACATATATTGAAGCAGGAGTCAAGCACAGACTTGAAAATCCTGGAATTAAAGACTTGGTGCTTATCGAAGTACAGAGTGGAGAGTACTTGGGCGAAGATGATATAGTTAGATACGAAGATATATATGGTAGGGTTTAATATTATATTTTTAATGTCAATAAGTGGATTTATATTTAAAAATATGATTATTTACCGTGCGCTGTTATTCTTTCTTGACTGGCACCTAAGAATTTTCTATTCCCTTTCATGTGATCAAACCATTTTCCCAAAGGGCCAGAAACAATAGGATGGCTTGAGCGAACTCCAAATCCAAAATCTACAATCTGGATTTTATTTTCGCTCATCATTTTTTTTGTTGCATAGTCAAAAGCGATGCAATCGTGCCATGCGTAAAACTCAAAAATCTTGTCTTTATCGTAGCATTCTGAGTAAAGATTGCACCATTCACGGTGTTGATCAATTAGAAGTTTCTTCCACATGATTAGTCCAGTTTCGGTGTAACCATTCGCCATCCACCACCGAGGAGCACAACCAATGTAATGTGGACCTGTTGCGAGCTTATCCAGAAGTTGT
>JACCED010277920.1_pt1 | contig 10695 bp, 2 predicted proteins | sample 7455021 | NCBI WGS metagenome assembly JACCED01 (sample SAMN15323456, study PRJNA562643) | freshwater metagenome | isolation source: river surface water | place: USA:Blue River Watershed | collected 2017-08-19 | reverse complement strand
GTCGAGGACGTGCGGGCCTGTACCTGCACGGTCGGTGCGTTGGCGAACGCCCGTGTGAATGTGACGGATCCCCATGCGTTTCCGTCGGTGGTGACGGTTCCGTACTCCATACGTAGGCCAGGTGTGGCGACGCCGGTGGTGAACTCGAGGGTGCTTCCGAGGACGGTGGTGTACGCGGAGACCCGTTCGTTCACGGAGAGTGTTCCTGTGACCACCAACGAGGACAGTGTGACGTTCGTGGCGTACAGACTGGTGGCGGTGAGCGTCGCGGCGGCGGACAGTGTGTTCGCGTCGAGTCGTGGAGTCGCGAGGGTGCCGGAGAGGGACATGGTGGTCGTGGTGAGATTCGTGATGCGGTTCGCGGTCTGGACGACAACGCCACCGGCGTTGACGAGGACGTTGGCGGCACTGATGGATCCGACGGTAACGTCCGTCGTTGCGGTGGTGTTGTTGCTCACGGTAAGGGTCGGCGCGGACAGAGCGGAGCAGGAGGCGTTCCCGGACACGACAGCGGTCACGGTGGACAGAGCGGCGGTGCTGTCGACCTGGAGGGTGGTGCGAACGACGAGGGACGACAGCGACACGTTTGTCGTCGCGGACATTTGGTACGCGGGGGTTGAGAGGTTCATGATGTTGACCTCGTTGAGGACGGAGAGCACGTTGGCGGACATGATTCCGACGACGAGGGACAAGCTGGTGGCGGACAGGTTGTCCACGTTGAGTTGTCCGCTGATGTACGAGTGTTGCATGGACCCGAGGGTTCTCGCGCGAATGATGTTAATCGCATTGAAGCTAATGGTCCCCGTGACGGTGGACGTGACGACCATGTTTGCCGAGAGGCTCAGACCGGACAGGACGGAGATCATGTTGAAGACGCTGGTGACGGTCGTGGCGCTCGAGAGGGTCCCGAGCATGCTCATGGTGTTGACGGACAGCGTGGTGGCGGACAGAGCGCTGACGGACGTCCCGGCGACGACGGTGACATTGGGGATCGCGGTGTTGGGGAGAGAGGTCGTGGCGGTCACGCGGGCGGTGTTGGCGCTGATGCCGGAGAATACGACGTTTCCGGTGACGGTCATGGATGTCTGCGAGAGGGCCCCGACCTGGAACACGGAGGTCTGCAGGAGCGGTGTGACGAATGTGTTGGCCTTGGCGGTCCCGCTGGGGCACGACAGAATCCATCCCTGCTGCGACTGAATGTTCATGAACGCGGGCTGGCAGAGGGACGTTGCGGACAGGATGGTGAACCCGGCGCTGACGATGGTGACACCGCCCTGGTTGAGGTGGATGTCGTTGTCGGCGACGACGAAGCTGGTCTGCGAGAGGAACTTGGTCTCTGCGGGGATGACGACGATGGACGAGGAGTCCCCGATGGTAATCGTGCGGGCGCGAAGGGTCGTGGGAATGGCGGAGGACCCGATGGAGTAGCTCACACCGGAGAGAGTGAGCGCGTCCACGTAGAGTTTACTGGCGGACAGAGTGGTGACGTTGACGTTCGTACCGAGGATGCGGTTCGCCGCGACGAGGTTCGTGGCGGTGGCGCTCACGTCGATCGTCGCGTTTGCTCCGGAACTGATGGACGACATTCTTAATCTTTTGATTCATGGGGGACGTATTTTTTTTTGGTTTTATTCGAAAGGGCTGGCGTAGTTGAAGGTCGCGCTGGTGTTGGTGACGGTCTTTGTGAGAAGCTGGTCGTTGGCGAAAGTGCTCGAGGGGGCGTTGAGGAGGAGCTTGGAGTTGGCGTTGCCCAGCAGCTCTGCGTTGGGAATGGTGTACGTGGAGCCGGTGTAGACAGCCGTACCCTTGCACCAGTGGAAGTTGGTGATCAGGCCGGTGAACTGGTTTCCGGCGGTGGTCGTGGTGGTGTTTGCGATGCGCAGGGCGTTGGAGGAGTCCGTGATATTCGACGAATCTGTGGCGGTGGTGACGCGCAGTCCGTCCTTGTAGAGTGCGAGCGTGGTCCCGCTGCGTGTGATGGCGAAGTGCGCCCAGCGTCCGAGGAAGGACGCGACGCTCGTGGAGATCACGGCGGACCCGTTCATCCAGACCTTGGCCACGCCGGACTCGATGGAGAACGCGTGGTTCGTGCCGATACTGAAGATGTAGGGCGTGGTCCCTGCGAGCTTCTGGTACTGGAACCACTCGATGGTGAAGTCCCCGGACCCGACGCGGAAGTCGGCGTCGTTGGCGATGGACAGGTTGTTGCCGGAGGAGAACTGGATGGAACCGCGGGAGGGTGTGTCGGAGTAGAACGCCTTGGTTCCGAAGGCGAGGACACCCGCGTTGATCGTGGGTGAGTAGTCCCAGTTTCCGTACGAGTACGTTGTAATCGAGAGGGGCTGGAGGAGACGCCAGAAGGCACCGTTGGTGCTGAAGTACAGACCATTGGTGGTCGCAGCGACCCACATGTCGAAGTACGACGAGTACATGAGTCCGCGGACGTCGCCGCTTGCGATGGTACCCACGGATGTCCACGACGAGCCGTTCGTGGTGGTGTACACGTTGCGCCCGATGGTGATGGCCATCATGGTCGATTGTGCCGCCGAGTACGCCGCTGCGTACCAGTACGCGTTCTCGGGAACGGACCCGTTCGCGGACCACGACACACCGTTGGTGGACTCGTACATCTGCGTGTTTCCTTCGCGAGGGAACGTGACGAACTTGGAGGTCGGAGGGAACCAGCGCACGAGTGTAACAAGGTTGCCGACGTCTCCTCCCTGGGTCCAGGAGCTTCCGGAGTCGTCCGAGTAGAAGGTCGCCAGGTTCTCGCCGACGACGACGATGCGGGACCCGTTGGAGTCCATGGACTCTCCGGACGCGCCGCTGTTTGCGGTCCATGTGGCTCCGTCCAGACGTCTGCGTACGGCGTAGCCGCGGCCGACAGTGACGAGCGCGGTGCTGCTGGACAGGATGTCGCGCATGATGTCGATTCCCGCGCTGGCGGACCGCCGGGTCCATGTGGTCCCGTCGGGGGACGTGAGGACGGGCGTGCTGGAGCTGTTGGTATTGTCGATGATGACGAACAGGTTCCGTGTGGCGTCCCAGATAACCTTGTTGAAGTAGCTGGAGCTCGCGTTGACGTTGGAGTACGCGGAGATGTCCGTCATTCCGAAGTACCGCGAGTACTGGCTGGAGACGGACTGCGAGTCTCCCTCGGGGATCGTACGGTCCGCGTTGCTGAACGCGGAGTTCGCGACGTAGAAGAAGTACAGCTGTCCGTCGAAGGAATTGCTGCTTCCGACGCCGCCGAGGTAGCTCGAACCCGACTGCTGATTGTGGGACGTGCTGGCCTGTGTGGACGTGGAGGTGCCGTTGGTGTACGCCGTGCGGTTCGTCTGGTCGTACTTGATGGTGATGACGTTGCCCGTGGTAACCGTTCCGAACGTGAACGCGCTTCCGGTGCCCCAGTTGTTGACGTAGCTGGTGCTGGACTTGTACAGGTTGTTGCTGTCGGTGGTCGTGGACTGGGGACCGCTGCTGAAGAGGTGCGAGCCGGACCATGTCCCGTGCTTGAGCACGATGGTCGACGACGAGTTCGCGCCGGGCATGGCATCCGACGGCAGGTCAAAGTACTTGGTGCCCGCGAAGTCGACCAGACGGTTCGTGAGGTCCAGGGTGGGTTGGTACGTGGTGTTGGTCTGCGTGGCGTGGCGCGCGTTGCCGGACTGATCGTACCAGGTCCTGACGTACGCGGTGTCCGCGCCGAGCCACGTGTCGAGGGTGTCCTTGTTGGCGTTGACGACGGTCCAGTTGTAGAAGGGGTCGGACTTGACGTCGATCTCGGCGTTGTCGGAGCTTCGTCGGATCTTCATGACGGGCCCTGTGTACGCCGAGCGGACCGAGCGGGTGTGGTAGATGACGTACATGCTCGACTGTGCGCCGGAGGTCATGGTGTCCACGAGCTTGGTGTACGTGGCGGAGTTCGTAATGTACGTGAACCCGTTCGAGAGCGTCCCGGAACCGTAGGGCGAGTACACGACGACGTCCCCGAGTCCGAGGGTGGTCGCGGTGCCGGTGACGGCGGTAATCTGCGAGTCGGAATTCACCACGACGCTGGTGGCGCTGATGCCGCAGAAGGTCACGCCGGTGGCGGGCGAGAACCCGGAGCCGGTGATGACGACGGTGGTTCCTCCGGCGAGTTCCCCGGTGGACACGTCGAGGGACGAGACGCCGATGGGGCTGTAGTAGTAGAAGGCGTTGGAGAGGACCGCGGTGGCCGCGGCGGTGTACGCGGTGATGTCAAAGAGTCCTGCGGTTCCTGTGGCCGCGGTGGTGAACGACAGCTGCGTGGACGTGTTCACGGTGAAGGACGCGACGGACGTGGTCCCGACGGTGATGCCGAGGATGTCGCTCATGAGAGTACCGGTGAGTCCGACGATGGTCCCTCCGGCGACGGGTCCGGCGGACACGTTGGCGCTCGAGAGGGTGGTGGGCGCGAAGTACGTCCATCCGCCGGAGGAGATGGTGGTACCGTACGCGTTCGTGAGTGCGAGTCCGGAGGCTCCGTCGGAGCCGCCGGCGGCGGTGGTGGCGGTGATCTGTGTGGAGTTGACGACGGCGAAGCTGGACGCGGTGACGCCTCCGAAGGCGACGGCGGTGACGGTGCTCATACGGTCACCGTGGATGGTGACGACGGTGTTCCCGAGGGTGGAGCCGGAGAGCGGGGACGCGGACGAAATAATGGGCATGACGTCGCGGTTGTTGACGCCCATGGCGATCCATGAGAAGTCGGCGTTGGTGCTGAGGTTGCAGTTGGCAACGAACCGGTCGGACATGACGCTGATGGCATGGATCTCCGTGGACACGCCCGAGACCGCGATGGGCGTGATCACCACGCGCGGCGCCTGGGAGAACATGGTGTCTTTGAGGGACACGGTGACGGATCCGCCGGTGCACGTGGCGCGTCCGTAGTCCAGTCGGATGGCGGGGCCGAGTCCGGTGGGCGTCTGGAACTTGAGGGAGCTCATGTAGAGGGTGGAGGTGGTGTACAGGTTCTCGGTCTGCGCGGCGGTGGTCCCCGCGAAGGTCGTGGGCTGGGACATGAAGGTCGAGACGTACGTAATGGGCGCGAACACGCTCAGGAGGGTCGTCGCGGCGGTGGTAACGCTGAGGTCCCGGACGGTGAGTCCGGTCACGACGGACAGGTTGGAGACGACGGGAGTGCTGGTGAACTGCACGCCGTCTCCGACGATTTGCACGGTCCCTGCGGACAGGAACGTGGTCACCTGCATGGCGGGGGTGGCGGTGGTACCGTTGGCAACCACAAGGGTCGCGGTTGTGGTCCCGTTGACGGTGGTGGTCCCGAAGGTGTTGAATGCGTATGCCGAGAGTGTCCCGCTGCAGACGACGTTGCTGATATAAGCGGAGTCGGTGCGGATGGTGGTGTTGGAGATGGTGAGATCTCCGGTCTCCATATGGAACACGCGGACGCGGTTGGGGATCGCGACGGTGGGCCAGTTGCAGGACGTTGCGTACAGGGTTCCGACGGTGAGTTCGACGTCCCCGGACAGAGTCCCGGTGTTGATACCGCGCGCGAAGTGTACGTCACCGTACTGGATGAAGTTGAAGACGCGGTAAGCGTCGGTCATGTAGGTGTTATTGAGGGGCGTGCGCCAGACGGCGATGGCGGCGATCTCGACGTCCATATTCGCGTTGGGCAGGATCTGGAAGGTGGCCATGCTGTTGGCGAGGTTCGCGGCGACGGGGTACTGGTACCGCGAGACACCGACGGAATCGTAGGTGGTAATCACGGGCGCGAGACCGCTTCCGGCGCCGGAGAAGGTAATGGCGGCGGTAATGTACTGTCCGGACGTGGGTGACGTGGTGGCGGCGCTGGGCTCATCGGTCTGTCCTCCGTAGCGCAGGGCGCCGAGGTTCCAGTATCCGTTGGCGTAGAGGTTCACGCAGCCGGTGTTGGAGTCGACGTCCTCGCCGGCGCGGAACACGATCTGTGCGGTGCTCATGGTGGACACGGTGGGCCGGAAGCGGACCATGATGGTCGCACCGTCGGACTGGAAGACGCTGAGCGAAATGGGTCCGCTGCGTGCGGAGTATCCGCTAGCGATGTACATGGTGAGATCGGAGGTGAGTGTTGCGTTTCCGGTGAGCACCGCGGGGGACGCGGGGTGCACAAAGGTAAACCCTTCGTTGAAGCGTGTGGACACGAACGCGGGCGTGTAGGTCGTGGCGATGTTCGTGGGATGCGGGAGTCCGTTTCCGTAGTCGAGGTACATGGGCAGGGGCGGGTAGTTGAACGTGCGGGACACCTGGGAGACGTTGAGTGTGTCGATGCTGAGGTTGTAGGTGGACGTGGTGGTCCCGACGGAGAGTCCGGCGGTGCTGACGGTGTTGGTCACGTACACGTTCTGGGTGCTGACGGTGGTGAAGCTGAGGGACGGTGCGGTGATTCCGGACAGGTTCAAGGTTCCGACGCTGAGGGTACCGGCGGACACGGTGTACGCCGTGAGGGACGCGCCGGTGAACGTGGTAGTCCCGAGGCTGACACCGAGGGCTCCGGCGATGAAACTGAGATCGGTAATGTTCGCGGTGGTGGCGGAGAGGTTTCCTCCGACGGCGAGCTGGCTCGCGACGTTGAGCCCCGTGGCGGACAGGGTGTACGCGGAGATGGTGGTGGCGGACACGTTCTGTGCGGAGAGGTAGGGGACCTGAAGGGTTCCTGCGGGGCTGTAGAAGTACCATCCGTTGGATCCGTCGATCTTCGCGTAGGCGATTTCGGAGACCTGTCCGGACATGACGGTGAATCCGGCGCCGGAGATGGTAGCGGAGCCGCTGTTCACGTAGACGTTGCTGTCGGTGACGATCACGTTTGCGGTGGACACGAGGAGGGTCTGTGCGGGGATGTTGATGGTGTTCGCGACGATGGCGACGTTGCTTCCGATGATGGCGGTGGCCTTGGTGCTGGTTCCGATGGTCATGACGGTGCTCGTGGGGCGGATGACGGCGGCCCGTACGGTGTCGACGGAGAGCGTCTGACCCATCATGGTCACCGCGCTGAAGCTCGCGGTGCTCAGGGTGGGTACCGTGAGTGCGACGGACAGATTGAGTTGCTGTACCGACAAACTCATTTTCAATTTCTTTTACAAAGTTCGGGTCCCCAAAAATTTTTCGGTGTTTAGAGACCCACAGCCATCCAGTGCACGTTGCTGATGGCGCGCGTGCAGAACCAGTTCAATCCGCCGGCGGACAGAGTCCCTGATACAACATTAATGACGTCGTCGGCGTTCCCGGGGGCCTCTGTTACAACCTGGAGGGTCACTGCGGGCAGTGTGGTCGCGAAGATCGAAGTGAACGCAAGGGTCCCGGACGAAACCGCGGGGCTGCTGGAGAGGACGCCGTACTCGATGCGGAAGGGCGATCCGGACGCGCCGGTGAACTGGATGGACGGGACCTGTGTGCGCGAGTTCACGCTGAGTGTCTGGAGGTTGTTCACGCTCAGTGCGCCGAGGTCGAGTCCTGCGGTGGCGTAGAGGCTCTGTGTGAACACGTGGGTGGCCGTGAGACTCTGAAGGTTCGCGGCGGAGGTGACGGTCACGGCGGGTGCGTACACGAAGGACAGGACGCTCGCGCCGGTGGACGCGGAGATTCCTGTGGCACTGAGGGACGTCATCTGCATGCTTCCGGTGAGGCTGAGGGTCCCCAGGGACACGTTCCCGAGTGCGGTGTACGCGCCGGCGCTGAGGGTGGTTGTGGCGAGGTTGGAGGTGGCCATCTGGGATCCGACGGCGACGCTGGAGGCGTTGACGGCGCTCATGTACGTGGTGTTGCTCAGGAGGAGTTGTGCGGTCCCGCGGGCGGACATGTTGACCGTGCGGATCTGTCCGACGATGGAGAGGTACGCCTCGGTAATGGTCGTGGACGTCGTGGGCTGGTAGAGCCAGATGGACGCGTTGCGGACGTACGCGAGGTCGGACACGGACGCGGTTCCTTGGACGGCGGTGAGCATGTTCCCGAAGGCGAGGATACTCGTGTGCGCAACGAGGGTTCCGGTGGACAGAGCGATACCCTGTAAGGTTCCGAAGGACAGGGACGTCGTGACGTTGAACGCCTGTGCCGAGATGGTCTCTGCGAAGAATGCGCTGGCGTTGATGCCACCGGAGAGGGACACGGTGCCTGCGTTGAGGGACGTGAGCGTGTTGGGCCAGGGGAACGTGGAGGTGGCGACGGTGAGCCCGGAGACGTTCGCGGTGGTGGCGTTGAGCTGTGTGACGGACAGTGTGCTTGTGGTGAGTGTGTTCGCCGTAAGGGTTCCGAGGGACAGGTTGCCTCCGACGGAAAGGGTGGAAGCCGTGACGGCGTTGGTGGTGGTGACGTTCTGGACGTTGGTGAAGGTGGTGGTGGTGTTGTAGGACGCGGTCTGCACGGCGGACGTCCGCAGGATCGACGCGGTGACGGTGTTCCCGGGGGACGTGAACTCCCAGTCGAGGGTGGCGTTGATGCGCGCGGTCGCGATCTGGTTGGTGCTTCCCGAGAGAACCGTGAGGCCCGCACCGACGATGGTGTTGGATCCGACGTTGACCATGACGTTATTGTCGACGGTGTTGACCTGTGTGGAGCTGGCGATGGAGAGGGTTCCTGTGAAGCTCACGGGCATGCTGGGTCCACCGAGGGTAATGGTGGTTCCGAGAACGGTGGCCGTCTGAACGTTCGCGGTACCGATGGTAACGCTGGATCCCGTGGGGAGCAGTGTGTTGATCGTGACGTTCTTGAAGTTCACGGTGGAGACATTTCCGGTGACGGCGTTGAAGCTGTTGGCGATGACGGCGGTGGCGGAAACGGACCCGACGGACAAATAACTTCCACGGTACATTTTTTCAACTTTTAAAGACGGGGGTGAGATATTTTTTTGTTCGCGGCGAGACAAGCAAGCCTGGAAGTGCGTTCCGCCCGGTTGTTTCGGAAACCGGGCGAATCGGAAACAACCCGTGCGGCATCGTATTGCAGCAATGTGCAACGACACACTCTTACGCGATGGAGGAAATTCTTTCGCAGTTAAAGTCGGGTGAACTGTCCCTCGATGAGATTCTTGGAGTTTTGGGGGACGCGTGCGGCTGCTACATCGAGTCGCGTCCCTTCGACTTCATTCCGTCGGCCGAGGACATTTCCAAGATGGCGCAGATGGCCGTGCGGTCCCAGACGGTGGAACTCGACGAGATTCTTGCGTTTCTGGGTGACACGTTTGATGTTTCCATCGAGGCGCGGGCGTTTGACCACGTTCCTTCGGCGGACGAGATTCTCACGGAAGTCCGTGCGACCCCGCGCGAGCTCCGTGCGGAGCTGTTGGAGTACCTGGTGAACGAGACGGGCCACGGACCGGTCATCATGGGCCAGGAGGCCGTGACATCGCTCTTCGACCGTTTGGGCCGTGACGAGCTCGTGGCGGACATGGAGCGTCTTCGGCACGAGCTGCAGGCGTCGGAGGCCGCACGGGTCCAGGCGGAGCAGTCGGCGCAGCAGCTGCACGCCGATTTGCTCGCTGTACAGGCGGAGATGAACAAGTACCGGCACCTCGCGACGAGCGCGCAGGTCCACGCGCTGCAGCTGGCGGAGCAGCTGACGTCGGTCCGTGCGACGCTGTCGACGCCGCCGAGTTCGTCGGGTTCATCGAGCGCGTTCTTTCCGGCGGCGTCGTCGGCGTCCCCGGCGCCTCCGATGATGCTGTCGCGTCCCTCGACGCCGTTTGTGCAGACGTTTTTCCCGACGCCGACGGCTGCTGCGGCGGCGCGTCCGGCGACGCCTCGTCCTCCGACGCCTCGTGCGGGGACGCCTCGTGCGGGGACGCCTCGTGCGGGGACGCCGTCGGAGGAGTATGATCTCCCGGACGAGGTGCTCGAGGAGCCGGTGGTGATCGGGGACCGCGACTTCGATCTGTACATGTCGACGGCGGGCGTGGGTGTGAACGCGGACGTCCAGGCGGCGGACGCGTCGGACCCGCACCGCGGCATCGACCCCGTGGCGCCGGCGCTGACGGCGGACGAGCCCACGCGCGTGAACAAGTTCTCGTCGGGTCGGTTCGGGTGCAAGAACTGTGGCGAGATCCACCAGAACGCGAAGCTCTGTGGGGACACGGATCTCCCGTGTGTCCGCACGAACATCCGCATGGTCAAGGACTTTCTCATCCGGTACGACGTGGCCCCGAACCAGCGCTGGCGCGAGCTCTTCCGTCGCCGGACGGCGGGCTGTGCAACCGCGATGTACGAGCGGTTCCTGACGATTCTTCTGCCGTCGGACGTGGTCCCGGACGATGCGTGGGCGCGCACGATCCAGAAGCGCGCGCTGTCGACGCAGCGGTGCAAGTACCAGTTCTGGGCGGGGACGTGCAAGGACCTGCACGAGCGCGGGATGATCGATCAGTTCGCCAAGCCGCGGAGTCACCTGCACGGCACGTCGAAGATGTCGACGGTGGAAGCGGTGCTCCTGAACCCGCGCGATCCCGAGACGGGCGTGACGCAGCGCAAGCGTCCGCGGAGTCGTTCGATCTCGTCGTCGTTGGGCGGTGGCGGCGGTGGTGGACCGAACATGGCGTACGCGGAAGCGGCGGCGGCGTCCCAGGCAGCTGCGGCCGCCGACGGACTTGTTTCGGCCCCGTTGATGTTTGGCGGTGGCGGCTGGGACGACGCGTTCGGTACGACGTTTGGTGAACTCCCTTCGTTCGTGACGAGCATGCTTGAGTTG
>JACCED012472702.1_pt1 | contig 10699 bp, 5 predicted proteins | sample 7455021 | NCBI WGS metagenome assembly JACCED01 (sample SAMN15323456, study PRJNA562643) | freshwater metagenome | isolation source: river surface water | place: USA:Blue River Watershed | collected 2017-08-19 | reverse complement strand
TTCGATTTGCTGCATCAGGTCTGCAACCATCCAGCCGCGACGTCCGACAAATACAAGCTGTGGGACTTGGTCCCTGGGCAGGTCCTGGAGAAGCTTTTGCCAGACGCGAAAGGCCAGGATGTGGTTCTTGCGAACTTCGATGGTCGAGACAAAGAGAACGTAACCACCTTGGGTCAGCCCTGCCGGCAAAACATCGGGCAATGCCTCAGGCATTGTGAAACCAGTACCGATCGGGATGGGTTGCGGTTGCACGGCCAATGGCAAGCCGCCGCGCTCGGCCCAGAGTGTGATGTCGGCCGCCGTTGAATGGGAGATGGTGAAGATGGTGGAAGCCTGTCGGAGGCATGTTTCATAGCAGTTTAGGAATTGTTCTCCGAGGCTGCGCACCACCAAATCGGGCCGCATGATGGGAATGAGATCATAGACAAGAAGAGCCACATCAAGGCCAAGCTGCTGTTTGGTTTGCCGGAGCAAAGAGCCATAATCTGGGTGGAACCAGGGTGATCCGAAAACGCAGAGCATGTCCCCTGGTTTCGCAAGCGATGCCAGATTTTGGCCTGCAGCACCTCGCGGCACCTGTTCCTGAACGTAACGACGCAAGACACCTGTGACGCCGCGGCCTGTCCGCAGTAATGCCCTGAGGAAAGTCAATTGTGCCCTGATGGCCTGCCCCGCTGGTTCGCGAATTTCGCTGGGAATACGCGCTACCAGGCGGCGAAGGGCACCATGCGTCAATGGCATTTCGTCTGCCTGAATTGGTGCCGTTTTGGGCGGCGGGCGCGTATCAGAAGCCAAGCGTTCGAATAGCTCACGAAGCTCCGTCCAGCTGGTCACAACGAAGTGGTCACCTGTCGGGGAATGACGCAGAAATCTTACGGATTCGGGATAGGCTTCAACCAGGGCAGCATATAATTCAAAGCATAGGCGCTGAATGCCGCTCAGACGGTTACTGGAGCGCGCATAGGCATAAATATCCTCGACATCGAGCCAGAGTGTCATCGGCGGCCATTACGGATCTGGTTGCGCCAATATTCCATGACGTCGTGCAGCGATGTCTCCCAGGCAATTTGGGGTGACCAGTCGAGTAATGCCGCGGCACGCGACGAATCCCCCAGGGTTTTCTCGATATCCGTGGGTCTTAGCCGCCCCTGATCCGTTTCGGTCACCATTTTTGTCCGTGCCCCCGCAATCAAGGTCTGCAGGATGTCACCGATACAACGGGGCCTGCCAGAAGCGAGGTTGATCACGATGCCCGGATCCAGGCTATGGGCCCGGGCGATGGCTTCGGCATAGGCTGCAACGACATCGCGAACATCAAGCATATCCCGCCAGCGATTGAGCGCGCCGGTGCGTATCACCGGCTCTTGCAGCCCGGCTTCGATCCGCGCGACCTGCCGCGCGAAAGCCGCGACGACAAAGGCTTCCGCCTGGCCCGGGCCGATCTGATTGAATGGCCGGAGCCGAATGGCATGCAGACCGCGCAATGCCATTTCACCAATGGCGAGATCAGCCGCCGCCTTGGAGGCAGCGTAAGGATTGGCCGGCGCCAATAAGGCTGCTTCGGAAAGCGGCTGTCCACTTTGGAAAGAAAGACCGTAGACTTCTGCCGAAGACACATACAAAAAATACGCGCTTGGACGCTGGCGCAAAACCGCTTCAGCCAGTGCCAGGGTACCAAGAAGATTGACCCGCCAGGTCATCAATGGCGCGGTAAAGCTTTCACCCACTGCCGCCTGCGCGGCCAGATGTAACACCGCATCGGGCTTGGTGGTCGTAATGGCCGCATCGACCGACATCGGATCAAGCAGATCCATCACCAGGGCTTCATCAAGGCCGGGCGATGTCGCCTCCGCATGCTGGGTGGCGCCGATAAGCCAGGCTTTGGGGAAGCGAGCGCGCAAGGCGGGAATGGCGTGGCGCCCGACGAAGCCATTTGCTCCGGTAATGAGAATACGGGCGGGCGCGCGGTCAATCACGCCGGCATCAACCCCTTGCCGCGGCACTATGCCGTGCCAGATCGGCATCGACCATTTCGCTGATCAGGTCTTCGATGGATGTGCGTGCGGACCAGCCAAGCTTGGCCTTGGCCTTGCTGGCATCGCCCAGCAGCACTTCAACTTCCGCTGGGCGCAAGAAGGCCGGGTCCACGCGCACGAATTCCTCATAGTCAAGCTTCACATGCGCAAAAGCGAGCCGGCAGAATTCCCGGACCGTGACGGTGCGGCCCGTGGCCACGACATAATCATCCGGTGTCTTTTGTTGCAGCATGAGCCACATGGCTTCAACGTAATCGCGCGCATGGCCCCAATCGCGCTTGGCATCCAGATTACCAAGCGTGAGTTCCCTTGCCAGGCCAAGCTTGATGCGTGCCACGCCGTCAGTGATTTTGCGGGTGACGAATTCAATGCCGCGCAACGGGCTTTCATGATTGAAGAGAATGCCAGAGGAAGCGTGCAGGCCGAAGCTTTCCCGGTAATTCACCGTCATCCAATGGCCATAGAGTTTGGCAACGGCATAGGGGCTACGCGGATAAAACGGCGTCCGTTCCGACTGCATGGGTTCCTGAATGAGCCCATACATTTCCGATGAAGACGCCTGATAGAAACGCGCTTCAGGCTGTTCCAGACGGATCGCTTCCAGCACATGCGCCGCCCCAAGCCCAGTGACATTGCCGGTCAGGAGTGGTTGTTGCCAGGAAGATTTCACGAAGGATTGTGCGCCAAGATTATAGACCTCATTCGGCTTCACCTCACGAATGACGCGAATGAGTGAGGAGAGGTCGATCAAATTGCCATCCAGCAGGCGCACCTTATCGGCAATGCCGAGATAACGCAGCCGCACATCATTGACATCAGCGGTCGAAGAACGGCGCACCAACCCAAAGACTTCATAACCCTTATCGAGCAGCAATTTGCTGAGATAGGCGCCATCTTGACCCGTAATGCCGGTGATTAAGGCGCGCATGGGGCTATTCCTGACTCCAAAGGTTGATGTCTGACCCGAAACATCACCGCCCCCCGATCATTGATGCTGGCGGCATCAGGCAGCGATGAACGATGAGGAAGATTGCATCTGTTCATTGAAACGAAGTCAAATTCGCCCCAGTAAACTGATGCGTTTTTTATCGGATCGGGTAATTGGTGTCTACTGGCCATGACCAAGGCCAAGTGCCGCCAGCGCCTGCGCGCCGCAGGTAGCATATGTCAGGCCAGCAGCGCGGTTTTGTGCGGCCATGCCAAGCCGCGCGCAAAGTTGTGGATTTTCGGCCAAAGCGCGAAAAGCCTCTGCGGCAGCAGCAATATCGGGCTCTGCCCAATGCGCGCCTGCCAAGCTGTAGGTGCCACGTTCATCCATGGCGGGTACAGGCTGCCAATCCACCAACATGGCGCTTTCGTGATCCATGAAATCAAGATTGCCTGACCAGCCCGTGGCAATCACTGGCTTGCCCAGGCTCATGGCTTCACAGAGGGAAAGCCCAACCCCTTCGGAACGGTGCAGTGATACGAAGGCGTCCGCAAGGCGCAGCAAGCCCCATATGTCGGCGCGGGTCATCTCCCGATCAATGATGCGGATATTCGGCGCTTCAGCAGCCGCGGCCAGAGTTTCCCGCCAGGCTGATCCCCCCATATGCGTGTTATAGGTTTTCAGCACCAGCACCCGATCCTGGCGATCACCAAAGGCATGGCGATGCGCTGCAATGGCCGCCATGGGGTTCTTGCGTTCCACGGAGGATGCGGCATCGAAAATCGACAAAAAGAGAAAAGCCTGATCAGGCAAACCAAGATCAGCCCGTGAGAGTGACGAAGGCATGGGCGGCGGCAAGGGGTAATGCACCACGGCTACCGGAGGGCCTTCGGGTCGTTTGATTGCAGCCGCCACGAAATGAGAGGAGGCAAGGATGCCATGCACAAAACGGTAGCCTCTATCCCAATCCCTGGGCAGCTTGGGCAATTCCCAATTCCAGAAAGCGAGGATGCGTTTGTCGTGAATTGCGGCTTTACCCAGGGCGCGGATGCCCCAAGGCAACATGGGACCATTCACATGCATGATAAGCGTGCCGGGTCCTGGCGGTGCCACTGGGGGCGGCCCGCCCGGTGATTGGCGCAGCGCCCCCGTCAGATCCGCGCGAAACACCTCAGCCCCAGCGGTTTCAAGCATATCGGCCAAGCGGCGCGCGCCTTCGCCCAGGCCGCTCGGCGCGCGAAAAAATCCTGCCACGGTAATCGGAGCGCACGCGGTGGGCGGCGGCGCCATGACTGGCTTGGGCGCCAGAAATTCCATGGCGGTGAAAAGCGCCTCTCGGCGCAGGGCGGGCGGCAGCAGGCGCCAAAGTGCATGAGCCCTGGCGGCACCGAAGGATTTCAGTACCGCTAAATTCATGCCGCTGGGCAGAGCAGATGGGTGTTGAGCGCGTTGCGGAGCTGGGTGGATATTGCAGTCCAGTCGGTAAATTCGGCGCTGCGTGCGCGGGCTTCCTGCGTGGCGATGGAATGTGCTTCTGGTTCCAGCAGGCGCGCCATGGCGGTACCCAAAGCATCGGGGCAGGGCGGCACCAGGGCGCCGCCGCCCCCTTCCATCTGTTCCGCCAAGCCGCCCACGCGTGTCGCAACAACCGGCACCCCGAGTGCCATGGCGAGCGGTAAAACACCCGATTGGCTGGCTTCATGATAGGGCAGCACAAGCAGGCGCGCTGATGTGATCAGGCTGCGAATATCTGAATCGGCGACCCAGCGCTTTTCGACGCTGACGCCGGGCAGGTCGGCAAGCCCCGGCGCCAAGGCCTTGTCATCGCCAATACCAACCACTCTAAGCGTCGCAGATGGATGCACCGCAAGCACTTGCGGCCATGCATCACGCAACAAATCAAGCCCTTTATAGCCCCTGAGGCGGCCAAAAAAGAGCACATCACATTGTGGTTGGACGCTGTCATGCGCGGGCGGCAAATGGGCCCCCAGCGGCAGCCTGATCAACGGCAGATCTGGCCGTCGTGCTTTGACGGCACAGGCGACATGATCACTCATGACGACCGCGGCGCTGGCCGCGGTAAGCTCACGGTTCAGCCGCCAAGACCAGAAGGGTTCAAAATCGCCCGGATGCGGCGCGCCATCATGCAATACCGGAACAAAATTCAGGCCGGCCTTCACCAGATAAGGCGCGATGAGCGGCGTCCAGGTGTGAGACATGGTGGAAAGCACGACATCGGCGCGCACTTCCTGCGCAAAATTCACCAAGCGTCGTGCGAGCACCGGTATCCGCGCGCAACCTAACCCAAACCCGGCGACTGACTGGTAAGTGGAAACTTCCTGCCGGGGCATGGGTAGGCTGCGGAACATGGCCAGCAAATCATTCTGATATGAAACCGAAATGGCCGGACTATTGCCGCCATCCTCCGCCAAGGCCTGCGCGAGGCTGAGGGTGAATTGCGCCCCGCCACCCCGCCGCCCCCAATACCAGATCAGGATACGCATGGGCGGCCAATGGGTTGCAGTGGGCGGTTGGGTAACTGCACCGAAGGCATAGCGGCGCGCGGCGCGTGGCAAGGCAGTCCAGGCCAGAATACATGCAGGGATGCGGATGAGATTGTCTGTAGCCCAGGCAGAAAGCTTCCGGGCCCTGGTCTAGCGGGCGTCCGGTAGGGCAGAAAATTGGCTGCAGACAGTGAAGCTTGAACCATGGAAGTCACATAATAATCCTAAAGTATAAGTCAATCAAAGCTCTCTAAAACTTGATCGATCTTATGCGAAAACCCCTATAATTTCTTGAGTAAAAGCACAGATTAACAAATTTTATTTCCGATAAATTTTATCATTTTTTGTATTGATTCTGCGTTTGATCCCTAAGGCATTGATACATGACGATGAAACGCAATCTCAAAAATGAGAATTAGGTACTTGGTTGCGCATTAGGCCAAGGGCGCCCCATCATGGCCGCCCGATTGTTTTAACCGAACGCGCCTGATGGCGCGCCTTGGGCGGGCGTTCAGGCGCCCGCCTGGCTCTCCCGATCCAGGATGGTATTCATCAGATTGGCGCCGGTGAAATCGGCCTGAACCATTTCCACGCCATCCATATCGGCCTGCGCCAGATTGCTGCCGAAGAAGACCGCGCGTTTCAGTGTGGCGCGGCGCAGCTGTGCCTGGAAAAGATCAGCGGCGGTGAAATCCGCATCATCGGCTTCCATGGCCCCCATGGCCGCCTGCCGCAGCCGGGCCCGCAGGAAGGAAGCGCCGGCCAGCTTGGCTTCGGAAAGGGTCGCCTTGGGCAGATTGGCCCCCGCGAAATCAGCCCTCGCCAAATTGGCACCATGCAGGGTGACATTCCTGCCCTGCGCCCGACGGAAGCGCGCCTTCAGCAATTGTCCGAGCAACACCGAGAAATTCGCCAAACTGGCATCGGTGAAATCGGCGCCTTCCATGGGGCAATCCACAAAAGCGCAGGTATCCATCCGCACCTTGGCGGCGCGGAGGCCGGTCAGATCGCATTTCATGAAAATGCAGCGTTCCAGCACCGCGCCCGAGAAATCCGCGCCGGAAAAATCGCATTCCATGAAGATATTATCGAGAATCTCTGCTCCGGCAAAACGTAGCTGCGGCATGCGGCATTTCAGGATCATGGCCTGGGATAATCTGGCCCGGGACATGTCAACCCCGGCACCTTCCATTTCCATCCACATACCATCGGCAAAGCGCGCAGCCGTGAAGCGGGTTTGGTCAAGCTTGGCGCTGCAAAAATTGGCGCCTTCCAGATTGGCGCCGGAAAACTCCGCCCCTGCCAGCTTGGCTTCGGTAAACACCGCGCCTTTCAGATTGGCATTGGCGAATTGCGCGCCTTGCAATTCGGCCCTTTCCCAGAAGGTCTCAGTCAAATCCTGACCAGGCAGAGACAAGTTTGGCATTTTGATGCCGGCAAAGTCGCGCCCCGCCAAACCTTCCGGCGTGGCGCGCAATTCATCGATCAGGCGCTGCAAGCGTGATGCAAAGCCGCTATCCCAGGCGAATGCCTCCACGGTTGGGCCGGGTGAAAGGCGCCGCAAATCGGCAAAGGCATTGCCGCTCGCCAAATCCTCCACCTGCTTTTTCGCTTGCGCCAATTTGGCTTCAATCTCTGCCCTGGTGGGCGGGGCGCTGGAAGCGCCGGCGGGTGTGAAGCGTTCGGTCAGCGCCTTGATGGCTTCGCCGGGCGGCAGATGCGCCAAATCAGGGAAAGACTTCCCGAGACCTTCACTGATCTTGCTGCGGGCTTCCGCGAGCTTTTCGGTGATGTCGGGCGAAGCCTCGGCAGCTTCGCCGAATTCGGCGCCCGAAAGCAGCGCATCAAGGTCCGGCAGGGACGTGTCACCCCCCTTGGCCTTTTGCGCCCGAATGGCCTCTCGCGCGGCTTCCGTTTCCGGGGTGCCATCGGGCGGTAGGATATTGGCCGGATCATCCAACATCGATAGATCCGGCAATTCCATTTCATTGAACGCCTTCACCGCCGGGTGGCGGCTGATATCCCGGCGTAGCCGTGCTTCCAGGTTCAGCCAGACTTCTTCCGCATCTGGCTCCGGCCGCGCGAGGGCTGCGGCGATTTTCTCCCGCGCCTGATCGCGAATATCGCTTGGCGTATCTTCGGGCAGGGCTTCCGCGAGCAGCGCATCCACATCGCGCGCCTTACGAATACTGGCGGCCGCTTCCAGCATTTCCGGCGGTGCTTCGGTTTCTGGTGCTTCGCGGTTTTCCGCTGCGGCCAGCAGATGATCCACCCCCGCCATATCCAGAAGCGCGCCCGGTCCGCCTGTGCGTACCGCTTCCGCCTTGCTTTCCAGATCCGCGAATTGCTTATCGGCGAATTCCCAGATCTCGCCGAGGTCGATATCGAGTTCTTCGATATCTTCTTCTGTCACAATCGGGAATTCAGGCAATTCCGGCGCGGGTTGCCGTGGCAGGGCGCCGGGCTGCAAGCCGGCTTGGCGTTCGGCCTGCTTCAGCATGACATCCTGCGCCAGCGCGGCCTTGGCGATGATTTCTTCCCGCTTGCGTTTGCGCGCGGCTTCGCGGCGGGCGATTTCTTCCTTGGTGCGTTCCGGCTTCAGTGGGCTTTCCCGCAGCAAATAATGCCCCTTCGTGGCGTCGTCTGTGCGCAGGCGCAATTGTTCGCGGTAATGATCCACCGGGCGCGGCGGATCCGAGAGCCTTTCATAGCCCATCATCACCGTGGCGATGTCCTTGCCATCGGGATCGGTCACGGGATGCAGGCCGCGATAAATCAGGCAGCCCAGCCCAGCATCGGGGAAGAGCCACACCGTATCAATCCGCATGGCGATTTCATGTGCGGAGAGCGTGCCATCTGCATTGCGTTGCTGGATAAAACTGCGCACGCGCATGCCGGGCAGGCGGCTGCGCCAGGGTTCCGGGTTATGGCGGAAGCCGGCCAGAATGATTTCTTCTTCACCGCTGAAGAAGCCTTGCAACCATTGTTGCGGCTGTGCGGCCTGAAACAGGCGCATATCAGCATCCGGCGGCAGGCCGGGATGCCAATCACGCAAATAATTGCTGTCATAAGTGCCGGCCATACGCATGCGCGATGGGGCCGCGACATCCACCGGGCCGGTCAGGATTGGCGGCGGCATGTCAGCTATTTCGCGCAGTGGCCGATCTGGATCTTCCAGATTGGGTAAGATCGCTGGCACGCGCGCCTGGAGCAAGGCCGCGGCGCCATGCCCGCGCCCGGCGGGATTTTCGGCATAACTCGCCCCGCCAAAGGCACGCGACGGGCCCATGGGCATTTCCGTGAAAAGGGCAGCTTCGGTTGGGTAAATGCCGCCGCGCGCTTCCACCCATTGCCGATCACCAAAAACCCGCCAGCGCCGCGTGATGGGCCCAACACGGAAGCCCACATCCATGACCCGCACAGCCTGCCCATGCGGCGCGCGCGCCGTGCCCAGCAGCAAGACCTCGCCCTGCGGCTTTGGCATGGCCTGGTCCAGAATGGCGCCATCCAATAACGGCGCGGCAGCCTTCCAGAAGGCGGGTTCGAATGTCAGCCGTGTCGGGTCATCCAAGCGGAAGGGCGCCACGGCACCGAGCGCGAAGATATGGCGCCGCCTGAGATAGGCAACGCGAGAGAGGATGCCGAGGGAGAGCGGCTTGAGGATGAGCATTTTAAATCTCCCAATAACAAATTGCCAATGATGTTGAGATGAATTTATGTTTTAACATCAATAATCTAGATTATTTTATATAAAATTCTCGAACCAGTAAATACAAGAATAATCAATTTCAATATTTGGTTATAAAAAATTTTGTTAGTACTCAATTTTTGTGGTGATTTTTGATTTGTGTGTAGAGTTTTGTTTGGGTCTGATGCGCACTTAAATGGCGTTACAAAGGCGTTAATTTGACAAATCCAGCCTCGAATTTATGACTTTCTTTGAGATTGCTCCACGTTGGTTGTCGTGCATAGACCTCCAGGATCGCGGTGTTTATGGATAGCTAGGGGGAATTATGCGTGCGGTCATGGGGTGAGCAGCTCTGCTGCTGCGCGGTGGTCTAGTTTCCAGCAGAAGCGGCCTGTCCACGCAAGTGCCGAGGACTGATGCGTTGTTGTTCTTTGCCTCTCCGCCGAACTATTCGCTGAGTTCGGCGGCGCCGCAGTGAAATTTTTTATCACACGAACAGCTCCAGTAATTTGGCTTTAACATCTGGTCCACCAGCGCTAATTGCAGCTGCCGCGTTGGCTGCAGCTAACGCTCTCTTGTCAGCCACGATCTGGTCTGCCGCAGCCTTTAGAGCGCTTGCCCTAACGTCGATGTTTGACCAAGTTAAACCTGACCCCTCAAGTTCAATTGACGCCCCAGCGGTATAGGTTATCTCATTTGAAAAACTAAACCCAGCCTTCAATGCAAGATCTACACTTATATGCGGGCCAAGAATACTCATTTCAAAAGATGATCCAAAGAATATCGAGGCCTGAGCTCCAATTGTCGTTTCAAATGATGCTCCTTGCGTATAGGAGTAGGAATGAGCATAGTTATTAGTGTGAGAGTTCCCATAATTGTCCGTTCGTGCAAGAGCGCGATTTTCGGTGTATGAATAACCCCAATTTGTTGAGTAGGATTCACCGTAATTTGTTGATGTTACTTTCCCGTAATTTATTTCTTTGGTATCGGAATAGCTTGTTTCTGTATCAGTCTTTCCGCTATTCTGGCTCATCTGTTCATTTGCAGAAATTTCAACCTTCCCTCCTGCTCGGATAATAATGTCTCCGACGGCGTAAATTTCTAGCTTACCGCCGGCGATGTGCTGGGCATCCTTTGAGGCAGATGTATAAAAATTCGTGGCCTTTAAGATGTTATCGCCGGCCGCCTGAAGCACGATGTCACCACCACCCTTTATTCCGGTAGTACGGCCGACATTTGCATAAAAGTCACCCGCCGTTGTGGTGTAGATTCCTGAGCTGCTGTCAAATAAGGGAGCGTTGGCGTTTGTGCCTACTTTAGTTTCCGTTTTGATCACAGGAGTTAGTGCGGTAGCGTTCAAACCTGGAAGGTTAGTTTTTGCCGCTTGCTTGGCGGCTTCCAGCTTGGATGCGTTTTTTGCGTCCGCCTCACTTAGCGTTAGATTTTCTGGCCAATCGATCTGAGCGATGGGTAGATGTCCAATGCCGCCAGGTGCATTCAGTGTGTCCGGCTCATTGCTTGTCGGCTGTGCGCCCAGGCGTGT
>JACCED012488813.1_pt1 | contig 10702 bp, 7 predicted proteins | sample 7455021 | NCBI WGS metagenome assembly JACCED01 (sample SAMN15323456, study PRJNA562643) | freshwater metagenome | isolation source: river surface water | place: USA:Blue River Watershed | collected 2017-08-19 | reverse complement strand
TGCCCTACCCTCCAACGCATAAGGTAAGTAAGGTGAATTTGGTCGTTCACGGATCAATTCACTAAAAGCAGTAATCGCTTCTTCGTAGCGAAGCTCTTCGAGGTAAATCTGTCCCTTCTGGAAAAATGCATCCTCCAAGTAGACACTCGTTGGAAAATTTGCAAGCAATAGGTTGAGTTGCTCTACAGCCGCTTGATTCTTTCCCTGGTAGTTGGTCACCACTGCCAATTGAAGGTGTGCATAATCCTGTCCTGCTACTTTTTGATCTATGGCCTCAGAGAAAGTTGCCTCTGCCTGAGCAAATTTCTTTTGAACGAAATAGCAATCACCCAGCCTCAACAAGGCATCTTGAAATGCCACTTCAGTATTGTTTCGTTGACTTGAGCGATACCTTTGAAATTGCTGCTCTGCTGATGAATAGTCTTGCGTATTAAAATACGCATAGCCCAATCCGTAAGTAGCCTTCAAAAAATAGGGATCAGCAGCTGAAGATTGTTTGAGGACGAGCTGAAAGGATTCAATCGCCTGGGAAAATGCCTCTTGTACACTGTAAATCTCTCCTTTCCAGAAATGTGTCTCAACCAAAAGGTTACGGTCCAAAGGAAAACTTTGAGATTTGGTCAAATAGCTAAGCGCTCGCTCAAACTTTTGATCCCGGTAATAAATAAGTGCCTGGTAGTAGGCTACTTTTTGATAGGCTTGTTGAAGGCGTGGAGATTTGCTTTTGAGCTTATCGAGCTGATCCATCACGCGGAGGTAGTCGGAAGAATTGAGCAAGGCCTCAGATAGCAAGGTTTCTGCTTCACCAAATCTTTTTCCTTGTGGATAGCTAGTCAAATAATCGTCTAAGGTATTCACTGCCAATTGGAAGTTTCCTCGCTGCAAATTGATCTTTGCTAAGTTGAATACGGCTTCTTCTTGAATTCCTGGATCAATTGAACTTGCAGACGCCACTTGAAAACTGGTAAGCGCATAGGGAAAATTACCCTGCTGCACGTAGGTATGTCCCAAATAGTAGCTTGCTGCTTGAGCAATGTCCGGATTTCCCAAGGCTGCCACCTTTAGGAATTCGCTTGCCTTTTGGTAGTTCTTTGTTTCAAAAAAGGAAATTCCTGCTTTGTAATATTCCTCCTTTGTCAATTCACTTGTTTTAAATGAAATAAATGAATTGTATTGGTCTGCTGCCTTACTGAACTCCTTTAGCGCATAGTGCGACTCTGCCAAGAAGAGGTGAATGGATTCTTGTTTATCAAAAGACTTTCCCGAAGCAAGTAAAGGCGTGGCATACCCGATTGCTTCCGCATACTTGCCTTCCTTGTAATAGAGTGAAGTCAACAAATACGGAATCTTGCTAGAATAAAATTCACTTCCCGCCGCAAGCTGTAGCTCTCGGATGGCCTGTTGGTTATTACCCTGCTCCATGGCAATGTAGCCACTGTAATACAAGGCATCTGCTGCTAAAGGAATTGTTAACTCTTTTACCTGATCCAAATAGCTAGCTGCGGCAGCATAATCCTTGAGTTGAAAGTAGCAGTAGCCAATTTTGAAGGCTACATCCGCACGGCTATTCTTGCTCACTAATCCAATCGGAGCAAGCGCTAAAGCTTCAATTGCATCCGAATAGCGTTTCTTGAAAAAGTAGTAATTCCCTAGAAAAATGGCTGCTTTAGCCACATCAGGTTGGCCTGAATAGTCTAGTATAAATTTTTTGATTAGTCCTAGACCATCAGGCCGATCCAATTGGAGTGCTGACAGTGCACGTTGAAGTTCAGCTTGCTTTTGCTGGGAAAGGTCAAGTCCGGTAGCAAGTAACTTGGTATTATCGTAAAGATTTGCAGCAAATAATTGCTGCTCATACAAGTTTGCCGCTTGATCTAAACCCAGCTGAGCACTGCTTTGGTAAAGCGAAGATTGTGAAAAGGACTCCAGCGTGAAGCCCAGTCCTGCGAGCAGAACCAAGAAGTATTTCATGGCAAATAGCGAGTTCAATGCAAAATTTTGTAGACCAACTCTCGGAGTATTTCTCCTTCAGTCATGCTTCCAGAATCTACTCCTTTAAAACGAAGGTCTGCCTCTTTTAGGTATCCAAATACATCAATTACCTTGCCCAACTTGTAATTTTTTGCAGCAACTACATATTCTTTAACTCCATAAGGGTTTACTCCTATGGCTGCTGCAAGTTGCGCCTCAGGAAGAGCGCCAGCACGATGTAGTAGTGCAATTCTAGAAAAATAAGAATACAGCAGGGAAAAAATTGGGATAATGGGATGATTTTTAGGGTTTTGAATAAAATAATGCACAATCAGGTTGGCTTTATTTACATCGCGAAACCCAATCGCTTTGGTCAATTCAAAGTTGTTGTATTCCTTATGGATGCCTATGTACTTGGAAATATGATCTACTGTAAATCGTGTGTGTTCAGGAAAGTTAATGAGCATTTTTCCCACCTCATTGGTTATTACTTCCAAGTTATTGCCAATAGAGTCGGCAAGCAATTGCCCCGCTTTCGCCTCAATTTGATGACCTAATTCCTTAAAATAGGATTCAATCCACTCGTTCAGCTTCCAATCCTTAATTTTTTCCGCTTCAACAAAGACCGCTTTCTTCTCAATCTCCTTTTTTAGTGTGCTTCTGCCATCCAGTTTTTTATGCTTGTATGCAAACACCAAAATGGTGCTCGGTAAGGGATTGCTGAGGTAGCCAATCAATAATTTCTGGGCATCTTCTTTTCCGAGGTCAGGAATATTCTGAGCCTCCTTCACCAACACCAGCTGTCGATCAGCCATCATCGGAAATTTGCGCGCATGCGAAAGTATAGTACTTACTGAAGCTTCCTTTCCATACAGCACAAGCTGATTGAATCCACGTTCAAATTCTGGAATGGCATTCTTCTCCAAGTAGTCACTAATCAAGTCAATGAAATACGGCTCATCGCCCTGCAAAAAATAGATTGGGGCAATTTTATTCGCTTTTAAATCTTTTAAAACTACTTCAGGAAGGAGGGCCATACGGGAAATCACTCGTGCACCTAAAGATAATAGATGGCAGCAATCCATCGAGAATTTCTGAGCAAATAAACTTTAATCGATGATTCTAGGTTAATTTTGCGAGCCAAGTGAATGACGATGAATTTTGAAAAAGGAGTAGCCCTATACAAGGAAGGTAAGTTTGAAGCTGCATTGACAGTTTTTCAAGAATTGAATAGTATAGAACATGGAAATACACATTTCCATCTCTTTAGAGGACGTACCCTAACTCGTTTGGGAAAAGGAGCTGAGGCTTTAGCAGATTTCGATATTTTAATTGAGTTGGAGCCTTACAACACCGATTTCATAAGTGATCGTGGAGTAGTTTTGCATTTATTGGGAAGAAATGAAGAAGCGCTCAGCGAATTGGACCGTGCTGCCAATTTGGATCCAAAAAACCCCTATCGCTACAGCAGCAGGGCCTACCTAAAGGATCGCATAGGCGATTTTTTGGGTGCGATTGCAGATTATGAAAAAGCCATTGAACTCGATCCTGAAGATGCAGTGGCCTTCAATAATTTAGGGTTGGTAGAAGAAAAAATGGGCCGGATGGAGAAAGCAAAGAACTACTTCGAAAAAGCTGACAGCCTAAGTGGCTTTCCCCCCAAAAAAGAATCCGAAGTGCCTTCAAGTGTAACTTCAAGTCAGAACAAAAAACCAAAACCAACAAGACCGAATACCCAAGCTCACAAACCAAAATTAACTCTAGGTCATTTCTTAGAGGTATTCCAGGGTATTTTTACAAAATCAGATGTACGAAAAGAGTTTGCCGCCTACATCAAAGGGATATTTGGCAAAAAATAGGCTAAAAACTTTTGATCACCCAAAGCGGCTTAGTAATAAAATAGGACATCTTTCGGGACAGATTTTTCGAAAATAATTGATCGAAAAAATCTTTCTTCTTGCTCAATGTCACCAGCATATCCCCTTTCGCCAGTTGTAGGTAATTCTCAAGTCCTAAAGCCAGGTCATCACGGAAGGATTTCAATACATAATTCACTAAATCATACGGCACCGACGGTTTGATTTCTTCCACCATGGTTTTATGAAGCGCTTTGTCAATCAATCGGGTTCTTGAAGATACGTGTACGATATCAATTTCTGAATCAAAGAATTTTGCAAATTCTACTACTTTTTGAATGGCTACCTTATCTTCTTCGACATAATCAGAGGCAAACACTAATTTTCGAGGGCGTTTGAAAAAAGCCTTTCTAGGGACTACGAGAATATCACGGTCGGTTTGCATGACCATCTTACTAGACCGACTGCCAAATACCTGTTCTCTGAACTCATTCATTCCCTCGGTACCCACCACAATCAAATTCGCATTGATTTTTTGTGAATAAGCGATTGTAGATTGTACTATAGCTCCTTCAGAAAGGACTACTTCGCAGCTTTGGAGTCCTTTGGGAAGGCTTTCATTTAGTACAGCGTCCTGCAAACTCTTCAATTTTTGCTCCACAAAGTCTTTTTGGAAGTTACCATCCAAGTCCAAGGGGGCAATTTGCTGGTAGTCTTGCTTATTTAAAACGTGAAAAACGATCAATTTGGCCTTGTACTTCTCTCCAATCTTTGCTGCATATTCAAGCGCATTCAAGGCACATTCTGAAAAGTCAATTGGACAAAGGATAGTGAAGTTGGATGCCATAGTGGGTAGTTAGTAACCTCTTGTTCGATTTACGAGATTTAGCAATGGAAGACTAGCAATTAAGCGTTTATAATTTTCAATTATCTGCGGTGCTGCCGCCAATGGATTAGTTACGGATGCAATGTGTGGAGTAATTTGTATCCTTTTTTCATTCCAAAAAGGATGGCTTTCGGGTAAAGGTTCGGTTCGATACACATCCAAAAGTGCTCCAGAAATAAATCCTTCCTCTAAAGCAACGAGCAGATCTTCTTCAATCAAATGTTTCCCACGGGCTACATTGATCAAATAGGTGCCTTTCTTACATTTTCGAAATAGCGAAAGATTTAAAATCCCTTCGGTATCAGGTGTAAGTGGCAGTAAGCATACCAGGACATTCACCTGAGAAAGAAACTCCGCTAGTTGATCTTTTTGATAATACGGGTAGCGGAGCTCGTTTTTTTCTGAAAATCCAAATCCAACTACTTCAAATCCTAGGCCGTTCAACTTGTCTAGCACATCACCTCCTAAGGCCCCCACTCCCATAACCCCTACTCGTGTAGGAATCTCTGGGTTGGACATGTCCCAAACCTTTTTCTTCTGGTCTTCTTGGTAACGAATAAGCTGCCTATGAAAGTTCAAAACACCCATGATTACATAATTGGTCATGGACCAGGTTAGTTTTTCATCGATAATTCGAACAATCGGTAAATCTACCCCAACGGCTGGATCTGAAAGGATATGATCTACCCCTGCCCCTAGGGAGCTAATCAGCTTTAAGTTGGGAAAATTTTTTAAATAACCAGGAGGGTGCTGCCAAAGTAAAGCCATTTCAACCTCCTCTGGTCGATCAATGTGTGGAAAGATTTGCAAATCTAGGTTGGGGTAATGATACTGAAGCGCTTCAATCCACACCTTCGGATCTCTACCAGGACTAATGATCGCTATACTCATATTCATCAAGCTAAGAAGAACCTAAAGTAGGTCATTCCTACAGTGCAAAAAATTCATTTATCAAATTCCTCTCCCTTTTTTAAAAAAAACTAGAATAAACCAAGAAATTGCAGTTGCAATGACTGAAAAACAAAAAATCGTTGCGCAAGTTAAAATCAAGTCTATTCCATTTACATCCTAAAGCCATGTCTACCAAAATCAAACTTATCTTACTCGCTTTTCTTCTTATAAGTTTTTCGAGTCTAGCCCAACAAATTCAAATGCCACAGGCTAGCCCAAGCTCAAAAATAATTCAAAAAGTGGGGCTCACCGATGTGACGGTGGATTTTAGCCGTCCCAGCACGAAGGGAAGAAAAATCTTTGGGGAGCTAGTACCCTATGGACAAGTATGGAGAACGGGTGCCAACGGGGCAACCATCCTCACTTTCTCTACAGATGTAAGCATCAGTGGAACTAAAGTACCTGCTGGCTCCTATGCGCTGTATTCCATTCCTGGAAAGACTTCCTGGACGATGATTCTCAGCAAGAACACCAAGCTTTGGGGAGCCATTGGCTACGAAGCGAAAGATGACCTCCTTCGATTCAACGCAACCCCTGCCAAAACCAGCAGAATGTATGATTCCTTTGAAATCGGTTTTAGCAATTTGACAGACGCAAGTGCAGATCTTTCCATCAAGTGGGAACAAACTAGAGTAGAATTCACCATTCAAACAGAGGTGGATCCTATCGTCATGGCAGATATCAAAAAACAAGTTATTGATGCCAATAGCACAAATCCAGCTTTGCTCTACCAGGCTGCCAATTATTACTTCACAAGCAATAAGGACATGAACCAAGCCTACACTTGGATTAAACAATCCACTTCAAGTGATCCAAAGTATTGGACCCTACACCTACAGGCCAAAATTGAAATGAGCCTTGGTAAAAAGACCGAAGCTTTAGAGTCTGCAACAAGATCTAAAAAGCTTGCCGAAGAAGGCAAAAATTTGGATTATGTGGGTCTCAATGACCGCTTGATCAAGTCTATCAAATAAGAAAAAAGAAGCCTTCGAATTTTCGAAGGCTTCTTTTATTTTAAATTCAAGCGACTCAATTCTATTTCTTCTGATTATCTGCTTTTTCACCACTAACCTGAGGAAAAAAAGTTTGAAGTTCAATTAGGTGAGCTATGCACCGTTGACTGCGGTTTGTTAATGATAATCCGCAGTTTAAAATTGGCGAGCTACGCTCTTGGCATGATTGCGGATAATCAAATTATTTTTTAGTGGTGGAGCTGCCACCTAAAACGAGTTGAAGCAGCAAACCAAATAAAATTACCGCTATACAGCCGATGGCATTGTACCAGAGGAATCCAATGTTCCACTCAAAGCCCATAAGTCCTTTGCCATTGAAGAAGTGAACTACCAAAATAAGAGCCTGAGACCCAATTGCTGCTATAAATACAGCCTTCCCTTTGATCCATTTGATAAAGAAACCGACCACAAATATCCCCAAGATGGTTCCATAAAATAAGGAACCTAGGAGATTTACCGCCTGAATCAGGTTTTCAAATAAGGAGGCATAAGTCGCAAAAAGAATCGCTCCAAATCCCCAAAATGCGGTAAATAATTTGGAGGACGTCACATAATGACTGTCACTCGCTTCCTTGCGGATGGATCGCTTGTATAAATCCACAGTAGTCGTACTCCCCAAGGCATTCAATTCGGAGGAGGACGAGGACATGGCTGCAGCAAAAATGGCTGCAAACAATAAGCCTACCACACCTGTAGGTAAGTAATCCATCACAAAGCGCATAAAGACATAGTCCGTATCACGAGTTTCTGTTTCAGGATCATGGGTAAGTAGTAGGGACTTTACCTCTTCTCGGATTTCCTGCTGCTCAGCCTTCAAGCCCTTTAAAGTACTGGTCAACTCTTCCGTGGATGCTTCTTTGCCCTGATCTATGGAGGACAACAATTGCACGTAAACCTGCTTGGAAGAATCAAAATTGGCTTGATACGATTGCTCTAATCTTCTAAAGTCAGCACCATATTCACTTTGCCGAAGGGCCTCCGTTTGTACCTGGTTGAAATGTACTGGAGGTGTAATGAACTGATAAAATACAAACACCAACACCCCAATAAACAGAATCAAGAACTGCATCGGAATTTTCAAAAATCCATTCATCAGCAGTCCCATTCGGCTCTGGGTCAAGGTTTGACCAGAAAGATACCGCTGTACCTGGCTTTGGTCTGTTCCGAAGTAACTTAAAAACAAAAACACCGCTGCAGTCATCCCTGACCAAAAGGAATAGCGGTCCGCCAAGTCAAACTCAAAGTTAACCACATTTAGCTTATCCATTTTTCCAGCTACTTGAAGTGCCTCTTTCATGGAAATGGGTAAGAGCTGAATCACCATGATCCCTGCCAAAACCATCCCTCCCATCATCACAGCCATCTGTTGTTTTTGGGTAATCGATACTGCCTCTGTTCCCCCCGAAACAGTGTAGGCAATGACCAAGACCCCAATAAAAATATTCGTCAAAGTCAAGTTCCAGCCAAGCAGGGTGGATAAAATGATCGCAGGCGCATAGATGGTAATCCCCGCTGCACGATGAATAAGAGAGCAGTTAGCGTTCTTGTTTTGAGGTCAAATCGATTTTCTAGGTATTCGTAGGCGGTATATACCTTCAATTTGTAATAGATAGGCACGAAGACAATCGAGATAATAATCATGGCCAAGGGCAAGCCAAAGTAAAACTGAATAAAGCGCATTCCATCCTCATAGGCCTGTCCCGGTGTGCTCAAAAAAGTGATGGCAGAGGCTTGAGTAGCCATAATGGAAAGCCCAATGGTCCACCAGTTATCCTTATTGCCTTTGAGATAGGTTTCTAAACTTTGCTTACCTCGAGTTTTATACATCCCGTAAACGGCAATGGAAACCAGAGTTAAAAATAAAACAACCCAATCTAAAGTACTCATGAATATGCAAGGGTTAAGGCATACATTAGCGAGATCATCACGATCAGACTGGCCATCAAACCAAGGTAAATTTTAGTCCAAGGAATTTGATTTTCTTCCATACTATTGCTCAATTAAGTTGATCATTAATTTAATCGCTCCAGGCACTCCAGCTGGCAATTGTCTAAAGAGGGAAAGTCCAGTGTATGTATAATTTCCATCTCCTACCTGGGCAGTAATCAAAGCACCTGGATTTGCAGATTCCCCAGGATCTTGAAGAGACAAGGGACTTTGGTAGCGCTCATCTACATCGGATGCAAAATAAAGCCCGCGTTCCTGAACCCACCCTTCAAAATCAGTTGCTTCCATTTGATTGGGCGTACTGAGTAATCCATGTTTCCAATCTGCTACTACCGGAGAACCTTCAACCGTCACCCGATCTCTACCAATGACAAATGGATAGGGCCCCAAGTTTGGCGTTACCAATGGCGTACTGGTGTTGTACTGTAAGATTAAATTGCCCCCACCTTTTACATAATCTAGCAAAATCTGCTGCTTAGTTGCCAAGAATTCTTGGGTATTGTAGGCGCGAATCCCCACTACTATAGCTTGATACTGCTTCAACTCGTTCAATTCCAAATTAACTTCATCGAGAAAATTGACTTGGTATCCCAAAGCAGACAATACTTCTGGCACCTCATCACCAGCACCTTCTATAAAACCTAGTTTTCCACTAGAAACTTTCCAATCTTCTTGGATTAGTTGGATTTGTGCTGGGCTAAAATAGGTCAAATTGGGAATATGTGGATAGGAAATCCGGTGGATTACTTGGTCAAATACCTTGCCGGAAGTACTCTTAAATCGTGCCTTAATCACCTTCCTTCCATTTTGTCCTCGAAGGAAAGTGACGGTGTAGGTTCGCTTTTTCTGTTCTGGGAAATCTTCGACTCCTACCACCTTAAATTGATTGGAGTTTAGGCCTTCAAATTCAAGCGCACCTTCAAGCAATTGATTTCTAAAATTGACAGTTACAGTTACCGTAGGGTCCGCTCCTTCCACAAGGAACACCAATTCTTTCGATAGGGAAAGGTCCACTTCTGGAACTAGGGTGAATGGTTGCTTCACCTCTCCATCGATGGGATCATTGAATTTATGGACTAAGGGAACAGTAACCTTGAATTGCTGTCCACCCAAAACAAAGCTCAGGTCTCCGCCAATTTTTTCTTTGTAGGGAAGGCCTATGTTCAGTTGATTTGGAATAGAAAAAAGTGCCCCATCCAAAGGTTCTTCTAGCCAATAAGGCTGGGAATAGTCTGTTTGATTTGGTACTTCAAAAGCAATGGGAAGTCGAGTATCCACATTTCCTTTGGTATCTTTTCCAGCATAATTGGTGCCGCCAAGCTGCAAAGAAATGGCTGAAATCGGCTCATCAGAAGGATTGACAATTCGAAATTCTGCCGCTATTTTTTCACCAGGATGACCTAATTCTTTACTGGTTACAAACTCCATTTTTAACCCAAGCGATTGATAAATAAGGTGATCCAATTTGGATAGTTTACCAATAATCCACGGGGTACTTGGCTCTAATTGCTGCATCGCCGCACGGATCGAAAGCAAGGCTGGCAGGTTCTTGGAGGTCTCCACAAGATTGAAACTTTCCAAGAGTTGATCCAACTGCTCCTTTATCGCTAACCCACCCTTGACAGAAGCCCAACGGCTTTCAACACCATCAAAGGGAGTATTTTCATAGGATTCTCCCCCTACTTGTTCCAGAACGTCCTTGGCATTGCCTGCTCCAGCTGTGGATCCAAATCCTTGAGACTTGTGCATAGTCCGACTATCTGCTGCAAGTTGGTGGTAGGTTTTCCCTAAAATGGAATTGTAACCTCCTACTTCCATAGCGTAGTAGCGTTTCCCTTTTTCAGGTTCAAACTCCCCTCTGAAATTGTAGGCATTGAAAAAGATGCGTTTTGCCTTCCAAGGCTTTACATAACTCAATTGTTCTGGAAAGGCCTTTGGGTCACCTGATATCGCAAACGCTTCCTCGGCTAATATGGCCGAAGTGGTATGGTGGCCGTGGGTAATTCCAGGAGTGGTATTGAATCTGGTGATGATGATGTCTGGTTGAAAACTACGTATAGCCCAAACCACATCAGCTA
>JACCED011491504.1_pt1 | contig 10703 bp, 10 predicted proteins | sample 7455021 | NCBI WGS metagenome assembly JACCED01 (sample SAMN15323456, study PRJNA562643) | freshwater metagenome | isolation source: river surface water | place: USA:Blue River Watershed | collected 2017-08-19 | reverse complement strand
TGGATATTCGCGTGTGTAATTGCGCTCTGCATAGAAGCCCACAATTCGCTTGTCATAATCTTTTTTACTTAGCGCATCGTTATATTTTGAGAAGGCATCTTTTAGCGCGCTCCATTGCGCAGGCGTCGCATTACGTGCCACTAAGAACCACCGCTTCTCTCCGGTGACTCGAGACTCGATCTCATTTGCAGGAATGCGCAGGATTGGCGCAGCGATTTCTGCGACTTTCTTAGGCTCTGCTACCAAAGTTTGATCCACCACCACATTTAGCGCACTAACGCTTCTGGCAAATGGAATCCCTTTAATATCGGTGATCTCGCCTCGTGGCGCTAACTGAATACTGGTGCGATAAAGCTCATTATTTACGCGAACCGTGTAGTCACTTGCATTGATTGCTTGCACATCAAATAGTCTGATTGCTAGGCCGAATAGAAAGAATAAGCCAATCGCAATCAAACTAAGAATTCTGCGCTGGAAGAGATCTCTAGCCATTTGCCACATCCGAGATATCTATAAATCTAGGCTCAGAGTTAGGGCGCATTCCCAATTTTGTTGCGGCGTTGGCAAGGACATCGGGAGAGCTTCTACGTGCCACCTCTTTAGCAATTGCCTCGCGTTGGTCGCTTAGGACTTGAGCCTCACGCTGCAATTTAGCAAGCGTGAATGCATCGCGAGTAGATAGTGAAGAGATAACAAACATCACCATTAGTACAAAAACCATCAAGATAGTCACCAATATCGTAAATGAACGATTGGTGATTGAGCGGCCGTTCTCGAGTTCTGGGACTAATCGCAAAATCGCTCTCTGTGAAGATTGCGCGATTGCTTGGCCCGTTTGTCTTGTTTTCGTAATTGCAGGTGCCAGAATTGGAATCGCCATTTAAGCTGCAATCCTCTCGACAGCTCGAACTCGAACTGATTGCGCTCTTGAGTTCTCTGCGATCTCTACATCGGATGCGGCTTCACCTTTAGCAATCAATTTAAATTTGGCAGCATGGCTTGGGAGCTCTATTGGCAAATCTCTTGGAGTAGTTGAAGTTGTCACTTCAGTGAATGCTTCTTTGACTATTCGATCTTCAAGTGATTGGAACGAGAGCACAACCAAACGTCCGCCGACTTTTAAGAGATTCAAAGCTTGTGGCAAAGCGCGCTCGATGGTTTCAAGTTCATCGTTAACAGCAATTCGAAGCGCTTGGAATGTGCGCTTGGATGGGTTTCCACCAGTTCTACGCGCAGCTGCCGGAATTGCAGCTTTAACTAATGTTGCCAAAGTTGAGGTATTTGTAATCGGAGCAAGTTCGCGCTCTCTGATGATGAAATCAGCGATTCTTGGTGCGAACTTCTCCTCGCCGTAAACTCTCAAAATACGGGTCAAATCTGCATGCGACCAGGTATTAACTATCTCGGCAGCGGTAATTCCCTTGGTTTGATCCATCCGCATATCAAGCGGAGCATCTTGGGAATATGAGAAACCACGATCAGCCACATCTAGTTGCATTGATGAAACGCCTAGATCAAAGAGCGCGCCATCAATCTTCTCGAATCCAAATTGCTTAACGACCTCTTCAAAATGATCAAAAACTGAATGCGCAATATGAATGCGGTCTTTAAATTCTGATAGACGTTCGCTGGCTTTATTGATAGCTGTTGTATCTCTATCAATTGCGATCAAAGTTAAATTTGGGAAGCGTTTTAACATTGCATAGGAGTGTCCGCCAAGACCCAAAGTAGCATCGACAAAAACTGGGGATTCTGAATTTTCAATTGCTGGTGTTAATAATTCAATACAACGGTCTAATGCAACTGATATATGCATCTTGCCTCCCCCTTTCAACACTTTCCACTTTCAGTCTTTCACTTGCTTAAACATTAAATTTCGCCTAACTCCTCTGGTCACTGCCGTCCTACGGATCAGGTTCTGGCTTCGGGGAAGGGAAGTCAGAACAAGGAAGGCAGTGGCCACAAGAGTCAGTTAAAAGAGTCCCGGAAACACCTCTTCCGAAACATCTGCGAAATTCTTTTCACGATCTGCGAGATATTCATTCCAGGAAGTTGCATCCCAGATTTCAACTCGAGTATTTGCGCCAATAACGACGCACTCTTTTTCTAAACTTGCATATTCGCGAAGGCTCTGCGGAATCGTCACGCGACCTTGGCGATCTGGAATTTCATCATGCGCACCTGCAAACATGACGCGTGAATAATCACGTGCAGCTTTTTGGGTAACTGGCGCTTGTCTTAAAGTTTCGGTAATTGTTAGAAATTCACTCTGCGGAAAAACATATAAACAGCGCTCTTGGCCTTTGGTTATTACTAAGCCGCTTGCTAGCTCTTCGCGAAATTTCGCGGGAAGGATTAAACGACCCTTCTCATCAAGCTTTGGTTCGTGGGTTCCCAAGAACATCGCTTAGGCCCCCTTCCCCGGAAATACCTAACAATTCCCCACTTTACTCCCTTTTACTCCTTTTTCAACCACCTTTCCCCATAAAAACCCCATAGCCTCCCCACTTAAACCATCGATTTGGCTGGCTGAATTGGCGCAAAAAAATGCCCACCGCAGCCGGTGGGCTATTGGTGGGTTTTTGGAAATCTGGGTTTTATCTACTCCTGGTTACGACGATCCCAGCGCTCTTGAATTCGCCCTGGGCCTTGGCTCTTCTTGCCTTTGGCCTTAATCGAGACCTTTGGGCGGATGCGGATAGTTGCAGCCCCTGCGAGCGCGACTAAGAATCCCAAGATTCCAAGCCAGGTCATCTTTGAAATTACCCCAGATAGAAGAAGAGTGATTCCAAGGAGAATTGCAGTGATATTGAGGGCAACGCTTGGGCGGCGGCGAGCCATTGTCGCTACCAGGCGTGGATCTTCAGCCTGCAGCGCAGCTTCCATCTCTTCGATGATCTGCCGTTCGCGATCTGTTAAACCCATAGCGCTAAACCTACTCTTCCTCGCCCTCTCTCTTCAACTTTATTAAACGAGCTGGCCTTACGGATTCTTCCCCAAAGCGCGAAGCCGCCTTATCTACCGCGCTCTCTGCCTCGCGCCAACCCTTATCCCGCTGACCGAGCATTAACTGCTGCGGCGCACTTTCATGCAAATTCTCAAGGCTTACCCCAACCAATCGAAGCCTCGCCCGCTCTAGCTTTAAGGCAAGGTGTAACTCTTTGACTACTTGGTAGATCTCTTGGGTAGAACTAATTGGAAGCGGCAGAGTTTTAGATCTAGTGATGGTCGAGAAATCTGAAAACCTCACTTTGATTGAGATGGTCTTAGCAAAGAGCTCTTTATCGCGAAGTCTTGCGGCAGCGCGTTCGGTAAGTCGTAGATATTCGCGCAAGATAATTTCGGGATCTTCGATGTCATATGCAAAAGTCTCGGCGGCGCTAATTGATTTATCTGGTTCTTCAGGAATTACCGATCTGGAATCTCGCCCCCACGAAAGTTCATGTAAATGTTCACCAGTAGCATCGCCAAGCGCTCGCTTTAAAGTATCAAGCGGAGTCTCTGCTACATCTTTCACCGTTTTCAAACCCAACTTCTGCAACTGCTCTGCAGTTTTAGGGCCGACTCCCCAAAGATCAGATACAGGTAATGGGTGTAAAAAGTTGATGATGCGATCGGGATTTATCTCAAGTAATCCATTTGGTTTGCAATGGCCTGATGCTAATTTTGCAATGAATTTATTGGGCGCAATTCCTACCGAACAAGTGATGCCACACTCTTCGTGGACTCTCTTTCTGATTGCTTGGCCAATTTCGCGAGGGGTTCCAAGTAGCTTCTGTGCGCCGGTGATATCTAGGAATGCTTCATCTAATGAAAGTGGTTCGACTAGCGGTGTGAATGATGCAAATATCTCCATTACCTTTGCTGAGATCTCTGAATATCTATGATGGTCAGGCGAAACAAAGATCGCATGTGGAGCCATTCGTTTAGCGCGACCTACTGGCATTGCTGCGCGAATTCCAAATTTACGAGCCGCGTAATTGGCGCTTAATACGACGCCTCTGACGCCAGCGCCAACTACTACTGCTTTGCCACGCAAAGTGGGGTCATCAAGTTCTGCAACCGATGCATAGAAAGCATCCATGTCGCAGTGAATGATGATCTGTTCTGCCATTATCCGAGATTACTTTTCTTTGCTTGAAAACTTTCATAGGCGCTTGGTAGATCCCAGGCTCCAGTTGCGCGAATTGAGACCCCTTTAGGGCCGGTGCGCCGTACTACCCCGCGCACCAAGAGCAGGTTTGATGAGAATAATGTCTGTGCAAATTGCTCGTGGGTATCGGTAAAGAAAGTGGCATCGCTACAACCGAAGCCATCATCTATCGATAAGAAGATTACGCGCTTTCCAGAACGCACTGGTGGTTGCTGTAGTGCGACTTTTACACCAGCTACCAAAATAGATGCGCCAGATCGCTGCTTTAATAAATCAGAGGATCTGACTGCGCCAATCTGATTTAAGAATTTTCCGTAGAACTGAATTAAATGCGAAGAGACCTCCATGCCTAAATGTTCTACCTCATTCTGTACCTTCTCGGCGTGGGTCAAATCGGGTAAGCCACTTGGCTTTAAATCAGGTGGTGCGAAACCGAAAGTTAATTGTGATTTTGTCTGCACCGCTGCCGGTGAGTTATTGATATCTGCTAAATGCAGGGCTAAATCACGGCGGTTGATGTTATGTAGAGAATCAAATGCCCCAATCATGATCAACTTCTCAGTGGTTGGATAGCTGGCGCCAGAACGACGTACAAAATCATTTAAATCCAAATATGGCGCAGCATTTACGATCTGAGTAGCTTCAATTTCAGAGATTCCTGATAGGTCGCTAAGGGCCATTCGAATTGCGCTATTTGAATTACTATTTGAATCGCTATTTGAATCGCTATCCGAAATCGCTTCTACCCGATAAGTAATATCTGATTTATTTACATCAACGGGAAGTACTTTGATCCCCATCTGTCTTGCCTCATCTAAAACTAGCCGCTTTGGGTACATCCCAGGGTCGTGGGTTAATAACCCTGAGATAAAAGCGGCGGGATGATGCGTCTTAAGCCATGCAGATTGATAGGTAGGAAGTGCGAAAGCTGCCGCATGCGCTTTGCAGAAACCAAAGGAGGCAAAGGCGCGAAGTACCTGCCAGATCTCATCGATTACTGTGCGCGGATATTTTGCAGCGCGCTCATAGAACCAATCGCAGATCTCTTGCTGCTTTGAGAAATCACCAAGTGCGCGACGTTTCTCGTCAGCTTCAGCGTAAGAGATCCCAGTCATTATCGAGATGATTTGGATTACCTGTTCGTGAAAGACCACTACCCCGCAAGTCTGCGCCAAAACCCCATGTAAATCAGGGTGGATCAACTTAGGGCTACTGAAACCTTGGCGGGCATTTAGAAATGGCGTGATCATGTCGCTTTTAACTGGCCCTGGTCTAAATAAAGAGATATCAATAATCAGATCTTCAAAACAATCTGGTTGTAACTTACCGACTAATTCTCGTTGTCCGGGAGATTCGATTTGAAATAACCCGATGGTCTTAGTTGATTGAATCAATTTGTAAGTATCTGGGTCATCAAGTGGCACTGATTCGATATCTACGGATCTACCTTCGGTTCGTTCGACTTCGGAGAGCGCATATGAGATCGCAGATTGCATCCGGACCCCCAAGATATCTAGCTTTAATAATCCGATTGCTTCGACATCATCTTTATCGAATTCGACCATGGAATAGCCGCTGGCATTGATCAACCTAGGTGCGCGATCTGGCAGAGTGTCATTGCTAAGTACGACTGCGCATGGATGCATCGCTAAATTTCGTGGCAAACCATCCAGGCGTTCTGCCAATTTGATGGCCATCGCTGCAAGTGGGGTATTGATATTTAAGCTCTTTAGCTCTGGCAGGCTCTCTAAAGCTTTTGAGATATTGCGAGCGCGGATATGGGGCAAGCTCTTTGCGATCAGGTCGATTTCGGATTGCGACATACCAAGTGCAGCGCCAGTATCTCTGATTGCATGTCGCGCTCTGTAGGTATCAAACATCGCAACAGTTGCAGTTCGGTGTTGATATTTTTTAAAGACTAAGTCGTAGATCTCTAAGCGTCGCGCAGATTCGACATCGATATCTATATCTGGCAGTGCTCTTCGAAGTGGTGAACAGAAACGCTCCATTAATAGCCCGTAACGAATCGGATCTACACCAGAGATACCCAGTAGATGGCAGATCAAAGAACCCGCGCCGCTACCTCTTGCTGCGACTCTAATGCCTGCACCGCGAGCCATATCAGCAACATCGGCAACCGTTAGAAAATAACTTTCATAACCAAGGGTTGCAACCGTTGCCAATTCATCGTCTAGTCGCTCGCGCGCTTTAGTTAAATCATCGCTAGTTGAATAACGCCAATTAAGGCCCGCTTCGCACCTTGTGCGAAGCAATGAACGCAGCTCTTGATAACTACTTGCGCCGACTACCTCAGGTTCGGGTAGTTCGATGCCACCTAAACCAAAATCTTGCGGAGAGAGGATGCAACGCTCTGCCACTCTTTGGGTGGCGCGAAGTAGCGCTCTGCCATTTCGCTCTCCGGCAGCGCGGGCGATTTCATCTGCCAACTGGCGCATCGCATCTGGAGTTTTTAGATAAGCCTCATTGTTCTTTCGCTCTACATGGCGTGGATGTAGCGGCACCAATTTGCGAGCTGAATCCAAGATATCTGCGATTGGTCCATCATAAGAATTTAACATTCTGACTGAATTGGTAATCACTGCCGGCAGATCGTGATCGCGCGCAAATCCAAGCATCCGCGCGGCATGGCTGGTAGAGCGGGGCCCATCCCCTGCGATTAGATGCGAGGTGCATTCGATGATCGAATCTGCAAAATATGGCCGATATTTATTAAATTCTATTAACGCCTGATCTGGTCGATGCTTGCCAATCAAATTTGCAATTTCAGATTCAGGGCCATGAAATAAAATCAAATTCTGGGTGTATTGTGAAAGCGCTTTGATATTTTCAAGATTTAATATTGGTTTTGCTATTTGTTTTGATATTGAACTACTTTGATCTATACGTAGCGCGCTAATTAATCTACATAGCGAGCGCCATCCACCACTATCGCCTGATCCAGTAATTGATCCAGATTGCGCAAGTAAAGTAACGCGGGCGTTGGCTAGTTGTAGATTGATTCCGACTATTGGGGCGATGCCAAAATCTTTAGCAGCTTGCACAAATCGAATTACCCCCGCTAAAGAATCACGATCGGTTATCGCAAGGGCTGGTGCGCCAAATTGCGCAGCTCTTTCAACTAAATCGTGTGGCTGCGCAGTTCCGTATTTGAAAGAGAATGCGCTAGCGCAAGAGAGGTGGATAAACATTTAATCAACTTCAAACTATTCGAATCAGCCACTTGCCAGTTACTTCATCTTTTTCTAATTCGAAGGTAGTCACAGCGCCGATTGGAGCAGCCTCAACGCGCCAGATTGCGCGGGAGTTATCGTCTAAGAGATTTGGGCTATCTGGTCGATAGATCCCATCGCTAATTCGATTCCACCAACCACCAGCTTCGCACCAGCGATTTAGGATGTTGTGGATCCGAAAGCGCCTGCCCTTGTAAGTAAATTCGAGGGGCGCGCTGCCATCGGTTACGACTGGCTCTACCTGTGATTGGCCTTTGCGCTCTTGTTGGCTGTTGGGCTCTTTAGATAATTCGAACATTTGTTCGAAATCTATCGCCCAGAGGCGACAAATAGCAACACTCCGAGCGATTTCTGGTCAAAAGTGATTGAAACTTCAACTATCTAGTACCCTACTGGCATGTCCTCCCCTAGGGCTAACAGTTCAAAGTAAAGATAGAGAACAAGTCAAAACGAGATAAACAGAAATATAAAAGGAGCAGTAATGACAGTAGCAATGGCGATTGGCCAGATTCTATTTGCGCTAATTTTCGTAAATTCCGGAATCAGCCACTTAACCAAGCTTGATGCAATGACCGGCTATGCAAAATATAAGAAGGTCCCAGCAGCGAAATTATCAGTAATCGCCTCAGGATTGATGATCCTAGTTGGCGGCATCTTTGTTGGCCTTGGTATCTATGCAGACCTTGGTGCACTACTACTTGCAATCTTCCTAATCCCAACTGCATTCTTGATGCATAACTTCTGGAAAGAGACCGATGCAACTGCAAAGATGAATGAGACCATTGCATTCTTCAAGGATCTCTCACTTGCTGGCGCAGCGCTAATCATCTACGCGCTTGTAGCAGGCGGAGCTGAACTCGGAATCAACATCACCGGTTCATTCTTCTAAATCTAATTAACTAAAACACCCTCGAATCAAACTTCGGGGGTGTTTTTGTTTTACTACAGTGGGCACATGGAAGTCATCGGAGCCTTGCTCGCTGGCACGTTAATCGGCTCAGTCCTTGGTTTCGTCGGCGCAGGCGGAGCGATGCTAACGGTTCCAATACTTGTTTATGGTTTTGATTTTGCTGCTCAACAAGCTCTAGTTGCTTCACTTGCAGTGGTAGTCGTAGCAGCTCTCTCTGGACTTTACCCTAGATTTAAAAGTGGCGAAATATTATTTAAGGAAGCGCTAATAATTTGGGCTCTAGGGTCATTTGCAAATATTGGTGCCGCAAATTTAGCTAATAAATTAAGTGAAGCGCTTCTGTTAACCGGATTTTGCTTAGTAATAATTTTCGCCGGTCTGACCATGCTAAAAAAACCAGTTCAAACTTCCGAGAAACGAATTCCACTACCTGTCTTGGTTTTACTCTCACTTTTAATTGGATCCATGACTGGATTGTTCGGTATTGGTGGAGGCTTTCTGGCAATCCCTGTTTTGGTGCTGGGCTTTAACGTCCCACAAAATAAAGCTGCCGGCACCTCGCTTTTCATTATCGTCCTAAATTGTGCTCTCGCTTTGCTTGCTCATTACCCAGATTGGAAGGATATAAATTGGCAAGTGCCACTATTTATGGGACTTAGCGCAGTTGCAGTTGGTAGCTGGGCCGGGCGCAAATCGACGAAAACCAATCCGGCCTTGCTAAAAAAAGTCTTTGCCTATCTACTCTTTGCGATTGCTGCTTTTACTTTGATCGAAACTTGGATCCTTCAAGCTTAATCCAGAGCTTTCACCTTTACATATCTAGATTGTCTGCCAACTAGCAAAAGCAAAACGGCGAGCAGGCCAAATGAGATCGGCAAGGATGTAAGTTCGGAGATTCCGCCAATTAGCGCAGGTCCAAAGAAATTGGCAGCAATTGCAATTAGCGCTACTCGAGCCATTCCAACAGATGGCGCAACTCCGGGCAAACTCATGGCCGCTAAATTAAATGCTGGAAACAACGGCCCCATACATAAACCAGCAATTACAAAAGAGATACTAATGATTGCAACAGCCAGTACTTGATGGATGCTAGAAAGTAATAGCCCAAAGGTCAAGCCAATTGCTAAAGAACTACCACCGATGTAGCCACCATACTTAACGGTTTTTTGGTGACCCCATTTTTCAAACCACTTATCACCAAGAAATCTACTTACAATCATGCCTAGTGAATACATAGTGGCTGCAACTGCAGTGACACCTTTACCAACATCCATATGATCCTTTAAAAGGATGCCGCTCCAATCATAAATTCCTGCCTCCGGAATGAAGGATGCAGTTAGCCCAATACCAAGCGCCCATAAAGGCACCGCCTCTTTTGAGAAGAATGGAATCTTGGCGGCGGTAACTTCATGCGCCTCTCCCTTATGTCCATCTAGATCTTTAGGTAACAAACCACTGATTGTGATGACATAAAGAATTGCTGAGATTATGGCTAAAGCTTTTAAATGTTCTTGCGGCGTAATTAATCTTGCAATCGCGCCACCTAGGAAAGTAACTGTGAATGCACCGACACTCCAAAGCGCGTGGAATGAAGACATGTAACGAGCCTTGGTCCATTTTTCGATAGCCATAGCTTGTACATTTGCTGCAACATCTAGCGCTGAGAAAGCTAAGCCAGTTAGAAATAGACCAATTACCAAGGTGCGCACATCATGAGCACTTCCCATCGTGTAAATTCCGACCGGCATGATCGCACCACAGATATATGCAACATTTCGACTTGCTATCAAGTGAATTGCACGCCCTGATATTTGACTGCCACATACTGAGCCGAGTGCTCCAGCTAGAAAGACCAAACCAAATCTGCCGTCGCTTAACTCCAATTGCTCTTTAATTTCAGGGATTCTTGGCACCCAAGCCATAGAACTGATTCCCATAACGAAAAATGTGACCCATAAGTAATTGCGCGCTTTCAAAGCTGATCGGGTCATGGGTTTCACTTTAATATACTTAATTGCATGGATGGTGTTCTAGAGCGCGAGCCGGTTAAAAGGGTTGCAAAGTCACTATCTGAATTTCAAATGGGAGCAATTCACGTCCTAAAAGAGAGTGCAAGAACTGCGCAAGATGCGGCAAGTGCTTTGAATATTGAAGTTGGGCAGATTGCTTCATCATTGATTTTTCGATTACCTGACGGTTCTCCGATTTTGATTATCACAAGCGGTAGACATAGAGTCGATACAGAATTAGTTGCTCGAAATTTATCGGTCAGCCATTTAGATCGCGCAGATGCAAATTACGTTAAAGAGCTATCCGGCTTCTCAGTTGGTGGGGTCAGTCCACTTGGTTGGATAAAAAAAATTGATCATATTTACATTGACCAAACGCT
>JACCED010926336.1_pt1 | contig 10706 bp, 8 predicted proteins | sample 7455021 | NCBI WGS metagenome assembly JACCED01 (sample SAMN15323456, study PRJNA562643) | freshwater metagenome | isolation source: river surface water | place: USA:Blue River Watershed | collected 2017-08-19 | reverse complement strand
GTGCTCTTGGTGAGCATCGGGGTTTCGATGTCGATGAAGCCGTTTTCGTCGAGGTACTTGCGCACTTCCATGGCCACGCGGTAGCGCAGCATCAGGTTGTTCTGCATGTAGGGGCGGCGCAGGTCGAGCACGCGGTGCGTCAGGCGCGTCGTCTCCGACAGGTTGTCGTCATCGAGCAGGAAGGGCGGCGTGACGGAGGGGTTGAGCACCGTCATCTCGTGGCAGAGCACTTCGATCTTGCCGCTCTTGAGGTTGTCGTTGGTCGTGCCTTCGGGGCGGGCACGCACCAGGCCCTTGATCTGCACGCAGAACTCGTTGCGCAGGCCTTCGGCCACCTTGAACATGTCGGGGCGGTCCGGATCGCAGACCACCTGCACATAGCCTTCGCGGTCGCGCAGGTCGACAAAGATCACGCCCCCGTGGTCGCGGCGGCGGTTGACCCAGCCGCACAGCGTGACGGTCTGGCCCAGCAGGGCTTCGGTCACCAGACCGCAGTAGGTAGTACGCATCGAAGACATTTGTTGACTCTTGGTAGCTGGACACCTGCCGGTGCCCGGGGATGAAGGGCTTGTGCTCAGTCGGGCTTGAGGGCCGGGTTGTCCGGGCCACCGGGCACCACGACGCCCATGGAGATGATGTACTTGAGGGCGTCATCGACCGACATGTCGAGCTCGACGACTTCGCTCTTGGGCATCATCAGGAAGAAGCCGGAAGTGGGGTTGGGTGTGGTGGGGACGTACACGCTGACCATCGGCTGCTCGAAATGCCGGGCCACCACGCCACCCGGCGCGCCGGTCAGGAAGGCGATGGTCCAGGAGCCCTGGCGGGGGTACTGCACCAGCAGGGCCTTGGAGAAGGCATTGCCGCTGCCCGAAAACAGGGTGTCGGCCACCTGCCGGACGCTGGTGTAGATGCTGCGCACCACGGGGATGCGGTTCATCAGGCCGTGCCACTTGCGCAGCCACCACTGGCCAAAGATGTTGGTGACAAAGACGCCGGAGACGAGGAACACCAGCGCCACCAGAACCACACCCAAACCGGGTACGCCCGCCAACTGCTGGGCCAGGGCATGCATGCCCGGGATGACGCGGTCTGCCGCCTGCAGGACCGTCAGGAAGATGCCGTCAAACAGGCCCACCAGCCAGGTCAGCACCCAGACCGTGATGCCCATGGGCAGCCACACCAGCAATCCGGTGATGAAGTATTGCTTGAGGCTGTGGTTTTTTTTGCTCATGGGGTGGGCGTCGGTTGAGGGGGCGGCTCAATGGCAGGCGCAGGAGGTGCCGCAGCCGCCGCCGGTTGCGGTCGTGGCGGTCGTGGCGGCGCTGTCGCTGCTGGTGCTGGCGGGGGCACTGCTGTCGGTGCTGGGGGCGGCAGCGGCGCCTGTGGCAGCCGCGGATGCACCGCCCGCGCCACCGCGGAAGTCGGTCACATACCAGCCCGAGCCCTTGAGCTGGAAGCCGGCGGCGGTCAGCTGCTTGCTGAAGCTGGGCTTGCCGCAGGCCGGGCATTCGGTCAACGGGGCGTCGGAGATTTTCTGCAGAACGTCCTTGGCATGGCCACAGGACTCACACTTGTAGGCGTAAATGGGCATGGTGAGGGCTCGTTCGGGGGCGGGATTGCAAAGCCCTCAATTATAGGCGGGGGCGCCCGGTTCAAGCCCCCGCCGTGGCCACGGCCTCAGTTCACCCCGACCAGCCGGTGGTGCGAGCCATGCTGGTTGCGGATTGCCTGCGGTCCGAGCGAACCGATCAGCATGCCGACCAGGCTGGCCAGCACCCCGGCCAGCTGGGCCGGGAAGACCTCTCCCGCGGGGGTGAGCAGCAGCAAGGCCCAGGTCAACAGGCCCAGCACAATGGCAAAGATGGCACCCTGGGTGGTGGCTTTCTGCCAGAACAGGCCGAAGGCCAGCGGCACAAAAGCGCCCACCAGCGTGACCTGGTAGGCGCCCGAGACCATCTCGTAGATGGAGGTGCCCTGCATCAGGATGGCATAACCCAGCACGAACAGGCTGAAGACCAGCACGGTGATGCGCATGGCCTTGAGCTCCTGCCGGTCGGACTGGTGGGGACGGAACTGGCGCCAGATGTTTTCGGTAAAGGTCACGCTCGGGGCCAGCAGGGTGGCCGAGGCGCAGGACTTGATGGCCGAGAGCAAGGCGCCAAAGAACAGGATCTGCATGACCAGGGGCATTTTTTCCATGACCAGGGTCGGCAGCACCTTCTGCGGGTCCTCCTCGATCAGGGCCTTGGCCTGCTCGGGCATGATGATCAGCGCACTGACCACCAGGAACATGGGCACGAAGGCAAACAGGATGTAGCAAATCCCGCCGATGATCGGCCCGCGGGTGGCGGCATACGAGCTGTTGGCCGACATGACTCGCTGGAACACGTCCTGCTGCGGGATGGAGCCCAGCATGATGGTGATGGCCGCCGCGATGAAAAACACCACGTCGTGGAAATTGGGCTCGGGCCAGAACTTGAACATGTCCTGGCTGACGGCCAGCGCGATCACCTTGTCGGCGCCACCGGCCTGCTCGCCGGCAAACACCGCCAGAATGCCCAGCCCGGCCACCAGAATGATCATCTGGATGAAGTCGGTCACGGCCACCGACCACATGCCGCCAAAGAGGGTGTAGGCCAGGATCGAGACCACGCCGATGACCATGCCCATGGGCATGCTGATGGCGCCGCCGGAAAGCAAATTGAAGACCAGTCCGAGGGCGGTGACCTGCGCCGACACCCAGCCCAGGTAGCTGACCATGATGATGATCGAGCAGATGATTTCCACCGAGCGCCCATAGCGCTCCCGGTAATAGTCGCTGATGGTCAGCAGGGTCATGCGGTAGAGGCGGGCCGCAAAGAACAGGCCCACCAGGATCAGGCAGCTGCCGGCGCCAAAGGGGTCTTCCACCACACCGTTGAGGCCGCTGTTGACGAACTTGGCCGGGATGCCGAGCACCGTTTCACAGCCAAACCAGGTGGCGAAGGTGGTGGTGATGATCATGTACAGCGGCAGATGCCGCCCGGCAATCGCGAAGTCGGCCGAGTTCTTCACCCGTTTGGACGCGACCAGTCCGATCGCGATGGTCACCAGCAGATAGGCAATCACTAGCGTGAGCAACATGTCATGTTCTCCAGGATTCGTGGATCAGAAATACACGTGAAGATGTGACCAGGCCACCAGCAGCAGCAGGCTGGTCACAAAGCCCAGACCCAGGTAGAGCAGGATCTGCAACAGGGCATTGGTACGCCGCTGCTCGGCCAGCAGCAGGTCGATCTGCCGCGATTCGGTGCGGCGGTTGTGCTGCAGGTACTCGCTCAGCAATCGGGGCAACTGGGGCATCAGCTTGGCGTATTGCGGAGCCTGGGCCTTGAGTTCGCGCCACAGGCGCTGCGGACCGACCTGCTCGAGCATCCAGCGCTCGAGGAAAGGCTTGGCCGTGCTCCACAGGTCCAGTTCCGGGTCGAGTTGCCGGCCCAGGCCTTCGATGTTGAGCAGGGTCTTTTGCAGCAGCACCAGCTGGGGCTGGATTTCGACATGGAAACGCCGCGAGGTCTGGAACAGGCGCATGAGCACCATGCCCAGCGAGATTTCCTTGAGGGGGCGGTCAAAATAGGGCTCGCACACGGCGCGGATGGCGGCTTCGAGTTCGTCCACGCGCGTGCCCGCAGGCACCCAGCCCGATTCGATGTGCAGCTCGGCCACGCGCTTGTAATCGCGGCGGAAGAAGGCGGTGAAGTTCTGCGCCAGGTATTCCTTGTCGTATTCGGTGAGGGTGCCGACAATGCCGAAGTCCAGCGAGATGTAGCGACCGAAGCTGGCCGGGTCCAGGCTGACCTGGATGTTGCCCGGGTGCATGTCGGCGTGAAAAAAACCGTCACGGAAGACCTGGGTGAAGAAGATGGTGACCCCATCGCGCGCCAGCTTGGGGATGTCCACCCCCGCCTGGCGCAGCTGATCGACCTGGCTGATCGGCAAGCCTTTCATGCGCTCCATCACGATCACTTCGGGGTGGCAGAAATCCCAGAACATCTCCGGGATCAGGACCAGGCCAAGGTCTTCCATGTTGCGCCGCAGCTGGGCGGCATTGGCCGCTTCGCGCACCAGGTCGAGTTCGTCGTGGAGGTATTTGTCGAACTCGGCCACCACCTCGCGGGGCTTGAGCCGCTTGCCGTCGTCGCTCAGGCGCTCGACCCAGCCGGCCATCATGCGCATCAGGGCCAAGTCTTTCTCGATCACCGGCAGCATGCCCGGGCGCAGCACCTTGACCGCCACGTCGCGCAACTGGCCATCGCGGGTGCGCAAGCGGCCGAAGTGGACCTGAGCAATGGAGGCGCTGGCCACCGGTTCGCGCTCGAACTGCTCGAAGATCTGCTCGACCGGGCGGCCGAATGCCCGCTCGATGCTGGCCACCGCCACCTCGGAGGCAAAGGGCGGCACACGGTCCTGCAGCTTGGCCAGTTCCTCGGCAATGTCGGGCGGCAGCAGGTCACGCCGGGTCGAAAGCACCTGACCGAACTTGACAAAGATCGGCCCCAGGCGTTCGAGGGCTTCGCGCAGGCGCTCGCCCCGCGGCGCGCGCAGGTTGCGCCCGAGGGTCAGGCAACGGGTCAGCAGACGCAGCCAGGGATGGCGGAAGGAGGAGAGGACCAGCTCGTCCAGTCCGTAGCGCAGGACGATGAAGACAATGAACGCGCCGCGCGCCAGCCGGCTCATGCCGGACCACCTGCGGCGGCAGGCGCCTTGCTGGCCACAAAACTGCGCAGCGCGGCCAGGGCCTGGCGACCGAGGGCCGCCAGCGTGTGTGCGGGTGCATCGCCGATCAGGCGGGCCAGGTCTTCCTCGGCGTCCCAGCGGACGTTGTCGATCAGCCAGTTGACCTCTGCGGCCAGTTGCACATCGCCCTCGATGCGCACTCGGGGTTTTTCGCCGCGCGCCAGGGCCGAGACCACATCCAGGGGCGAGGTTTCGGTGACGGTCAGGCGCAGGTCATAGCCGGAAAACTGGCCACGCTCGAACAAGCCGGCCGGCGTGGCCTGCAGCTGCAGAGAAAAATCCTGCCAAACCAGCTCGATGCGCTGGCCCTTCTGGCGGGCCAGGCGGCGCATGGCCTCGGGCTCAGCCATGAGCACGTGGTTGAGGAAAAGCACCAGCCGGTTGAGGGTCTCATCAAGCACCCAGGCGGGCGGCTTGAGGCCAGAGACGGCCTGCGCGGCCCATGAAAAAGGGGACTGTGTTGCCATAGTCCCCGATTATTCCCGAAAGCAGCGTCCCGACGGGCGCCTGTGGCTTATTGCAAGGCCTGCACGCCAGCCACCAGCCAGCCGCTGTCGCCGCTCTTGGGCTTGGTCATGTTCCAGACTTCGCGGAAGGGACTCGGACCGGCCGAGGGCTCCTCGCGGATCATGCCGTTGAACTCGACGCTGGCCATGTAGGCATCGTTCATGTCTTCAATGCCCAGCAGCTGGGCCTCGAGCATGACCACCTCGGTCTTGTTGGCCTGGCCCGGGAACTGCGCCTCGCGCTCAGCCAGCTGGTTGCGGATTTCTGCCAGCATGGCATCGGTCATCATGGAACGCAGCAGGCCGATGTCCGAGCGGTCCCAGGCGTCCTGCAGGGTGATGAAGTTGCGCTTGGCAGCCTCGACGAAGCCATCCGCATCGAAACCGTCAGGGATTCCCCAGCCTTGCGGGCCGCGCAGGCCGGCGCCGATCATGCTGCCGCCCGCAGCGCTGGCGTCAAAGCTGGTGTTCTGGGCTTCCCAGGGCCTGGCCGAAGCGTCATTGCCGATATTGGCCGGGTTGTACTGCTTGAAGGTGGCCGGTTGCTCGGCGCTGGCGCCCGCGCCTTGATGGGCCAATTGCGGACCTGCACCGCCCTGACGCTTGCGCAGGATCATGCCGATGACGGCCATGGCGACCACCGCCAACAGGATCACCAGCAGGATGTTGCCAAAGGCTTCGCCGAAACCGAGCGAGTGGGCCAGCCAGGCCAGGCCCAGACCAGCGGCCAGGCCACCGAGCATGGCGCCCCAGGGCTTTTTGGTGGCAGCGGCCGGTGCGGGCGCGGCCGCGGGCTTGGTGGCGGTGGCCGGCGCAGCCTGTTGTGCAGGCGCGACAGGCGCCTGCGGGCGCACGGCTTCGCGCTGGGTCACGTTGTTCGACTGCTGCCCCACGGACTTGCCACCGCCCATGCGGCGAGCGGCTTCGGCATTGAGGCTGCCCAGCGCCATGACACCAGCGAGCATCAGGGGAATTAACTTGTTCACGTTGTCTCCGATCGGTGTGAAAACAGGCGGCATCCACTCAACATTTGATACCGACATGCAAGGCTACCACCCCGGCGCTCAGGTTGTGAAAATCCACATGCCCAAATCCGGCATTTTTCATGAGGGCTTTGAGCTCCTGCTGACCAGGGTGCATGCGGATCGATTCGGCCAGATAACGGTAGCTGTCGGCATCACCGGCCACCAGCCGGCCCAGGTGCGGCAGGATGTTGAAGCTGTACCAGTCATAGGCCTTCTCCAGCGGCTTGGCCACCTTGGAGAATTCGAGCACCAGCAGCTTGCCGCCCGGCTTGAGCACGCGGCACATCTCGGCCAGGGCCACATCCTTGTGGGTCATGTTGCGCAGGCCAAAAGCGACGCTGACCAGATTGAAGTGCTGGTCCGGGAAGGGCAGCTTTTCGGCATCGCAGACCAGCGTGGGCAGCACAATGCCGTGGTTGAGCAGGCGGTCACGCCCGGTCGTGAGCATGGCTTCGTTGATGTCAGTGTGTACGACGCGGCCGCTGGGTCCGACCTGTTTGGCAAAGGCCATCGACAGGTCGCCGGTGCCTCCGGCAATGTCGAGCACCTGGTCGCCTGGCTGCAGATTGGCCACCTGCACGGTGTAGGCTTTCCAGACGCGGTGCAGGCCCATCGACATCAGGTCGTTCATGACGTCGTAGCGGGAGGCCACCGAGTCGAACACGCCCCGCACATGGCGGGCCTTGTCCTGCTCGTCGACCGTCTTGAAGCCGAAGTGGGTGGTGCTCATGGCCGGGCTTTCAGTGGTGGTGGCCGCAGGCGCTGCCACCCTTGTCGGGCATCGGGTCGTCGCGCCCCATGCCAGCGGTCTGCAGGCGCTGCTCGTAGTCGGCCCACAGCGCGTTTTGCTGCGCCCCCAGAAAGTACAGGTACTCCCAGGTGAACAGCCCGGAGTCATGGCCGTCGGAAAACGTGGGTTTGACCGCGTAGTTGCCCACCGGCTCGATGTCCACGATGGCGACATCGCGTTTGCCGGTCTGCAGGACCTCCTGACCCGGGCCATGGCCCTGCACTTCGGCCGAGGGCGAGTAGACGCGCATCAGTTCGAACGGGATGCGGAACTGCGCCCCGTCGGCGAAGCCGATTTCCAGCACGCGCGAGGCGCCGTGCAGGGTCAGCGACTCGGGCGCAGGGGTTTCCTTTTTCAATCCAGCCATGGTGTTGTTCCAGAAGTTCAGACCAGCACGCGCTCGATGCCACCATCGTTGGCGCGTTGCACGTACTCGGGCATCCACTGCTCACCGAGGATGTGACGGGCCATCTCGACGACGATGTAATCGGCTTCGAGCAGGCCATTGTTGAGGTCGTTGCCGTAACGCGAAAGGCCCTGCAGGCAGCTGGGACAGCTGGTCAGGATCTTCACATTGTCCTGGGCAGCCACCGCACCGCTGTCGCGCAAGGCGGCCTCGCCCTTGCGGATCTCTTCTTCCTTGCGGAAACGCACCTGGGTCGACACATCGGGGCGGGTGACGCCCAGCGTGCCCGATTCGCCGCAGCAGCGGTCCGACTTGAGCACTTGCCCGCCCACCAGGGCCTTGACGGTTTTCATCGGGTCCTGCTGCTTCATCGGCGTGTGGCAGGGGTCATGGTAGAGGTAGGCACCGGCCTGCTCGGGCGTGAGGGTGATGCCCTTCTCCAGCAGGTATTCGTGGATGTCGACGATGCGGCAGCCAGGAAAGATCTCTTCGAACTTGTAGCCCTGCAGCTGGTCGTAGCAGGTGCCGCAGCTGACCACCACCGTCTTGATGTCGAGGTAGTTGAGGGTGTTGGCCACGCGGTGGAAGAGCACCCGGTTGTCGGTGATCATCTTCTCGGCCTTGTCGAACTGGCCCGAGCCGCGCTGCGGGTAACCGCAGCAGAGGTAGCCCGGCGGCAGCACCGTCTGTACGCCCGCATGCCAGAGCATGGCCTGGGTGGCCAGGCCGACCTGGCTGAACAGGCGCTCGGAGCCGCACCCGGGGAAATAGAACACCGCTTCGGTCTCGGACGTGGTGGTCTGCGGGTTGCGGATGATCGGCACGTAGTCCTTGTCTTCGATGTCGAGCAGGGCGCGCGCCGTTTTCTTGGGCAGGTTGCCCGGCATCTTCTTGTTGACGAAGTGGATCACCTGCGCCTTGATCGGCGCGGTGCCCACTGTGGCCGGGGGCGCGCTGGTCTGCCTGCGGGCCAGCCCCTTGAACAGGTCGGCCGCCCAGCGCTGGGCCTTCATGCCGACATCGACCATCAGCGTGCGGGCGAGCTTGATGGTCTCGGGGTTGGTGGCGTTGAGCATGAACATGGCCGCCGCATTGCCGGGCCGGAAACTCTTTTGGCCCATCTTGCGCAGCAGGTTGCGCATGTTCATGGTGACGTCGCCAAAGTCGATCTTGACCGGGCACGGCGAATGGCACTTGTGGCAGACAGTGCAATGGTCGGCCACGTCCTCGAAATCCTGCCAGTGCTTGACCGAAATGCCACGGCGCGTCTGCTCCTCGTAGAGGAAGGCTTCGATCAGCAGGGAGGTGGCCAGGATCTTGTTGCGCGGGGAATACAGCAGGTTGGCGCGCGGCACATGGGTGGCGCACACCGGCTTGCATTTGCCGCAGCGCAGGCAGTCCTTGACGCTGTCGGCAATGGCGCCGATGTCGGACTGCTGCATGATCAGCGACTCGTGGCCCATCAGGCCAAAGCTGGGGGTGTAAGCGTGGGTGAGGTCGGCCGCGTGCACATCCTCGCCGAGCTGGCGCAAGGCCTCGCCGCGCAGCAGCTTGCCCTTGTTGAAGCGGCCTTCGGGGTCCACCTTGGCCTTGTAGGCGGTGAAGTTGGCGAGTTCGGCGTCGGTCAGGAATTCCAGCTTGGTGATGCCGATGCCGTGTTCGCCCGAGATCACACCGTCCAGGCTGCGCGCCAGCACCATGATGCGGGCCACCGCCTCGTGGGCGGTCTGCAGCATTTCGTAGTTGTCGGAGTTGACCGGGATGTTGGTGTGGACGTTGCCGTCACCGGCATGCATGTGCAGCGCGACCCAGACACGGCCCTTGAGCACACGCTGGTGGATGGCATTGACCTCGGCCAGGATGGGCTGGAACGCAGAGCCCGAGAAGATGTCCTGCAAGGGCGCGCGGATCTGGGTCTTCCAGCTGGCCCGCAGGGTATGGTCCTGCAGCTGCGGAAAAAGCCCGTCCACGCGCGTGAGCCAGTTCTGCCAGAGGTCACGCACGTCGCGCACCACCGCCAGGGCCTGGGCCACACGCTCCTCGAGCAGTTCGGCCGAGGGCATTTCGCTGGCGTCCTCGACCTTGCCCAGCGGCAGGTTGCCACGGGCCAGGAAGGCTTCGAGTTCGGCGCAGAGCCGAAGCTTGTTGCGCAGCGAAAGTTCGATGTTGATGCGCTCGATGCCGTCGGTGTACTCGGCCATGCGCGGCAGCGGGATGACCACGTCCTCGTTGACCTTGAAGGCATTGGTGTGGCGGCTGATGGCGGCCGTCTTCTTGCGGTCGGCCCAGAATTTCTTGCGGGCATCGGCGCTGATGGCGATGAAGCCTTCGCCGCTGCGGGAGTTGGCGATGCGCACCACCTCGGAGGTGGCCTTGGCGACGTCGTCGGCGTTGTCACCGGCGATGTCGCCGATCAGCACCATCTTGGGAAAGCCGCCGCGCTTGCTCTTGGTGGTGTAGCCCACGGCGCGCAGGTAGCGGTCGTCCAGGTGTTCCAGTCCGGCCAGCACGGTGCCCGTGCGCTTTTGCTCGGCGAACATGAAGTCCTTGATCTCGACGATGCTGGGCACGGCATTGCGGGCATGGCCAAAGAACTCCAGACACACGGTGCGGGTGTGTTCGGGCATGCGGTGGACCACCCAGCGGGCGCTGGTGATCAGGCCGTCGCAGCCTTCCTTTTGCACGCCCGGCAGGCCGCTGAGGAACTTGTCGGTCACGTCCTTGCCCAGGCCCTCCTTGCGGAAGGTGGCGCCGGGGATGCGCAGCGTCTCGGTGCGCAGCGGCGTCCGGCCATCGGCCTGGAAGTAGCGCAGCTCAAAGGTGGCAAATTCGGCGTCGTGGATCTTGCCCAGGTTGTGGTCCATGCGCACCACGTCCAGCCATTCGGCGTCGGGAGTGACCATGCGCCAGCTGGCCAGGTTGTCGAGCGCGGTGCCCCAGAGCACCGCCTTCTTGCCGCCGGCATTCATGGCGATGTTGCCGCCGATGCAGGAGGCCTCAGCCGAGGTCGGGTCGACCGCAAAGACGAAACCGCCGCGTTCGGCCGCATCGGCCACCCGTTGGGTCACCACGCCGGCTTCGGTCCAGATGGTGGGCACCTTGTGCGCCACGCCCGGCAGGTCGATCAGCTCGACCTCGGTCATGGCTTCGAGTTTTTCGGTGTTGATGACCACGCTCTTCCAGGTCAGCGGGATGGCGCC
>JACCED010146180.1_pt1 | contig 10707 bp, 7 predicted proteins | sample 7455021 | NCBI WGS metagenome assembly JACCED01 (sample SAMN15323456, study PRJNA562643) | freshwater metagenome | isolation source: river surface water | place: USA:Blue River Watershed | collected 2017-08-19 | reverse complement strand
GAGATCTACCGCGCCCGTCCCGACGTGCAGTCGGTGGTGCATTCGCACTCGGTGAGCGTGATCCCCTTTGCCTGCGTGCAGCAGCCGCTACGCCCCATTTTCCACATGGCCGGCTTCCTGGGCGAGGGATCGGCGCACTTCGAGATCCGCGACGCTGGCGGTGACACCGACATGTTGATCAGCAGCTCCTACCTTGGCGCGGCCCTGGCCCGCTCCCTGGGCAGCCGCAGCTGCGTGCTGATGCGGGGCCATGGTTCGACCGTGGTGGGCACCAGCCTGCGCCAGGTGGTCTATCGCGCCATTTATGCCGAGACCAATGCCAGGCTGCAACTGAATGCCCAGACGCTTGGGGAGCCGGTCTACCTGAACCCGCGCGAGGCGCAACTGGCCTCAGATGCAAACGATGGGCAAATTGATCGTTCCTGGAACCTTTGGTTGCAGCGACTGGGCGCGCTGGACTTCCTGGCCTGAGGGCAGGCGCTGTGCGGCCCTGCTTTAGCGTTCTGCGGCGCGCTCGGGTTATCCCGCTTCGCTGCGCCGACGCCTGGCGGTATGGTGGTTTAGTTCAGCAACTAATCCGCGAGAACCGATGAAATTCACCCCTATCGCCCTGGCCCTTGCCGCCGCCGCTTTCCTGCAGGCCTGCGCAGGCATTGACAACTACGGCGCCCCCGCAGCGGCCCGCGCCGCCAACCCCGAGGCGGCCTGCCAGGCCCTAGCCGGCATGCGTATCGACAAGGCCGCTATCGGTCTGCCGACCGCTGGCGCCAGCGTGACCTCGGCGGTTCTCGTCAAGGCCACGGATGCAGGCAATACCGCGGGCGAGTACTGCCGCGTTCTGGGCGAGATCAAGTCGGTGGACCCCAAGGCCCAGGGCATTGGCTTTCGCGTCAACCTGCCCTCCAACTGGAACGGCAAGGCCTTGCAGTTTGGCGGCGGCGGCTATGACGGCGTACTACCCAACACGGTCGGCCCGGCACCCCTGGGCCACTACGCCAAGCCCAGCCCGCTCGCTTCGGGCTACATGACCCTGGGCAGCGACTCGGGTCACCAGCATCCGGACTCCAACGATGCCTCCTTCGGCCTCAACGACGAGCAATTGCTCAATTTCGCGCACATGCACATCAAGAAGGTGCGCGATGTGGCGTTCGGCCTGGCCAAGGCGCGCTACGGCTCGGACATCCGCCGCATGTACTTCGCTGGCGGCTCCTCGGGCGGACGCGCCGCCTCGATGGCCGCGCTCAAGTACCCCGAGTCTTTTGACGGCGTGCTGGTGAACTACCCGGTCTCCAATTTCACCGAGGTGCGCTCTTGGGGCGCGTCCTTGCGCGCGGCCATCTATGACGACAAGTCGGCCGGCTGGATTCCGCCCGCCTTGGTCGCCAAAATCGCCTCGGATACCCGCGCCGCTTGCGACGAACTCGACGGCGCCAAGGACGGCATCGTGAGCAATATGGCTGCGTGCCGGGCCAAGTCGGCTGCCTACCTCGCGTCGATCACCTGCAAGAACGGCGAGACCGGTCATCCGGCCCATTGCCTCACGCGCGCCCAGATCGATCGCACCATCAAGGTCTACCACGAGGGCTATTCCGTGCCCTACGCCTTTGCCAACGGGGTGAAGACCTATCGCGGCTACAACATCCTCGAGGGCAGCCCGATGGCGATCGGCTCGCAGCCGCAGTACCAAGAGCCCCCGACCAGCGGGCCCAATGCCCACCACGTCGCCCGCGCCGACGGCTTCTTCAAGTACATCATCGCCCGCGACCCGAAGTTCAGCATGACGACCTACGACGTGCAAAACCCCGGGCCGCACCTGAACCGGCTGCTCGCGGTGTCGGAGATGCTCGACGCCACCCACACCGACTGGACTCCCTTCTTCCGCAAGGGCGGTAAGGTGCTTATGGTGCACGGCCTGGACGATGTGAGCCTGAGCCCTTACCAGACGGTTGACCACTACCGCGCGATGGTCGCCAAGATGGGGCAGGACACGGTCGACAAGTCCTTGCGTTTTTACCTGGTGCCTGGGCTCGGGCACGGCATTGGCGACTTCCTTCTAAGCTGGGACAACCTCGCCGTGCTCGACGACTGGGTCGACAAGGGCATCGCGCCGCCTGCCGCCCCGATCGCCTACGACAGCAGCAAAGCCAACCTGGGTCGCTCCCGCCCGCTGTGCCCTTTCCCGACTTGGCCGCAGTACTCGGGCAGCGGGTCGCTCAACGAGGCGGCCAGCTTCCGTTGCGTGAACTGAGGCGCCTCTCTCAAGTCTGATTCAGGCCTGGATCATCCCTGTCGTGATGGCGCCAGGGATGAAGCCCTGAATTTATGCGGCCGTGCCCAGGTAGTGCAGCAGCCGCACGCAGGCGCTGTCGATGTGGGCATGCAAAAGGGTATGGGCACGGGCCGCATCGCCCTTGGCCAGGGCTTCGAGCAAGCGCACATGGTCCTCGTAGGGCGTGAGGCCTCGCGTGTCGTGGTAACCCTCGACCCGGCGCTTGAGGATGATGCGGTCGAAGATGCCCTCGAGCGTGCGCACCAGGTGGGAGTTGCCGCTCAGGGACGCCAGCCGCAGGTGGAACTCTTTGTCCACCAGCACGCGCTCGTGGCTCAGGCTCTCCTTGCACAGGGTGGCGTAGCGGGTGTTCACCGCCTGCACCGGCTTGAGGTCGCGGGCCGACAGCCCGCGCTGTAAGGTCAACCCCAGGGCGAATGACTCCAGGGCCTCGCGGGTTTGATACAGCTCGCGCACCTCTTGCTCATTGATCTCGGCGACGAAGTAGCCGCGATTGAGGATGCGGGTGACATAGCCCTCCTGGTAGAGGCGCTCGAGCGACTCGCGCACCGGCGTACGCGACACGCCCAGGCTCTCGGCCAGCATGCGGTGGGTGAGCTTTGTCCCCGGCCGCAGGCGGTTGCCCAGGATGTCGCGCTTGATCGCCTCGTAGGTGACATCGACCCGAACCTCTAGGGCCCGGGGGTCGGCATCAGCTACGGTTGCGGCGCGGGTGGCCTGGGCGGTGGGCATGGTGTCAGTCGACGGTTGCGCCCGATGCCTTCACGACCGGGCCCCAGCGGACCGTGTCTTTTTGCAGCATGGTCTTCATCGTGTCGGGGCTACCGCCCAGAGCCACCATACCGGCGGTGTTGAGGACGTCCAGCACTTCCTTGTCACGCAGTGCCTTGTTCATTTCGGCACTGACCCGTTGGACCACCGCAGCCGGCGTGCCGGCCGGTGCGAACAAGCCGAACCAGACGCTCGACTCGAACCCGGGCAGGGTCTCGGCCACGGTTGGCACGGCGAGGCCGTCGACGCGTTTCTCGGAAGTGACCGCCAGCATGCGCAGCTTGCCCGTGTTGTGATGCTGCTGCAGGGTCGATGCCGGGTTGAACATCAGTTGGATCTGCCCGCCGAGCAAGGCGGAGAGCGCCTCACCACCGCCCTTGAACGGGATGTGGGCGATCTGCAAGCCGGCCATGGTCTTGAGCATTTCCATGGCCATGTGGTTGGTGGCGCCGTTGCCGGAGGAGCCGTAATTGAGCTTGCCCGGGTTGGCGCGGGCGTAGTCGATCAGTTCCTTCACCGAGCGGACCGGTAGTGAGGCGTCCACCGCCAGGACGTTGGGCGCGGTGATCAGGGGAACGATGGGCGTGAGGTCCTTGATCGGGTCGAAGCTCATGGTCCGATAGAGCGCCGGGTTGATCGCCAGGCTGCTGGTGCCCATGAGGAGGGTGTAGCCGTCGGGCGTCGATTTGGCCACGTGGTCGCTGCCGATGTTGCTGGCGGCTCCGGGCCGGTTTTCCACCACCATGGAAATGCCGGTCTGGTCCTGGAACTTCTTGGCCAGGATGCGGGCGACCACGCCGGTGGAGCCGCCAGGTGCGTAGGGGCTGACCAGTCGCACCGGCTTGGCGGGGTACTCTTGTGCGAAGGCGGTTCCGCCGGTTGCCAGCACCAGGCTGGACGCGGCGATTGCCAGGAAGAGGCGCTTGCGGATCGTGGGGTGGTTCATGTTGTCTCCGTGGGGTGGGTGAGAGTGTGCAGGAGTGAAAGAATTTGCGCCACAGGTGCGGGGCTGTCCAGCGTGCGCAGCGCGTCAAAGGCTTCGCTGCTGCCCTGTGGCCCCAGCACCGTTTCGGCGCAGTCACGAAACTTTTGTTGCATTCGCTGGGGGCTGAACCAGCGGGCGGGCTTGCCCATGGCCAGCGGCACAAAGCGCTCGAGGCGTCGCCCGGACGCAGTGACGACCATGACCCGGGTGGCGAACTCGCCGTCATGCCGAATGTCTTCGTCCACTTCCATCGCGATGCGCGGGATCAGGGAGCGGATGCGCGCATCGGCAATCTTCTCCGGGGTGAAACTGGCCAGGCCGACGGCGCCCTCGAGCAAGGCCACGGCCAGGCAGTAGTGCAGGCTGAACTTGCCCTCCAGGGGCGCGTGGGGCATGACATGGATCAGGGGCGCGAAGGCCATCTCGCACACCCCCGCCCGAACCGACTCGATGGGCTCCCCGCCAATTTCCGCATGCAGTTGCAGCGCCGCTTCAATGCCCGGGTGGGTGGCGCCGCAGGCCGGGAAGGGTTTGAGCGCGAGGCCGTGCTCGGTGAGGATCTCCAGGCCCTCGCCCATGGCCAGCAGCGGCGCCGGGTCATGGCCGATGCCGGCGTTGAACACGGAGAGGTAGCCGTAGCCATGCTCCATCACTACCGCGCTCGCATCGTGCCCGGCCTGGGCCAGCAAGGCCGCTTGCAGGCCGGCGCGTGCAGCCAGGCCTGCATGCAGGGGCTTGACCATGCTGCCGAAGTTGGCGCGCAGCCCGCTGGCCGAAGAGGCGGCGATACCCAGGGCGGTGACCATCTGCGTGGTGCCCAGGCTCAGCATCCGGCCGCAGGCCACCGCAGAGGCCAGCGCCCCGAAGGTTCCGGTGGCATGCCATCCCCGCTTGTAGTGCTGCGTGTTGAGCGCCCGCCCGAGCTTGCCGAAGACCTCAAAGCCGGCGATGTAGGCGTCGACCATCTGCGCGCCGGTGGCCTGGCAGCGCGGCGCAATCGCCAGCAGCGCCGGCACGATCACCGCGCTGGGGTGGGCATAGGCCGGGTGGTTGGTGTCGTCGTAGTCGAGCGCATGGGCGATGGCGCCGTTGTAAAGCGCGGCGTCGCCCTCAGGTCCGTAACGGCGCGTGCCGACCAGAAGGGCGGGCGCTTGTGACAGGGGCGCTTCGAATGACGCCAGTGTCGCCAACAGCGGGCGCGCCAGCGCCTCCCGGCTGCCGGCCAGCATGCAGCCCACCACGTCGAGGATGGCGTCGGCCGCGCGCGACCGCGCAAGAGCGGGGAAGCTGTGGCGGCCGATGGCGAAGTCCGCCATGGCGCGGGTGACGCTGGCCGCAGCCGCCGTTTTTTCTGGCGTGTCCGGCGATGACTTCAGGGGCGCGTTCATGGTCACTTCCCTTTCATTCAGAACATGAACTCGCCGCCGTTGACATGCAGTACCTGGCCGGTGACATAGCTACCGGCCGGTGAGCACAGATAGCTGCAGGCGCCGGCGATCTCCTCGACCGAGCCCAGGCGGCGCAGCGGCAAGGCCTGACGGCGTGCCGCGAAGCCGTCGGCCGCGTCCGGGTAATGGACCGGGTCGCGGCTCGTCTCGACGATGCCAGGCGCCACCGCATTGGCGGTGATTCCGAACTCGCCGAATTCCACCGCAATGGCCTTGGCCAGGGCGAACACCCCGGCCTTGCAGGTGACGTTGTGGGCTCGGTTGGTTTTGGGCGCAAAGCCATCACGCCCCGAGATGTGGATCACCCGGCCCCAGCCCCGCGCCTTCATGTGCGGCAGGCTGGCGCGCGCCAAGAAGAAGGCGGCGCTCAGGTTGGTTTGCAGCACCCGCTCCCAGTCTTCCACGCTGATCTCGAGCAGCGGCTGGTGCAGGCGCACCGAGACGTTGGACACGCAGATGTCCACACCGCCGAAGTGCTGTACCGCCTGGTCGACCATGGCCTGCACGGCTTTTGCGTCGCCGACGTCGGCCAGCACGGTCAGTGCCTGCCCGCCCAGGGCCCGCACCTCCTCGACCACCGCGTCAAGCGCGGTCTGGTTCCGGTGCCCGTTGAGGACGACGTTGGCGCCCTGGCGTGCGAAGTCGAGCGCGATGGCGCGGCCGATGTTCTGGCCGGAGCCGGTGACGATGGCCGTGCGGCCGGCGAGTGGAGCGTTGGTCATGTTTTCACCAGTGCATCGACCGCCACCAGGCGCTTGGATCCACGCGGGTGGACGAAAAGCGGGTTGATCTCCAACTCCCGTGCGCCTTGCAGGCCCAGGAAGCGATCGCCCAGCGCGCAGGCTGCGGCCAACAGGGCGTCTTCGTCGGCAGGCGGCTGGCCGCGCCATCCGCGCAGGCGCACCGCCAGCTTCAGCCGCGCGATGGCCTGGCGCACGCGCGCAGGGCTCGTCGGCAGCGCCACATAGGCCACATCCGCATCGAGTTCGGCGGCAATGCCGCCACTGCCAATGGCCAGCACCGGACCGAAGTCCTCGTTGTGCAGGGCCGACAGCAGCACCTCGATGCCGCCCTTGTCCATCTCCTGCACCAGCACCCGGGCACCGGGCTGCCCCAGCCGGCTGCGGATGCCAGCCACTGTGGCCGCCAGATCTTGCGGGCCGATGTTGAGCCGCACCAGGTCCATCTCCGTCTTGTGGTCCACGTCCTCCGGCAGTGCCTTGACCGCCACCGGAAAGCTCAGCTCGCGGCAGGCTGCTTGCGCGTCTTCGCCTGCGCCGACGATGCGCCAGGCCGGAATGGCAATGCCGCAGTCGGCCAGCAGCGTGGCTGCTTCCGACCAGCCGCGCGGCGGCGCGGTGGCAGGCGTCGGCGTGGCCGCGGGCTGTACGCAAAGCGCGGGCAGGGCCTGTGCGACGGCGCGTGCCCGCCACAGCCAACCCAAATAGCGTGCGGCCTCCACCGGGTCGCGCGCGCACACCACGCCCTGGGCGCGCAAGCGCAGGCGCTCGCTGGTCGGCAAGCTGTCGCCCAAAAAGCTGGTGATCACCGGCACGCCGGTACGAGCCGCGACGCGGCCCAGTAGCTCGACCCGCTCGCTCACGTCCCGCGGTCCGCGGTTGGCCACCTGCACGATCAGGGCTTCGGTGTTGGGGTCGTCGGCAATCAGGTCCAGGCAGCGGTCAAACAGACCCGGATGCGAAAGCACCTGCCCAGTGAGGTCTGTCGGGTTTTCAGTGCCGCCAAATTCGGGCAGCGCCTCACCCAGCGCCGTGACGGTGTGGCGTGCGAAGGTGGCCAGGGGGACCGCATGGTCCTCCAGTGCGTCGGCGGTCATCGCCCGGGTGCCGCCCGGAATCGAAAATACCGACACCCCGCCCTGTGCGCCGCGTACGGGCGGCGTGGGCAGCAGGGAGAGCACTTGGGCCCCGTCGATCAGGTCGGTCAAGCTGTCCACCTGTATCGCGCCCGCCGCGTGCAGCAGGTCGCGGTAGACCGCATAGGGGGAGGCCATCTTGCCGGTGTGGGAGGCGGCTGCCTCTTGGCCCTTGGCGGAATTGCCCGCCTTGAGCGCCACCACCCGGATGCCCTTGGCCGTGGCTTCTTCCACCAGGCGCAGCAGGCGCGCGCCATCGCGCAGGCCCTCGATGAACAGGGCCACCACCCGCACATCGCCCTGGGCGATGCACCACTGGAGGTAGTCCGCCACGGTGAGCACCGTCTCGTTGCCCACGCTCACCACATAGGCGCAGCCCACGCCGCTGTCTTGCAGATGGCGGGCCATCGCCCCGGCCATGGCGCCGCTCTGGCTCAAGATGGCGATGGGCGCCTGGTGCAGCACTTCCCGCTTGGCGGCGGTGCCGAAGGTGAGGATCACCCGGTCCGGGACCGACCACACACCCTCGCAATTCGGTCCCACCACCGCAATGCCGGTTTCGCGCGCCACCTGCGCCAATTCGGCCGCGTGGGCGTGGCCCTCCTCGGTCTCCTCGAAGCCCGAGCTGAGAACCACCACCGCGCCGATGCCCTTGCGCGCGCAGTCCCGCACCGCTTGTGGCACCCGGGCAGCGGCCAGCATCACCAACGCCGCATCCGGTGCCTCGGGCAATGCGTCGATGCTGGGCCAGCAGGGCATGCCGCCGACTTCGGTGTAGCGCGGGTTCACCGGGAAGATGCGGCCGCCAAAGCCCGTCTGGCGCAGGATGCCCAGCGGAGCGCCAGTCATCTTGCCCATGTCGGCCGACAGGCCAACCAGGGCGACCGAGCGGGCATGGAAAAGGCGGTCGAGTCCTTGCATCAAATGACCTGCGCCTCTCGCAGCTGCGCGATCTGCGCGGGGCTGCGCCCCAGCAGGTCTGCGAGCACCTGCTCGGTGTGCTCGCCCAGCATCGGCGGCGGGCGCCGCAGGTCGCCGGCGCAGTTGCTGAAGTGGAAGGGAACACCCAGCTGCGACAGCGAGCCCACGCCCGGGTGGTCGATGCGCTGGGTCATGCCAGGCGAGGTGGCCTCCAGTTCGCCGAACGCGGTCTGCAGGTCATTGACCGGCGCACAGGGAACGTCGGCCTTCTCCAGGAGCGTGATCCACTGCGCCGTTGTCTTCTGGCGGAACACCGCCGACAAACGCTCGACCAGGGCCTGCCGGTTGCGCACCCGCGTCTGGTTGGTGGCAAACAAGGGGTCGTCGGCCAGAGCAGGGTCACCGATGGCCACGCAAAACTCTCGGTAGGTCTTGTTCGTGCCAGTCGCCACCACCACATGACCGTCCGCGGTGGGCAGCGCCTGGTAGGGCGCGAGCTGGGGGTGGCCCGATCCCAGGGGCTTGACGTCGGCCTGGCCGTCCATCACCGCCACCGAGTAGTTGATCAACAGGCTCATGGTGGCATCGAGCAAGGACACGCTGACCTCCTGGCCCTCGCCGGTGCGCTCGCGGTCATAGAGCGCTGCGAGGAGGGCGGTGGTCAGATAGATGCCGCCGCCAAAGTCCGACAGCGAGGAGCCGGGTCGCACCGGCTCGCTCGAGCCATGGGCGCCGGTGATGCGCAGCAGGCCGGCGCGCGCTTGCACCGCGATGTCCATGCCGGCCTTGTCGGACATATTGCCCTCGGTGCCGTAGGCGGAGATGTTGCCGTAGATGAGGCGTGGGTTGATTTTGCGCAGGCTCTCGTAGTCCAGACCCAGGCGCTGGGTCACGCCCGGCCGGAAGTTCTGCACCACGATGTCGGCCCACTGGGCGAGCTCTTCGCAGATCTTGCGGCCCTCAGGGGATTTGAGCTCCAGCGTGATCGCGCGCTTGTTGCGGTTGATGGCCAGGAAGTAGTCGCCGCCCACGCGGGGAATGTCCGTGTGGAACCGTTCGCTCACGTTCATGTAGCGGGTGGCGTCGCCCCGGCCCGGCTTTTCGATCTTGACGATGTCGCAGCCCAGGTCGCCCAGCACCATCGTGCAGTAGGGGCCGGCGACGCCGTGGGTCAGGTCCAGAACCTTCAGGCCCTCCAGCGGCCGGCGGGTCTTGCGTGCAGGTGAATTCATGGTTTTCTTTTCGGGATTCAGTTGCGCAGTGAGACGTCGCGCGAGGGCAAGCGCACCACCGCGGTTCCGTCGCAGTTTTTCTCGCCGCGCTGGTTCTCGCCCCACCAGCGGATGTCGATCAGGGCTTCGCCGCCCACCTTGCGCTTGCCGGTCACTTCGCCCTGCATCCGCGTCAGGTCGCCCACCAGGTTGGGGCGGGTGACCCGGCCATTGAGTTGGCGGGTGAAGCCCTGGTCGCCCTGCCAGTTGGTCAGGAGGTGGCCCGCCCAGTTGAGGCGCTGCCATCCCTGGTCGTAGGCGCCAGGCATACCGATCTCACGCGCGATTTCGGCGTCGTAGTGGCCGGCCGCCGGGTGCATCGGGATGTTGCGGGTCGGGGAGTAGAAGACGTTGCGCGGGTGGCGGTCACGCTCTTGGAAGGCGAGCTTCATCACGCTGTAGACGGTGCGCCGCCCGGCATAGAAGCCCACGATGTCAACCAGGGTCAGCGGACCCTTTTGCACCACCGGCAGGTCGTCGCCCGGCTGCACGTCTTCCCAATAAAGGGTGGCGGCGCCGCGGCGGTATTCGTCGCGGTAGCCCTGGGCGATCGCCTCGATCTCCTCGTCGGTGTAGCGGTAAGGTTGGGGCGCCTCGGCGGCGCTGTTCACCGCGAACTTGAAGCCTTCCCCGCTGCGTTTGCGCGGGATGCGAAAAATGTCGCCCTCATAGCGGGTGACCAGGTCACCATGCTGGTTGTAGTAAAGCACCTCGCCCACTTGGTTGACGTAGCGGGCCACCTTGCTGCCTTCCTTGATCTGCACGTCGATCAGGCGGGCGCGGGCGGTGATCGTGTCCCCCTCGTACACCGGTTTGAAATTCTCGAAGCGCGAGCCGGCAAAGATCCACTGGATGCCCGGCAGACCTGGCGCCACGATGCCGGAGTCGATGGTGTAGAGGAAAGTGGGCGGCGCGATGATCCGGCCCCACCGCGTCCGCTTGGCGTAGTCGACGTCGCTAAACAGGGGGTTGTCGTCGCCCACGCTGTACTGGGCCCAGCGGCGGATGTCGTGCACCGACAGCGGCTCATAGATGGCGGGCGTGTGCACATCGCGGCGCAGCCAAACGCCAATCAGCTTGCGTGCATCGTCAATCTGCGCGTCCGACAAGGCGGGTGATTCTTCGCCACTGCGCACCATGCGCGG
>JACCED010044303.1_pt1 | contig 10707 bp, 11 predicted proteins | sample 7455021 | NCBI WGS metagenome assembly JACCED01 (sample SAMN15323456, study PRJNA562643) | freshwater metagenome | isolation source: river surface water | place: USA:Blue River Watershed | collected 2017-08-19 | reverse complement strand
TAGAAAATAGATTATTCATTTTTTGTTTTTTTTACGTTAAAAATCAATTTATTCAATATCTAATAATTTATCTTCTTCATTATCATTTTCTGTTTCCTCATCACTACTATCTGAATCATTATCTTCACCTCCTTTTTTTTTAGATGTTTTTTTGGCTTGTTTAATTTCATATAATTTATTCCATTCACGAGTTAAACTTGTTTTTATTTTACTATCTACTTTTTCATATTTAAATTCTTCATTTATATTCGATATATACAAATCTTGTAGTTTTTCTTGTAAATCATCTTTATCTATACCATTCTCATTCATCATCTTTAATGTTTCTTTTACACCCCCTGAATCTTTGTTTTTTAATAATGGTTGTGTTAATTTGGTTTGTAAAAGAGGTATATATTCTAAACGAAAAGCAGAATCATTAATACAATTTTTTATCTTCTTTATTCTGTGTTTTGACATCTCATGAACATATCTCTCATTCTTTCTTTTTGTTGAATTTTTACCCAAATATTGTGGAAAATCAGGAAAACCAATTGGTCCATTTGCAGTATTTCCAATACAAGCTGATAAAGCTGCATTAAAAGGTAAAACATTCCAGTCTTTTGTACCATTCGTTTTTGAAGAATGTGAATCAATAAAATCTAAATCACTTAATAATTCACTTGATAATGCTAACTTATTTATTTTATCCAAGTCTTTTTTTATATGGGTATTTGAACTTAAAGACTTTATATAATTTTCTTGAATAAAAAGAGGTGTCATATCATAATCATTAAAATATAAATTATATTTAGTATTAAAATCAACATTATGAGACAAAATCATCTTTGAAGATTCAAAAATTGACAAATTTGATAAATCATCTTTATCTATTAACTTTTGATCGATTTTTGTCTCTTGATTATTATCAATTTTTTTATAAGAATAAAATTGCAAATTATGAATTGTATTTCGAATATCGTTACCACTTGATTCTATCATTTGTTCAACTTCCTTCATATTTATATTTAAATTTTCATCATTTACAATAGTCCACATTCTTTTTAATATTTCTCTTTTATCAGGTCTTGATACTCGGATATCTAAACAATAATTTATTAAAGATTTTAAAGCTGGTTTGTGTCTATCATTACAAATACATATAATTGGAACTTTTGTATCTTTAATACTTTCAATTAAAGCTGTTATACCACCTCTATCAGAAGAAGATAATCCATCGACTTCATCCATTATAATAACTTTATGTTTTTTTTTATCATTTTTCATATATTTAAAAATAGTATGAATTGAATTTGTTTGATTAATTTCTTTATCAACAATTGATTTAGTTCGATCATCACTCGCATTCATTTCTTGAATATCAAAATTATTTTCAGAAGCTATTAATGTAGCCATTGATGTTTTACCAATACCAGGTGGACCAGATAATATAAGTGCTTTAGCAGCTAAATTATCACCAAATTTAACAAATTTCGGTTTTTCTTTTGTTTTATAAATATGAATATCATACCAATTATTTAACCATTGAATAATTTTTTGAATATTTGATTTGTTGCCAATAATATCATTTACTTTAGCGGGTTTATATTTATCAACCCATAATAAATTTTCAAATGAATCCATTATAATCTATATTTTAGTATAAATTATATTTTAAATTTAATCGATCAAGAATTAATCATTTTTTATTTCATTCAAATAAATAATTTAACTATAAAATTATAGTATTTTGCGTTTATTTTATTAGATTTCTAAATAAATATCTTATTTATTATTATAAAATGAGTTGTTGTAAAAATAAATGCAGATGTGCTTATCCTTGTAATTTTATTCCTATACCAGATAATAATGAATTAAAAACAATCGCTTTATTAGAATTAAGTGGAGATGGTGGTTTAACTTTTGATATTACATTAAAGAAAACATTTGAATATTATTTTGAAAATAATTCAAAACAATTTAAAAGTTTTCCAATCATTGATACAAATAGTAGTTTAGAAAAAACAATAGAATTATTAGATTATTATTATATTGTTGGATACAGAATATTTATAGGTTTCAACAGATCTAAAATATTAGAAGGTGTATTAACATGGTTTAATAATCATCCAAAAGCATTAGGCATTAGTATTGAATCAAAATCTCCTAGTTTAGATATACCAAAAAATATTTATAGATTAACACCTTCACAATCAAATTTATTAGAAAACATAAAATTAACTGATTTTGTTTTAACAAGACGTTACATATTCTATGTATATTCTAAAGGAGAATTGACACAAGAATTTGTTTTAAAATTATTAACTGATCCATTATCTCCTGTAAAGGATAAAATAGTTGCTATTCCGATTATTCCTGATAGTTCTAATATAAGTGATGTACAAACAACTTATATTTCAAAAAATTATAATCCTTTACAAGATATTGCAATTGATTATTTAACAGTAAAAAATCAAAGACAAAATTTTATTGATTTATTTTCTTTTACTTTTATCCCAATTCCAACATTTGATATATCTTTACAAATTTTTCCTACATTTAATGATAATAATAAAATTGTTTGGAGTGACTTATATTATTGTTATAGAAATATTAACCTTAGTACATCTCCTTTATGGAGAGTTGGATATAAAAATTTAGGAAATATAAATTACAATACACAAGGATTAAATGCTTTACAATTAAATAATTTTTTGAAAACTAAAACACCTTTAGAAGAATTATCAAATTATGCATTTGTTGAAGAATTTAATCAAAACAAAGATACTATATATTTTTCATATTCTGATTTTAAATATAATTTTGACTTATTAAAACAAGAACAAAACTGGATTCCTGATTCTGTTTTTGTTAAAGATCCTATTTTTGGTACATTTTATCAAGTTTTATCATAAATATTTATAATTTATTTTATCAAAAAATAAAATAAAATATCATTATAATATATATAAATGATAAGTCAATATTGTAAAAATAAATGCGAAAAAAAATGTATTTGTTATTTTCATAATATTCTTCCAAAACCAATAAATAATGATTTAAAAACAGTTGCTTTATTAGAATTATCATCGGGTGTTAATGATATTCCTGTAAAAGAAACCATGGAATATTATTTTATAAATAATTCTAATATATTTAAATCTTTTCCTATTGTTGATACTCAAGGAACATTAGAAAAAACAATTCAATTATTAGATTTATATTATAATTCAGGTTATAGAATATTTATTGGTTTTATTCGTTCTTCTATTCTTAAAAATGTTTTACCTTGGTTTGAATCACATCCTTTAGCTATTGGAATTAGTATTAATTCAACATCACCAACATTAAGTATACCTAAAAATGTTTATAGATTAACACCTTCAGATGATAATATTTTGAATAATATAAAATTGACACCATATTTTTCTAAAAGAAAAAATATATTTTATGTGTATTCTCAAGGAGAAGAAGCAACAGAATATGTTTTAGCAGCATTATTAAATCCATTATCTCCTATAAAAAATAAAATAGTACCTATACCAATTTTACCTGATAGTTCAAATATAAATGATGTAATGACTATATATAAATCTAAAAATTATAATCCTTTAACAGATGCTACAATTGAATATTTATTTTTAGGTAATCAACGATATGATTTTATTAATTTATTTTCACCTTCCTTTATACCTGTACCTACTTTCGATATTTCTTTAAATACTTTTCCTATTTTAAATGATATTCAAGAAATTTTATGGAATAATTTATATTATAGTTATCAAAATATTAATATATCTACTTCACCCATATGGAGAAAAGGTTATAACACCTTAGGAGGTGAAAAATATAGTACAGTCACTTTAAATTCACTTCAATTAAATAATATTTTGAAAAATAAAACAGATACAAATGAATTATCAAATTATGCGTTTGTTCAACAATTTAATGAAAATAAAGATATTATTTATTTTTCATATTCAGGTTATGTAATTAAAAATAAAATTTGGACCCCTGAATCTGTTATCATTAATGATCCTATTTTTGGTTATGTTTTTAAAGGATTAATATAAAATTTTTAATCATGGTATATACCTTTAATATGATTCATTTTAATTATATCAAACATTAAAATTTTCATTTTATCTTCATTTAATTGAATTGTTTGACTATTATCTTTTTTTTTTGCCATATATTTATTATTATTATAGAATAAATAATATTTATCTTTATCTAAATAATCATCATAATTAAAATGAAAATTATAAGGCATTTGTTTATCTTTTCTTCTCTTCTTTATATCCTTCATACCTATTTCTGATCTTTGTAAATCAATTAATTCTTTTTTTTCATTTATTATACATTCTATAAAATAAAAATGATAATAAATTATATGTTTGGTATCATCTTCTTCATCTGGTAATTCTCTCATATATTCAAGTAAAGACACAAAACAATTATTTTCTATTTTTAATTGTAAGTTTTCCAATTCATCTTCTGATTCTGTTTCTATACTTTCTGTTTCTTTATTTTCTGATTCTTCTTCTACACTTTCTGTCTCATCCTCTTCTTCATCTGATGACACTTTACTTTTAATATTAAACTCTACACTATTTAATAATTCTTCTTCTTCTTTATTAATAACATATTCTGCATTGTTTTCAAATAATATACAATTATTATCATTATCTAAATAACATCTAAAAGCTATTGTGTATTTGTTTTTTAATTGAACAAATATCATACCATAATCTCCTTTAATCAATGTCCAATCTCCAATGGTATCATCAAATTCACAATTATACATACAATATTCTTCTGTTGATAAATCGCGAAAACCTTTTTTTTTTAATTTTTTATTTTTATATTCATCATCATATATAAAATATTTTTTTGAAATTGTATTTTTTTTATTTTCTGAATATTCTAACCAAAGTTCATATTCCTTCCATAAATATTTATGTTCTTTTGTTAATTCTTGAATATTTAACATTTTACATTTATTTTATATTATTATATTTTTTATTAAACTTATTTATAAATTTTTCTACATTTTAATCACAACTTTTTAATGATGTAACATAATCTTGCAAAAATGAGTAAATAAATTCTACAACATCATCAACATCTATATCAGATTCCTCATCAGATTCCTCATCAGATTCATCATCAGATTCCTCATCAGATTCCTCATCAGATTCATCATCAGATTCCTCATCAGATTCCTCATCAGATTCATATGTAAACTGAGCTAAAACACTATTCTCATTAGAAATAGTACAATGATAAAAATTTTTGATACCAATAATAGTTTCATAAATTTCATCGTCAACAGAAAAACAAGCTTTCACCGTCTTGTTTGTACCATCTAATTCCCATTTTAAAATATTGAGATTTGAATATTCTCCATAAGAACTCATTATCTTATCTGAGACTTTTTTACAAAATTGATTAGAAGAAGAACCAACACAGTTCATTTTTAATGTTTATTTATTTACACTTAAAAATAATATGTATATTTTTTAAACATTAAAATTTTACCTGTCAATTTTTTTATTCTTTTACGAATATTAGTTTTTATTTTTATAACCCATATCAATTTTTTTATTTATTATATTAATCTAACTATGTTGCGTTAATCTTTTTTTTGTTTACAAATAAAAAATATGAGATTTTAACCTAATAATTTATTTCCATAAACTTTTTATAAAAACAAATAAATTAATTTTTTTATTCTTTTATTTAATAAAAATTAATTAATGTCTCTGTATTATGTTTTATTTTTTTTTATTTATTATAAATTTATATATTTTTTTAAAAATGTTTACCATAAAAAGCATTTTCGTGTATACCTAAATCTGAAAAAAATGTTCCTTCTGCATCAAGTAACCAACTATATATTGATATTGATGTAAAATTTACATTTTCATTTTTATTTCCTATTTCAAAAAATAAAAACGGTTCTTTCAATTCTATTTCAAGACCAATTAGTTCAAATCTACCAGTATAAACATCATTCAGATTTCTAAGAATGAACATCATTTTTTGTCCATTTCCAAAATCACGTTTACCGATAATTTCATTATCCACTTCATACCATACATATTCAAGATATTTACATCTTTCACATGGATAATTTTGAAGTGATTTTAAAAGATTAGTATTCATTTTTAATATTTTAATATAATATTAAAAATTGTTTATATTTTTTTTTTTTTGATTATTTTACCTATCATTTTTTTTTATGAATAAAAATTAATATAAATTTTTTTATTTAAGGTTAATTTTATGAACAACTTAATACCTAAATATTGTTGTGATGGTCTTCCACGTGAAAATATTCTATCTATCATGTCTACGTGGTGCATCTTTATCAAAATTAAACATTCTTTTTAACAAATTGAACATTTTTTAAATTTTGATTTACCTTATTTTTAAATCAATATTTAGATTAAAAAAATATTATTATAAAATTCAAAGTAAATAAATTAATACTACTTATGTAGTGTTCAATTTTTTTATTAAATTATTCGTTTTTAATTATTTTTTTTTTTCAATAAAATCATCAAAAGATGAACATTCTATAATATTTGATCTAGGTTTTGAATTTAAAATAAAATCATTTGTCACTTTTACTCCAAATTCATATCCCATATCATCAAACCAATCATTATCAATCATAAATTTATTTAAAATATCTTCAACAAAATAGTATTTATCAAAATAATTTATTCTTTCTTCTTCATTTATTTCATGCATATGTCTAACTATATGTGTTAAATCATGTTCATTTACCTCTTCTTTATCAAAATCATAGTAAGTACCAGAATATCCAATCCATGTTAATTTTTTATCGTTAAAATATTGCAAAATAGATTTATTAGGAAAATAACCGCTTAAAATTAAACCATCACATTTTTGTACTTCATCAATAATAGATTGATTTTCATATTCTGGAAAAGGTGACGATATAAAATAGTTGATTGTTTGTTGAGTTTTTTCATTAAAAAATTTAAATAATGTAGGATTAACATGTTTTGGGATTAATTTTGGAAATATAGTATAACATATTTTTTGTTTCAAATTTAATTTTGACCAAAAAAATGTATTATCTATCACTTTTTCTTCAATTAAATCAAATTCATATATTTTAGCTTTATTTATTATATTTTCAACAAATTTTTCTCGGTAAAATCCTCTATCAAAAACATCTGATCTAAATTCACTAAAAGGTTGGATCTCAATAAATACAAACTCTTTTGTATCAGAAAAATCATAAACAGGTTGGAAGTGTTGCCAGCTACCAACGTATAATAATCTTCGCAAATTATTCATTTTACGTTTAAGTTTTATTAATATACACTTAATAAAATATAAAAATGATTATTTATTTAATCACTTTTTTCAATTTAAAATAAAAATCAATATTTATTTTAACAAATAAAAAGAAAATGGATAAATTAGAAATTCATCATAAATATTCAAATGGTCAATTTAAAGCTGGAGACCATAGTGAATCTAGAAAAGAATTTTATATGAGTAATTACAAGGTTTGTCCTAAATGTAAATCTCAAGACTTTATTGAAGAACATTATATTGCTAATTGTCGTATGAATGGTGACGGATTCGGAACAGATGTTTTTAAATGCAATAATTGTAAATGGTACACTTCTTTTGAATATGACGAAGGAGGAGACAGCGAATACTATTATGAAGCTAGATGGAATGGATGGGAAAATGAAAGAGATGCAAAAGAAAAAGAAGAGGCGCAAAGCTTAGAACTTAAAAAGCAAAAAGATTCAAATAAATAAAAATTAAATATCAAAAAAGAATATTTGGAATAATCTACCATTCGATGAATGTGTTCCAAAATATTCTGAAGCAGCATGTATTAATTTAGCATCAAATATTACTAATCTATTATAAATATTACCTATTTTATCAACTAATTCAAAAGGTGTAAAATCATAATTACCACCATCAAATATATGATCCGCAAAATATTGTTTTCCTAATTTTTTGTGTCTATAAAAACTAGTACCAGTTGAACAAGGCGCATTGTCTGTTAAAAATATTAAAGCTGCATAATTTTGAAGATCACAATGTACAACTAAAGGATCTTCAGATACACAATATTGAAAACAACCATTCCATTTATAATCCCATTTTACTATTGGTTTTCCAATTAATTCTTCAAATCTTTTTTTAATAGCAATATCATTAAAATCTTTTGTTGTTCGTTTACCTTTATGACCTCCACTAGGTACAAAAGTTTGTTTTAATGCAAATTCTCTTACTTCATCTGGATTACCATAAAAATTATCAACAACTATTAATTTTGGTGTATTAATATTTATTTTTAAAGTTGGTTTTTCATATGTAAAAATTGATTTCCATTCATTATTATCTTGATATTCTATTTTAAATTTATCACCTTTTAAATTTAAATTATCATATTTTAATTTAAAACCACATTTTTTTATATTATCATTTTTGTAAAAATCTACAACATCATCTCTTTCTATTCCATATTCACAATCAATTATTTTATCATCGACTACAAAATGAATATTTTCTTTTTCTAATACCTTTTTTTCATTATAATGAAAAAACCATCCTATTATTGTTTTATCATTATTTGTTTCAATGTATCCTGCTATATTTGAATCTTCTGTTCTATGGTTATTACACTTTTCACGCATTATTATTATTCTAATTGTTACTTAATTTATTTTTATAATTTTTTACGAATAAAAATTATATTTTTCTTAAAAAATATTTATATATATTTTTTTTTTTCTAAACTACTTATAAATCCTCTAAAATAACTTTTATTTTTATAATAAAAATCATTTTGAGCTAAATTTAATCTTAAATCATTGCTAACAAACATGTGGAGAATATTTAATTCAATATTTTTATCAGAGATTATATAAAAATCTTCATAAAAACTACTTATAAAAAAAATTGGATTTTCTAATAAAATAATTTTATGTTTTTTACATTCTATATTTTCATATAAAATATTATTTTTATATAATATTTTTATCATACAATCTTCATTTGTTTGAAAACCTATACATATATCACTCTCTTTTTCAAATTTAAAATAATTATTTTTTTTAAGTTCAAATTTATTAGATAAAAATAAAAAATATTTATTTTTTATTAAATTTATATCACTATTTTTTGTATTATATAATTCATTTATTTTAGATAAATTTTCATTTAAATGATTAAAAATTGATTCTATATTCATTTTTTATATTGGTTAATTTTATTGATTTTTTTTTAAGTTTTATTTATTTAACTAATTCAATCTCATCTAAACTTAAACACCAATCTTGAACTCTTTTTGGATGCCATGTTTTTTTAATCAACTCTTTATAATATAAATTTGTTCTTTCCATAATTCTTTTTCCACCTATTGAACTATTATTAGGATTTATAGATGTCAAATCATAAAATTTTTTTTTACTATTATTTATCATATTTGCGGTACTGTTTGATTTTTCAACAGCCATACCTTGACAATAATAACAATTACTTAATTCTAAATTATTTTGAGCTAAAAATCTTCTATCATCATGATTTAAATAAACATAAATCATTTTTATTTTCGTATTATCTGAGTTATTTGTTTTATTTTCTAAGTTCTCTTCAATAATATGTATTATAACATCATTATATTGAACAGATATTAGATATATAGGATCATCAAAATAAACAATTTCATTTTTTTTACATTTTATTTTTTTGTATACTTTAGAACCACCAAAACTTATATCAATATAACAATCTTTTTCCATTTGAATACCAATTAAAACATCTGTAAATCTTTTAATAGTTATTTTTTTATTAATTATTTCATCTTCATAATACGAAAAACAATAACCATTTTTTTCTATTTTGTAGGCAAAAGTATCATTATAATTATTTACAGGTTTACCAATATAATCTATATTATCTTTGTTTAATTTTTCAAAATAATCAATATTAAAATAAAGATTATCAGATATTTTTTCAAAAGTTTTTATTAATTGTTTATAAAGTATTTCGGTATTATTGTTTTTCATTTTATAATTTTGTTTTCTTTATAAATTTATTCATTTTTTTTTAAATTTTATTAATTTTAACTAAATTAATCTTCTTTTTCTACAATAAATGCATCAAATTTATCTAATTCTTCATCTGTAAATTGATGTAGAATCTCATATTTTTTCCGAATTTGTGCATTTATTGAACCGTTTTTTTGATAAATTTGACTTTCAACTGCTAATCTACAATATTCATAACTATATTCATCTCTATTTGGGGCAACATATTCTCTACAATAATTATTTTCATTATCTATATTATTTTTTTTACAAAGTACATGATAAAAAATTGCATTATCATACCTTAAATTAAAAAGATCTAAATCTTTTTTTTGAATTTGATAATATTCTACAATTGTTTTTTTACATGTTAATTCTCCATAATCATTATATTCATCCATTTTTAATTGAAAAATATTTTTTGTTAAATCAAATAATTCACGGGTTGAATTATCAAAAACAAAAATTTTGGGATAATATATTAAATAATCATCTGGTAAAAAATAATGTCTTTCCATCTCACTTTTATGATTTCCACATCTATATAAATATTCAAAATCTTCTAATGATTTATCAATCGGAAAGTCTAAATCGAAATTCAATACACCTTCCATTTTACGTTTTACGTTTA
>JACCED011708805.1_pt1 | contig 10709 bp, 9 predicted proteins | sample 7455021 | NCBI WGS metagenome assembly JACCED01 (sample SAMN15323456, study PRJNA562643) | freshwater metagenome | isolation source: river surface water | place: USA:Blue River Watershed | collected 2017-08-19 | reverse complement strand
TACTTTCAGTTATTTCAGCTGAAGAGAAAGATATCTTTAATACACTCAATCTTCCAAAAGATTTCTATAGTGGTAAATTATCTCTGGACTTTTTATCAGATAATATAGAGTTTGTAAACTCTCTTTCATCACTTGGATTAAAAAAATCAGCAATTCAAAATACCGATGATTATCAAACTTTTGTTAACAAACCGTGTAAGTGGATGTTCATCTACGGTATAGAAAGTAATGAACTAGAAAATCCATCTTACATAATTTTCCAAGTTTGGAATGAATCTTTAATGAAATGGGAAGATGTTTAGTTATATAAGGTAAATGATGATGTAAAGAAGTTCTATGACAAATTAGCATCAAAGACAATAGAAATAACTGAAAGTAAAACATCATGCCATATATTCATAGACTCCATAATATCAATAGGTTGAATTCCTAAGTCAATAATTAAGGATTCTTTGAATTGTTTATATGTTTTGATTACCTTCATCAAAAAAGAATTAATAAGTTTTAATATATATATTAAAATATTGAGACCATAAATCAAATGAAGTGGCTAAGAGATTATAAACTATTTAAAGAGTCTAAACAAGAAAAAGTTTCCTACAAGAATTTAATTGAAGAGGTTTGCACAGCAATGGTTCTTCTTAATAATGAGTTTCTTGATAATCTATTAGACAGAGGATTGAAAGCAAGATACTCAGAAAACTCTGAGATATTTGTTACTGATTTGAAAAATCTAATTTTAGCAAAGAACAGATTAAATCTTGGTAAATTTGATGGTGATAAATGTGTTGAAGATAATGAATTATCTAAAGTAAATTCTGTATTTGATGAAATTGATTTCAATATTGAAAAAGACTGGGATAAATTAATTAACGCTAGAACAACTGCTAGAAATATTATTGATAAATTATTACCAGATCAGAAATTAGAATCTGATTTAATTAAAGATATTTATTGGATTGGACCAAATAAAGACCAAGACCACAAAGAAGATATAGTAATTGAAATTACTGATGGAAGACAATTTAGTTTATACTTAAATAAAAATTTGTCTACTCAAAAAACAGCATCTTTTAATTTATTTGCAGATGACTTAATCGGAGCAGACATAGATAGGCTTTATAAAGAAGACTACTTACCTAAATGGGATAAGTTAACTCAACAGTGGATAAGAACTGTTTATGAGAATGCTAATAAAAACATTCAGCAACACATAGAAAAATTCATTGACGCAAAAAGAATTGATGACATTGGATATTTTGAATATTTTGATATTAGACATAAAGATCCAAGATTCAAATATTTAGGAGAGTTCATAAAAGAATTTGATAAAAATATATTAAAGTTTTCAGATTTAATGAATGAAATATGGAAAGCTAAAGATAATTGTTTTATGGATACTGATAGAGTAGTCAAGGAATGGATGGAAACAAAAATTGTTATTCTTAATTCTAAAATACTTGAAAATCTACTTACAACATCACTTAAGTCAAATCATGTTGATGATATTAAAAAACTTGAAGATGGTTGGAAGTTGGCAGATGGTACAGTGAAGATGAAGTTATTCAAAACGCTTGTTGAGAAAATGGGTTGTTTAGAAAGACCTGTCTACTTCTTAGGACAGAATGGAAATATATTCAATTTAGTACCATCAAGAGATTTCTTTAGAAAACACTATGATGATCTTTCAATCAAGTTTGATTACCATGTAAACTTTACTGTAAGTGAGGAAGAAGAGAATAATGACTTTAAGATTAAAATTAAACTTGAGTTAGATGAACAAACACTAATTGATATGTTCATCATTGTTAAATTCTCAAGTGGTGAAATGTCTGGAAAGCTAAGCTCTAAGTATAAATTTGATATTGCTGATAACTTTAATTACTTAATTTCTAAGAAAGAGTCAACTGAAGAATAATTTTAGGAATATAACTATTAAAAATATATATCCTAAAATTTCTCTAATTTAGATGAGTTTACCTATTGGATTCCCTCTTTATTTTGATGGTAGATACCATGTTTCTCTATCATTTCCACCTGTTGTTCCAGTAAGTGAAATATCAAAGGTGGTTGGTGTAACTGCATCTTATCCATTACTTATCCCTAACACAGACTATTTGCAAAACTTTGTAAAAGGTGATATAGGAATAGCAGATAAGTCAATGCAAGAGTCATTGTTTAAGAACTTTAATAATCCAATAGCATCTAAAGACAAAAAGATTATTGAGAATTTTTCCAGAATTTCAAATTCTCCCATTCCAGATATTGAAAAACTAAAGACAGGAGACAAATATAAAATTCCTAAAGATAACATTGCAATTCCTAAAATGGAGGGTGTTGGTTTCAAAGGATTTGAGAAGACCATTCTACAATCTATTTTTGAGACTCAAAAACCATATATGGAAATTGCTAAACTTGTAATTGGAAATGTTGCTAAAATTGAAGATATTATAGCAAGAGTGGCACCACTATTATCACCAAGTCCACTCACTACACAATCTGAAAAGCCAAATACTAATAAAGGTAAAGAAGGTGGTAGACCTAAAGCAACTGGATTCGGTGGTGGTGATGAATTAAAAAAATCATTAGCCAAGTTACAAAAGTTTGAGAAGAAAGGAACTCTTGTTAAAATTTCAAAAGACGGAACTGTAAAAAGAGAAAAAAATCCGAAGTCACCTGAGAACAAAGGTGTAACACAAAGCACATCTGGTGGACCAGGTACAGAACAAACTTCAAATGGAGAAACAATCTGGGAAATAGTATCTACTGTTTATTCAACCGGTGTATTTAGACCAGAGGTAAACTATAAATATACATATATTGACCTTCCACCAGAGAAAGAAGAACCAGAAGAAGAAGTAGATTTAGATTTACAGGATAATGGCGATCCATATGAAGGGTTCAAACCAAAGACAATTATTCTCGGTATTTTTGATTCACAAGGAAATCCTCTTGATCCAAACTCAACTCTGAAGACAATAGGTCTAAACGGAACAACAGTCACACAAGTAGACACACCTTTCAAAAAAGCTGATTGGATTCTTAGAAGTCCTAAGTGGTGTTTTCCACCAAAAGGAGTTGATAATAGAACTTACAGATACTCTTGGCCTGTGTTCAACACTCCAATATACAAATGGGAAAGATATGCTGGAACGGCGACACAAGACAGTCAGACTAAGCCATCCAATGGAGCTGGAACACCAGAGTGGGAGTTGAAGAAGTACAAAGAAGGTGACAAAAATATTCTAAACGGTGAAGATGCTGTACCAGGAGATCCAGTAATTTCTGGGTTTACAGGAGATGCTGAAAATGAGTATAGAAGTTTTTTCTCAGATTTGACTAAGTTCAAAATGTGGCAACAAGATGGTTTAGAAGAAACTGAAAAAGTTCAATACTCAAATGAGATAATAGGAAAACTTAATGTTAAAGCACATTTAGAGAATGTGTTCTTATATGGTCAGAATAATTCTTCCACATATAAACAAATAAATAATCAACCAGCTTTTCCACAGAGTCTCAAAACATCATTTAGACCATTTCAAATTTATTCATATGAAGCTGCTGCTGATGAAAATCTAAAAGCCTATGCACAAAGACAAGGAAAAGAACCAGGATTTATTTGGATTGACCCAGAGTCAGACTATGATATCAAAATTATAAGAGTTGATCCAACAACACAAATTGAATATGTTACTGCTCAAGGAGAAAAACCTTTACCGACAGTTATTAATAAATTTATAAAAAACAGATTTATTATAAGACTTTCAAATGGCGAGCCATTTACTTTAGCGATATCAAATAATGGCGGGGCTACTCAAATTCTTGATGGTATAACCGATTACCGATTAGAAAACTGGAACTATCAAAATGCTCAAGTGGTAAATAGTAATAATATACTTTTTTCTATTTGGACTACTGAAGCTCCGACTGAATATAGAAACCAAAGAAGTATAGTTAATGATTCTGGATATTTTTATGAAATTGTTAAAAGCGGAAACTACTATACCTATAAAAAATTCTACTTTAATGTAGATCCAGTTGATGTAGCAGCGACTCAGTTGTTAGCAATATTAAGTCCAGCCTTGTTGGTCACATTGATTGCTATGTATGTTGCAAATCCAGAATCAGAGTATACATTTCAAATACCGAATCCAAACACTGCAAATGAAAGCACTACTAATTCTCAGTTGGTGAATTTGTCATATACTGTAAAACTCAAAAATCTTTTTCCTTATAGAGTTTATGTAGACCTTGATAATACAGGAGATATAGTAATTAAACATGACAAAAAAACAATGATTAATGTTGATGGAAGTGGTATTATTAGAAGATGGTATTATGTCAAAGGTAAAACATTTTCTGGTCCATCAACAAAGGTAAATGCTGAAACAACTGTTACAAGAAGTACTTATGAAGAAGAATCAGTTACTGCAAATACTGGTGTAAATACTACCTTTCTACCGACCTTCGGTGTTGAGAGAGAATTTGTAGTTAGAATTGATGCTCCGAATACTTCAAAAACTGGTAAAGATTATGATATAACTTACACAGATAAAGTTATACCTCTTTATAATATTAATGTTCAGTCTGATAATCCATTTGGTTCAATGATAGATCCTTCAAAAATTAGAAATGAACAATTATCAACAGCTGAATTATTTTCAAAAGGTAAATATGGACACGGTTCTGCTGAAGCGCCTCAAGAAATAGATATCATAAAAAGATATCAACTAACAGACCTTGATACAGAATCATATTACATAATTGAAGGAATTTTAGTTGACCAGAATACTCAAAAGACAAATCCTGGCCAATCAGGAAGTGGAAGTGGAGCAGGATCTGAACAATCTGGTTATTATATGTTACCTCATGCTATTGGTGCGATTAAAGTATTCATATCAATGTTGGTAGATATTTTTTCTAAACTTATACCAGCGATTACTAAACTAATTAAACTCTTTAAGAATCCTCCGAGTTTTGTTACAGAAATAATCAAAGAAAAAATGGGTGAAGGATTTTCAATATTTTCAAAAGAATCATTTCAGAAATTTGAAGGTGCTAAGAACTTAAGTGATAAATTGAAAAATGAAAAACCAGCTGAAAAAAGAAGACAATTAGAATCTCACTTCAAGGATTCACCTCTTAAAGACCATGTTTATGTTGACTTCAAAGGTAACTATAAGTTTCTTCTTGATGGGGTAGCGATGTTACCATTTTCAATATTCGGACTACAAGTACCTTTTGGTATGGATATGAACTTTTCTAAGATTCCTGATAGTCCTATAAATCTTATTTTCAAGGCAGACTTACTTAAATCAAAGACAAAGAATTTACAACAGTTTCTTAAACCGCCTATCAAAGATTTCTCACAATTACCAGGAGCTGATGGTTTAGCTAAACCTCTTAGTGTAACTGATATGAAGAATGCTGGTCAACAAAATCCACTTGATAATTCAATACCAGGATTTAATAAATCTAATCCAAATGATTTTGAAATAATAGATGTAAAATATTCTACTGGAACTTTTATAAACGGAGTTAATTATAACTACATCTACATCACAGATGACCAAAACAGAGTTATAAAAGAAGTAGATGAAATATTAGAAAAGAACCCTGACCTTACAGTTGGAAATGCGGCTAAAGAAGCTCAAGATAAATTAGAAGATGAATTAAAAAAAGATCCTACTAATCAAGCTCTTAAAGATAAATTAAAAGACTTGAAGAATAAATTGAAAGGTCAAATGGATAGTTCTCAACCTCTTCTTAAGATGCTACTTGGTTTAGTTACACTACCTATCAAAATTATTGGTGGTATAATTGAATGGTTATTAGATTTCTTTAAGAGTTTAGCTAATCCACTTACTCTACCCGCTAAAATGATTGAGTTACTTTCATTTAGTTGGATAATGAAATTCTTTACACCTAAAGGTATGTTAGAGTTGGCTGGTGTTAAATTCAAACCAGAAAAAATAGCAGAATGGTGTGCTCTTGTTAATGTTCCAGCACCTAAAATACCAGACGGTATTGAATTACCACCTGACTTACCATATAATGATGCTACAAATTTAGGAAAGTATTTAATACCAGACCAGTACGAGATTGCTGATTTGAATGAGTTTCTAAGCATGCCTTTTATGCCAATGTTACCAAAATATACAGCAAGACAACTTAGAGAAAATTGTAAGTTTCCATTTAGATTATTTTGGCCATTTATATGTTTCTTAGAGAAAGTAATAAACGGAATTATAGATTTCATTTGGTCTGTTTTAGGTATAGAGGCCATAATACCAGCACCACATATAAAATTATGTAGTAAGTCTAATGATCCTGGACAAATGGACGCAGATGAACTTATGAAGGTTTTGAATGGTGAAAAACCTAAAGGTCAAGATAATCAAAGTGGAGGTCCTAACGCAAGCGGTGATGCTACTGAGGCATTTGTTTATGACATTACTTTGGATGATGGCACAGAGATAAAAGGATTAGATTATGAGAAACTACAAGAGTTCTTGAAAGAGAATGAAGATATTGCTTATAATTTTAAATTCTAACTAAACATTTGAAATCACCAATACTATAATTAAAAAATCTAACAAATTATGGGAAGCAAAGGTAAAAAAGCTAAAGAACACAGAAAAAGAGTAGAAGCGAGAAATAACCGTCTTAAACAAGAAAAGAACAAAGTTGATAAGATGAAAAGAGAATTCATTATGAATTTAATCAAACAAGAACAAGAAAAAGGAATGTTTGATAATAATCAAGCGATAACTCCGATTACACCACTGGATGTTCCACAGATTGATCCTACAATAGAAGGACCTCAAATTTAATATTTACTTAGAAAATAAAAAAAGCTTTATCTGACTTAACAAATGTTCTTTCAGATAAAGCTTTTCTAATTTTTGATACTAAGTATTTTCTAGCCAATTCAGTCTTATCACACTTGTGTGATTTACTTTCCATCTTACACTTGATAAGATACCAATTTGCCAGTAGTATAGATTCTATTTGTTCTTGTTCCATAACATCAACTTTTGATGAATTTATATATAAAAAATAAAAATCATTTTTTTAAATTTTGAAAAAAGATATAAACATAAAACCACAACTTAATCTCAACATCAACAAAGATGATTCAGAGATTAATGACTTCTTATTCTGTTGGAATGAGTTCGGTACAAGACCCAATAAAATATTAATTCACAATACATATACTACAAGCTTATTTAATAATATGTTAAGTGAGTATATCATTGAGAAAAATTACTTCACAGAAGTTCTACCAGCTGATGAGAGTTTCATTATAAATGACAAAATGTTTGTTAAAATAAGTGAGACCATTTACTGTTCTTATGTAGTATTTGACAGAAATCAAGAAGATTCAATGGTAAGTGACCTATACTTCTTTTATAAAAGTATTGATGACTTTGAGCAGATTCAAGAGATTATTGAAAAATCAAATTCTTGTATACTAAATTTCTGTGAAAATGATTCTAATAAACTAAATACACTATCAATATCATCACAGAATGTATTAGAGATTGAACCAGTTGACACAGCTAATACCGACTTAGATAACTTTGGATTATATTACAACAAGAAGACCTTCAAAGAAATAAACAAACTTGTAAAAGAAATCAAAAATTCTAACAAAGGTCTTTCTATTTTATACGGAGAAAGAGGACTAGGTAAGACATCAATTATAAATTATATTGCATCTAAACTTGACAGGATTGTAATTTTCATTTCTAACAATATGATAGAAAACACAATCAATAACTCTGAGTTTAGAAAATTCCTTAAAAAGTATTACAAACCAATCTTAATAATTGATGACTGTGAGATGCTTTACAGTGATATGTTTTCTAAGTCTAATGCGTTTTCAAATAACTTATTACAGATGGTTGATGGATTTTTATCAGATAATTTAGAAGTCAATGTAATAACAATTTTTAATGTTGAAAGTGAAGATGAAATTGATGAATCTCTTTTAGAGTGTAATAATTTACTCAAGAGTATTGAGTTTCAACTTCTTTCAGAAGAAGAATCAACTGAATTGTCAGATTTTATAGGTCAAAACAAGACCTATAAAAACAAAATGAGAGTTTTAGATATAATTAAGAACAAGAAACCAAAAGACACTACTCATATAGGTTTCTAAAAAAAATATATAGTATATGATATCTGAATTAAAAGATGATGAAATATTAGAATTTCTAATGACTTCTGACTTAGAAGGTGACTACTCACCCGCTGAATTGAAGTATCTGATTCTAAAGTGGAGATATTTCTATAGAATATTACACTCCAAGATTGATAGAAATTCTGAAAAATATGAAATTGAAATAAAGACTCTACAAGAAAAAGTTACATATTTAGAGTCTGATAAAAATAATATCTTAGTGCAAAAGGCTAGGAAAGAAGATGTCATAAATAGTATGAAAAACAGAAATCTTTCTTGGAAGGAAAGATGGTCTGGAAAAATTATTCTAAAAGAAGATGAAAATTAATGAATTTAAAAAATTAGAAGAAAAGATTAACGGTCAAAACTTTAGCCAAGGATATAAAAATATCAATGGTTTGATGTTTGTACTTTCAATCTTTGGTCACATAGCTTCTATATTTTTAGCCTACTTCGCACTATCTAAAGTATTAGGTGGTGTTATTGAAAATAATCCTGTTGCTGTATTTATAGCTTCATTGATAATGTTATCAGGTCTTGAATTACTTAAAAGAGATATATTTGACAAATTCAGTATTCAATACTTAAAGTTAAGAACATTCTCAAAAGATGTCTTACCTCTTTTCTTATTGAGTGTTGCTATTATTGGAACTTCATTTTATGCATCTATAAATGGTGCTAAAGAGTTCTCTTCAAAACAAGCAGTCATTGAGCAAGAACAAAAAGAAACTGTTGATAAGTTCTCTGATAGTTTGACAACAGTTTATAATGTAAAGATATCTGAAGTAGAATCTGAAATTAAGACTAATAAAGAAAAGATTGACACTAAAGATAAAGAACAAACAGAACTTGAAGCTATTCAACCACCTACTCGTTCAGCTAAGCAAAGAATTAAAGACCTTAAAGATGAAAAGACAACTTTAAGAGGTGACATCACTAAACTTGAAGGTGATATTGCAACAATTAAGTCTGAGTTAGATACAAAGATTAAAGAGCATGAAACAGAAGTAGCAAAAGAAGCCGAGGGTAAAAAAGAAGACAACAGTTCTAACTCATTAGCATTTGTTTTAATATCAACACTAATTGAGTTAATCATTTTGGCTGGTGTTTATTTCAATGAATATTATAAATTCCGTTCTTATAGAGAATTTAGAGATAAAATTGAAAAAGATCCTAACTACCAGAAATGGATGCTATATGACCAAATGTTATCTATAATCTACTCTGAAGATACTAAGATGAATCAGAAGTTACCAGCTAATAAAGGAATTGCTGATATGTGCAAAGTCAATGATATCATTGTAATGCCAAAAGATATTACAGATTTCTTGAAGGTATTAAACGGACTCGGAATTATTAAAACTTCTGGCTCTACAAGATATATAAATAAACAAAGAGAATTATCTTTTGAAGTATTAAGAAAACACTTTAATATTCAGTAACTTTTGTTATATTTATATAAAATGATAGAAACACCATTTAACTATACGGGAAGTAAATTCAAGCTACTTGAACAATTACTTCCCGTTTTTGATTACAGTAAACCGTATTTTGTAGACCTATTCACAGGAGGTGGTTCAATATACACAAATGTTATTGATAAGTATCAAAAGGTAATTGCTAATGACATAATCTCTGACTTAATTGGAATACACAAAAATTTGACACTGGATGACACCATTATCTTAGAGACTAAAGAACTATGTCCCGGTAAAAATAATGCACCAGGATTCACCGAATTGAGAAATTCATATAATGAAAATCCGACTCCATCAAAACTTTGGGCACTTCTCTTATCATCTACTAATAATATGATGAGGTTTAATCAGAAATTCAAGTATAATCAAACTTACGGAGACAGAGGTTGGAATGCCAACACTGACAAAAAAGTTGAAAGTTTTGTTAGTCATATAAGACAATATAAAGATAATATTAGATTCACTTCTAAGCCTTTTGACCAGATTGAAATATCTTCTGATAAAATTATGTTTTACTGTGACCCACCTTATGGAAGAATTAAAAATGAAGATGGTACAATAGGTAAAAAACAAATCAGTGAGGCAGGTTACAATGCATTCTGGAAAGAAGATGATGATAAAAAACTTTATGAATATTTACTAAAGATAAATGAAAAAGGTTCATCATTTATGGTTTCTGGAGTTTTGAATCATGATGGAAATACTTGTTGGATGTTAGATAAGTTAATATCTGATGGATTCAAATACAAAGAACTTAACTTTGACTATAACAAAGTATCAAGAAAAGGCACTAAAGAAACAACAGAGGTCATCATCTACAACTATTAAGAAGAGAATGATGTAAATATAGTTCTTGGTTGAGTTGGTATCTGATTCCAATTTCTACTATTTGTTATATTTCCCTTATAACTCCACACGGTTGCTCCCTCGGAACTATCAACCCAGTCAGCATCAACAAAATGTAAATCTTGTACCGCATTGTAAGAGACTGTTAGTTTAACATATCTGCTAGCAGTAGCCGTTCCAACTGAATAAGTTGATGTGAT
>JACCED011846467.1_pt1 | contig 10712 bp, 10 predicted proteins | sample 7455021 | NCBI WGS metagenome assembly JACCED01 (sample SAMN15323456, study PRJNA562643) | freshwater metagenome | isolation source: river surface water | place: USA:Blue River Watershed | collected 2017-08-19 | reverse complement strand
CTGGCTTTAATTTATTTGCTATTAACTCTATAAACTCACTTTGTACTATTCGCCGCTTGTGTTGCCGGTTTTTAGGCCAAGGATCTGGAAATAATAAGTGGATGCCATCAAGGCTCTCGTTAGGAATAAAGTTTGCTAAAAGGTAGGTAGCATCCTCTCTAATCAATTTAACATTCTCTAACTCAAGTTGATTTATTAAAATCAAAAGCGCAGCCAAGCCTGGTGAGTGCATTTCAACTGCCACATATCCTGTTTGTGGATTTGCCTTTGCAATCGCGGCGGTGGCCTCGCCCATTCCCGAACCAATCTCTAAGATAACCTTTGGTTTATCTGGAAAGATCTGGTTTAAATCTAATCCTGCTTTAATCTCTATCGAGTACTTATCCCAGCTTTGTGACATCGCCAAACTTTGGGCACGGGTCATCCGATCACCACGAAGTGAGTAACTTCGATTTGAGGCTCGCTCCATCTTGGCTTAACCTGCAATCTCTGCTTGGATACAGACTTAAATAATATTGCTTTTGCGATATCGCAAATACTTTAAAGGGAGTAGATATGCCAGGTTTAAACTCAACTCGAGCTGAGGCTGCCGAGAGATCTGCTCATTTAAGTATTAAAAGTTATGAGGTTGATCTCGATCTAACCCAAGGTGATGAACTCTTTATCTCCCACACAGTAGTTAAGTTCAGCTGCAATAAGCCTGGTTATTCAACCTTTATTGATGCAGTTGGTAAATCTGTAATTTCTGCCACCTTAAATGGCCAGGTAGTAGATACTGCAAATTATGATGGCGAAAGCATCTTTATTAACAATTTAGCAGCTGAAAATGAGTTAGTAATTAAAATGAATGGTGTCTACTCCAAAACTGGTGAGGGACTACAACGTTCAGTAGATCCAGTTGATAATGAGATCTATCTATATTCACAAGGTGAGACTGCATTTATTAGAAAAATGTATCCATGCTTTGATCAACCAGATTTAAAAGCAACTTTTACCCTAACAGTTACCGCGCCTGATCATTGGCAAGTAATTTCAAATAACCCAGAAAAAGAAAAAATATCTTCTGCCGATAAGAAGGCAAAGTGGAGCTTTACAACCACACCAAGAATTTCTACCTACATCACTGCTTTAATTGCAGGTCCTTACTACAAGGTGCAGGATGAGTATGTAGGTAAGAAAAAAGTGCCGCTTGGTATCTACTGCCGTAAATCATTGGCAGAGTTTTTAGATCCAGAGGATATCTTCTTGATTACGAAGCAAGGTTTTGCCTACTTTGAAAAGGTTTTTGGTCTTGAGTATCCCTTTGAAAAATATGACCAGATTGCAGTGGTGGATTTCAACTGGGGTGCGATGGAAAATGCTGGAGCTGTTACCTTCTTAGAAAGGCTTTTGGTCTTTCGATCAAAGGTAACTGAGCGTATGTATAACGCACGAGCAAACACAATCTTGCATGAGATGGCACATATGTGGTTTGGCGATATGGTCACTATGAAGTGGTGGGATGATCTTTGGCTTAATGAATCATTTGCTGAGTGGTCCTCATATCTTGCGATGGTGGAGGCAACTAGATTTAAAAAGTCTTGGACAGGTTTTAATCAGGAGCGAAAGAATTGGGCCTACCGCCAAGATCAACTCTCTTCTACGCACCCAATTGTCTCCGATATGAAAGACATCGATACCGTTGCTGGAAACTTTGATGGCATCTCCTATGCAAAAGGTGCTTCAGTTTTGCAGCAATTAGTCTCCCATGTTGGTCGAGATAATTTCATCTTAGGATTACAAAAATATTTTGCTAAACACGCCTTTAAAAACACCACCCTAGATGACTTATTAGTTGAATTAACACAAGCCAGTGGTCGAGATTTAAAGCCTTGGGTATCAACCTGGCTACAAACGGCAGGTGTTAACACTTTACGACCATCACTTGAGATTGAAAATGACACTTACAAATCAGTTGCAATTGTTCAAGAAGCTCCTACTATGCCAGTTGGCTCATCTGAATTACGTCCGCACCGGATGGCGGTTGGTTTATATGACTTAGTTGGTAACAAGATTGCCCTTAGAAAAAGAGTTGAGCTAGATGTTGCTGGCAGCAAGAGCGCAGTTTCAGAGCTGGCTGGAGAAAAGGTTGCCGATCTACTCTTGATAAATGATCAAGATCTGACCTATACCAAGATTAGATTTGATGATCGCTCAATTGCGACCTTAAAAGCTCATCTAGGCAAGATTGATGATTCACTAACTCGGGCACTTTGCTGGTCTGCAGCCTGGGATATGTTGCGCGATGCTGAAATAAGTGCAACTGATTTTATTGAAATCGCACTTGCTGGCCTTCCTGGTGAGGATGACATTGCAACTGTAACCATTATTGCTACTCAGTTAACTACTGCAGTTGAGCTATATAGCGCACCAGGTAAGCGAGATTCAGCCAGACTAAAGGTTGGTAATGCTTATGAACAGATGGTGAGATCAGCAGCTGCAGGCAGTGATCACCAATTACAGTTTGCTAGAAATTTCACCTCATTTGCCTCAAGTGCAGAGCACAATGATTTTATAAAAGAGATGCTTGAGGGGAAGTTGTCAGGATTAAAGGTTGATGCTGATCTTAGATGGAGCTTTGTTATTGCCTTAGCAGAGCGTGGTTTGATGGATAAAGCTGCTTTATCCGCTGAGTTGTTAAAGGACAACACATTAACTGGCCAACTATCCCATACAACTGCATTAGCTTCGTTGCCAACAGCAGAGGCTAAGGCTGAAACCTGGAAATCAATTACTACTGAGGAGATATCTACTTCACAGCGGGAGGCAAAGTTAGCTGGCTTTATGCGAGCACTTCACCGACCATTGCTAAACGCCTATGTTGATCCTTACTTTGATCTACTGCTAGATACATGGGGCAAAAAATCATATGAGGTAGCAAGTAAGTTTGTAGTTGGTATGTACCCAATCTATGTAACTACCCAAGCAACCTTAGATAAAACTATTGATTGGCTAAATACCACCGGCAAAGATGGCCAAGCAGGACTTCGAAGATTAGTCTCCGAAGGACGAGATTCACTTGAGCGAGCGCTTAAGGTGCAAGCTAAGGATAAGTAGAAAAAACCTACTCAATGTTGGTAAGTGAGTTTGCCTTTACTTTTTTCTTGCCGCGCACCTCTTTAGCGGTGATGTAGGCAAAAAATGAGATTTCAACAAATAAAACTGTTGGTGCGATTACAAAGTAGGTAAAGCTTTCTAAGAAGGTTAATCCCTCACCAGCTACGGTGCCATCTTCAATCATGCGCTGGCTGCCCCCATCGCCTCAACCCCAAATGGTTTCAAATAAGGAATCCAGATTCGATCTGGTTTTCCAGTTCCTAAAATTCGCCAAGCAGCTCCCACCGGCTCACGAGGTGTGTGGCGAAGCCGCCAACCTAAATCCTTTAATGTGCGATCTGCCTTTAAGTGATTGCATTTATGACAAGCTGAAACCACATTCTCCCAATTATGTCCGCCACCTCTTGATCTTGGAATCACATGATCGATTGAGGTTGCCGTCACTCCACAGTAAACACAACGGTTGTTATCGCGAGCAAAGATTGCCCGGCGAGATAATGGCACCGCATGACGGTATGGAATCTTTACAAATTTATTTAATCTAATCACTGCAGGTAATGTGATTGAACCGCGGGCATAGGTAAGTATGCGATCTGAATCCTCAACGCTAGTTGCGCGTTGGTTTAAGACGAGTATCAATGCTCGTCGTTCTGAGACGACACCTAGTGGCTCGTAGGTGGCGTTCAGTACCAATGTTTGTGACACTGAAAGCTTTCTCCTTTAAGGGGCAACCCGTGGCTCGAGCTGCGTAGGCTTATCTTGCCCGAAGGTTGGCAAAAAGACAGCATTTCTGGGCAGATTCCTTCTTACAATTGGGTTAAGGTTTTCCACAATAACCATGAAAATCCCAGATAATTTGCAAGCAGCCTTAGATTGGTTTACCGGGGCTCCCCTAAATATCACCGTGATTATGGCTCTGGCGATAATCATCTCCAGAATTGGCCAGCGTTCAATCGCCCGGTTTATGAACCGGATTGCTGATGCAGATTTAATTCCAGGGCCAAAGCGATCTGGTGCTCGCCAAAAGGAGCGGGCAAAAACCACTAGCACAGTTTTAAAATCCACATTAAATGGTGTTATTTGGTTGATTGCAATCTTTATGATCTTAGCTGAGTTTGGTTTAAATCTTGGACCTCTTATTGCATCAGCTGGTGTAATTGGTGTGGCATTAGGACTTGGCGCACAAACTTTGGTGCGCGATATTTTATCTGGCATCTTTATGCTAGTTGAGGATCAGTATGGCGTTGGCGACAAAATCGATGTGTTAGATGTGCAAGGAGTAGTTGAAACTGTTGGGCTTCGAATTACAACTGTTAGAGATGCAAAAGGAACAATCTGGTACCTTCGAAATGGTGAAATACTAAAAGTTGGAAATAAATCTCAACCTAAATCAAAACGGTAGGAGTTAATCAGCTGCGTTAATCATCGCAGCAGCTGCTGCCTCCAAGTACTGCCAAAGCTCAGCCTTTAAATCATCGCCAATCTCAAGCCCATTTACTGCATCCTTCATGCAGATCAACCAAGCATCATGCTCAACTCGTGAGATATGAAATTGCGCATGTCGCATGCGCAATCTTGGGTGTCCTCGCTCCTCACTATAAGTAGTCGGTCCTCCCCAGTACTGCTCAAGAAATAATTGCAATCTCCTTCCTGCCCCATGTAAATCATTTTCTGGATACATCGGACGCAAGATTGGATTAACCGCCACTAATGCGTAGAAGTGAGAGACTAAATCATTAAAGGTTTTCTCACCCCCTGCTCTTTCATAAAAACTTTGACTCAATTCTTCACCTTCTCCTTCAAGGTAATCTGCAGTACAAAGTAACTAGTTATCACACAAAGTATTCCGGTGAGATAAAACGCTGCTGCGTATTCACCAAATTTAACTCGAAGTACTGCTGCGCCAAATGCAGCAATTGCACCCCCTACCTGGTGGGCGGCAAAGACCCAGCCATAAATAATTGCACCCTTCTCAGGGGTTAACACCTGACGACAGAGTAAAACAGTTGGTGGCACAGTTGCTACCCAATCTAGACCATAGAAAATGATAAAAACTAAGGTTGATGGGTGCAAGGTTGAAAAGAGAATTGATGGCAGCAAAAATAATGAAAGTCCGCGAAGTAGATAATAGAAAAAGAGTAACTTTCTTGGATCAATTCGATCAGTTAAAAAGCCTGAGAAAATAGTTCCCACCACATCAAAGACACCAATTAACGCTAGCAAGGATGCAGCGGTAACAGTTGGCATGCCATGATCATGGGCGGCTGGGATGAAGTGTGTGCCAATTAGCCCACTTGTTGATAGTCCACAAACAAAAAATGAACCAACCAGATACCAAAAATTTTTAACTTTGCTGGCATCTTTTAAAGTTTGCAGTGCAATCTTTGCGGCATTTCCTTTTTCTAAAGTAGGTGGTGTCCAATCAGCCTCTGCTCCGTACGGGCATGTGCCGATACTTTGTGGATCCTCCTTTAAAAATAGGTAGATCAGTGGCACCATCAAATAGGCTGCAAGTGCTATAACTAATGATGAAGCCCGCCAACCTGGATCTTGCGCCAGTTTTGAAAGCCCAGGTAGAAAAACTAATTGTCCAGAGGCTGCTGCTGCAGTCAATATGCCAACTACCAAGCCGCGCTTTTTAACAAACCATCTATTTGCAATTGTGGCTGCAAATACCAGCGCCATCGAGCCGGTACCGATACCAACTACTACTCCCCATAACAACATTAAATGCCAGCTTTGATTCATCCAAATAGTTAACAACGCTCCTGTACCAACTGTGAAAAGTGCGGCCATAACAACTTTTCTCACAGTAAAGCGCTCCATTAAGGCAGCAGCAAATGGTGCAGTAAAGCCGTAGAGCAAGACATTTATTGCAACAGCTAGCGATATGACATCCCTGCGCCAACCAAAATCCTCCTCCAGGGGCAGGATTAATACTGATGGTGCACTTCTAAAACCTGCGGTTGCAAATAAGGTGGCAAATGTTATGCCAGCAACAATCCAAGCAGGATGGATCCGAGTACGAATCAATTAAGGGTAAACCAAACTGCAGTATCTGTGGGTAGCATCCCATTTGTAATGGATGAGCTACTGACCAATACCTTTGCCCCATCTGGCAATTTGATCTCTTCGCCAAGATTTAGGTAGCAGTAAAAGTTACCTGGTCGAGAAAATGCCAAAACAGATGCTGGACTTTCAACCCAACTCATTGGACCATCTCCTAAACCTGATAATGATTTTCTAATCTCTAATGCTTTACGGTATAAATTAAGTGATGAGTTTGGATCAGCATCCTGTGCCTCTACTGAAAAATCACCCCAATTGTTAGCTTGCGGTAACCAGGAATCATTTGGAGTTAACTTTTCATTATCTGAAAAACCAAAAGCACCTTTAGAGTTTGATTTCCAAGGCAGTGGCACCCGGCAACCATCTCTGCCACGATCTTTGTAATCACTCATCTTCCATCTTGGATCACTTAATCGATCCTCTGGAATCTGTCGAGCCTCCGGAAGAGTTAACTCCTCGCCTTGATAAACATAAGCACCGCCTGGAAGTGCCAACATTAAAAGAGCGCCCGCTCTTGCCCGCTTTTGACCACGCTTTAAATTAAATTTACTCGCATCCCCCTGCCGTTCAAGTGTGGTTCCACCACTTAAGCCAAGTCCTAAATCAAATCTATCTACAGATCTGACCACATCATGATTATTAAATACCCATGAGGATGGCGCACCCACTGCACCTATCGCCTCAATTGATTTATTAATATTATTTTTAAACTCATTAACATCCCACTTAGAGCCTAAGAACTCAAAGTTAAATGAGTTCATTAACTCACCAGGACGCAAATATCTAGCAATTCGAGTTGCAGGATGCACCCAGGCCTCAGCAACTGCCATTCGATCATTTGGATAGGAATCTAATATCTTTCGCCACTCTTTATAAATTTCATGCACACCATCTTGATCCCAAAATGGCATTGGTTTTCCCTCTAGTAATTTTGGATCACTTGGCACATCTGGAAATCCTGCTTCCTTGATCATGCCATGGGCAACATCGATGCGAAAACCATCTACCCCAAGATCTAGCCAAAACTTTAAAACCTTTTCAAAGTAATCCTTAACCTCCTGGTTTTGCCAATTAAAATCAGGTTGCTCTACTGCAAAAAGATGTAGGTACCACTGTCCAGCTTTTCCATCAGATTCTGTGACACGTTGCCAGGCAGAGCCACCAAAGACTGCTTGCCAATTATTTGGTGGGGTATCACCATTTTCTCCCTTGCCATCTTTAAATATAAATCTATCTCGCTCAGCTGATCCAGGTTTTGCAGCTAATGCTTCTTGAAACCATTTGTGTTGATCTGAGCAATGGTTTGGAACAATATCAACAAGCAAACGCATCCCCAATTTATGAGTCTCTTCAATTAACCTCTTAGCATCAGAAAGATTGCCATAATCAGGCTCGATGTCCATAAAATCTGCCACATCATAACCATGATCTTTTTGTGGTGATGGATACCAAGGTGTAATCCAAATTGCATCAACACCTAGCTTTTTTAAATATGGCAGCCGAGAAATGATTCCAGCAACATCTCCCTTGCCATCACCATTTGCATCTGCAAATGAACGAATATAGATCTGATAGGTAACAGAATCCCGCCACCAAAGCCGTTTATCTCGCGGTGCAATTGGCGAAGTGTTAATGGTGGTCATATCTAAATCTCCTACTTCTCTAGGTACTTATTCAAAAAGGCTCGCTCTACCTCATTAATCGGTCTAGATTTTCTGCTTGCTAGATCAATCATCACTTGAACTGTTTTAATCTTGGCAAAGGTAACTCCATCTTTTTCAACCTGGTATGCCATTACAAAGGATGAGTTACCTAATGACTCCACCCACAAATTAACATCGTAGTAAGCACCACCGACTGTAATTGGCACTAAGTAATCAACCTCTCCTCGTGCTACCACCATCTCAATTAATGCTGACTCCTCTTTCTTCTCAGCAAATTGTTTATAACCCCACTCAAATCTTGCCTCTTGGGCATAAACTAAATACTTCGCGTTATTAACATGACCAAAGGCATCTAAGTCATCCCATCTAACAAATGCCTTGTGATTAAACTTCATGGGATCCCCTTTACTTACCTAGTTAATTTTCGGTAGGTAGCTCGATGTGGGCGGGCCGCATCAATACCAAGACGGGCAATCTTATTCTCCTCATAACTTTCAAAGTTTCCTTCAAACCAGAACCACTTTGATTCACCCTCATAAGCCAAAATGTGCGTTGCAATTCGGTCTAAGAACCAACGATCATGTGAGATCACTACCGCACACCCTGGAAACTCAAGCAAAGCATTTTCAAGAGAAGAAAGCGTCTCAACATCCAAATCATTTGTTGGCTCATCAAGTAACAATAGATTTCCACCCTGCTTTAATGTAAGAGCAAGATTTAATCTATTTCGCTCACCTCCGGATAAGACCCCCGCGGGTTTTTGTTGATCAGGACCTTTAAATCCAAAGGCAGAGACATATGCCCGACTAGGCATTTCAACATTGCCAACCTTTATAAAATCAAGACCATCAGAGACCACTTCCCAAAGTGATTTCTTTGGATCAATTCCACCGCGAGACTGATCAACATATGAAATCTTTACCGTCTCACCCACCTTAACCACGCCAGAGTCAGCCTTTTCCATCCCTAAAATGGTTTTAAATAAAGTTGTCTTACCTGCACCATTTGGCCCAATTACGCCGACAATTCCATTGCGTGGCAAAGTAAATGAAAGGTCATCTATTAAAACTCGATCATCAAAGCCTTTAACTAAGTTTTGACACTCAACCACCACATCGCCAAGACGAGGTCCAGGTGGAATTTGAATCTCTTCGAAATCTAATTTACGAGTTTTGTCCGCCTCAGCAGCCATCTCTTCATAACGAGCAAGACGAGCTTTTGATTTTGTCTGCCTACCCTTGGCATTCATTCGAACCCACTCAAGCTCTTCCTTTAAGCGCTTGGCTCTTTTTGCATCCTTTTGTCCTTCAACCTTCATACGAGCTTCTTTAGTCTCTAGGTAGGTTGTGTAGTTTCCTTCATATGGATATGCACGGCCTCGATCTAACTCCAAGATCCATTGGGCAACATTGTCTAAGAAGTATCTATCGTGGGTGATTGCCACAACAGTTCCTTCGTACTTACTTAAATGCTGCTCAAGCCAAAGAACTGACTCGGCATCTAAATGGTTGGTTGGCTCATCAAGTAATAAAAGATCTGGTTTTTGTAATAGCAATTTACATAATGCAACACGTCTGCGCTCTCCACCAGATAAGACCTTAACATCAGCCTCTGGGGGTGGACAACGAAGAGCGTCCATTGCTTGTTCCAATTGTGAATCTAAATCCCAAGCATTTCGATGATCTAACTGCTCTTGTAATGTGCCCATCTCAGCTAACAATTTGTCATAATCAGCATCAGGATTTGCCATCTCTTCGCTGATTGCATTAAATCTATTTAGCAATCCAATTGTCTCGGCCACGCCCTCTTGCACATTCTCTAAAACATTTTTATCCTCATTTAAAGGTGGCTCTTGTAACAAGATTCCAACTGTGTAGCCAGGAGATAAATAAGCCTCACCATTTGATGGTTGTTGAAGGCCAGCCATAATTTGCAGAACTGTAGATTTACCAGCTCCATTTGGTCCGAGCACACCAATTTTAGCGCCAGGCAAAAACATCAAGGTGACATCATCGAGAATTACTTTGTCGCCATGCGCTTTGCGCGCCTTTTTCATCGTGTAAATAAACTCAGCCATAGGGTCAAACCTTACCTGTTGTGCTCGGTAGACTTACCCCGTTCAAATAATGCGCCTGTAGCTCAGTCGGATAGAGCAACTGCCTTCTAAGCAGTAGGTCGCAGGTTCGATTCCTGCCAGGCGCGCTGTTGCTTCTAAATTCCAATAACTTTGCCAGTTACTTTAAGGTCTAAGTTGCTAAGGTTTTACTATGGAAGCAATCCTTACCGCCCTAGCAATTTTAGCGATCTTATTTTTTGCGAAAAACGGTTCCAGTAAAAGGTAGTTGAATCGCCAAAGAGAAGTGAAAACTTCTCTTCAATTTGTTTATGAAAAATTACATATCCTGTGATTAAAAATTACTTGCTAACAATCCATCGTTTGAATGGGCCATCTTTGAATGTATATATTTCAACTGGTCGTTTCTTGTAGATAGCGGTGAAATCCTTGCCATCTTTATAACGCATAGTTCCAAGCAGGATTAAAAATGGAAAGCCTAAGCCGGGAGCTCTAATCCCCTTAAGTACAGCAGGACTCCATGGATTTTGCTCCAATTTTTTTTCAACTAGCAGGCTCTTGTCCATGCTCAAGCTCTTTTGAAAGGCAAATATCTTCTCCCAGAAAGACAGTTCAAGCAATAACTTGTTTTTAGATTCAATTACCTTAGCCATAAAGTTAATTGTAACTTAAGAGTCAAAACCCAACCCAAGTCGGTCTAATAGGCGCAGCCATAGTTTTCGCTTCCCACCGTTCTTATCTGCCTGAGTTATCGCCCACTGAGTTAATCTGATAAACAAGAATCTAAATGGTTCAGGTGGAAATGGGAT
>JACCED010411482.1_pt1 | contig 10712 bp, 1 predicted proteins | sample 7455021 | NCBI WGS metagenome assembly JACCED01 (sample SAMN15323456, study PRJNA562643) | freshwater metagenome | isolation source: river surface water | place: USA:Blue River Watershed | collected 2017-08-19 | reverse complement strand
GGTTCACAATCAAATGGTGGTGGCGGTGGTGGTTCGGGCTTTATCAATAATTCGCGTGTAACTAATGTTGCTGCACAAGTGGGTGCGACTGGAATCGTTACCGCACCAACAGCTCCTGGTGGATTGAGTTCAATTAACTACTCATACTCCCTCGGCAACGGCGGTGATTCCACAATCGGTGTTGGCTGGGGTGGAAATGGAAATCCTACAAATTTCTACACCGCTAAAGGCGGCGATGGAATGGTCGTCATCCATTGGAATGAACCATCAGATCCATGGATTGCATCGGAGAATCTAAATTCGATGCAGAAGCCTGGCTTCCGATTTACTGGATGGAATACAAAGGCAGATGGAACCGGAATTCACTATGACACCGGAACCGCACTTGAACGCACCAATACAACTTTGTATGCAGAGTGGTCTTACACGATTACTTATGATGGAAACGGCAATACATCCGGCACGCCTCCTCCGGCACAGGTGGCAACATCAGGTGAACCTGTTACAACTATTGCTGATAACCCAGCAACTGCTGAGAAAACTGGTTATGTCTGGGATGGTTGGAACGAGTTAGCAAATGGTAAGGGCCGCAATTACACAGCTAACTCTGATCTCTTTGGTTTACCTCGGGCATACATGCGTTATGTCGCAAGGGATTACAACACGGCTACAAAGGTTTGGGTTGATTCATCAGGGAATGGCCGTAATGCAACTCTAGTTAATGGAACACCGACAAAGGTTTCAACTGGCGCGACAAATGGACTAAGCGAGAGCTTTACCGTGGTTAAAGGTGCAACTAGTGCGGGCATTACATTGCCAAATCCACAACTGTCGGCGTACACGCTCTGCTATGTAGCTCGCTATGCGGGCGCAACAAGAAATCGAATCTTCGAAGGATATTCTGAGAACTGGCTTTCAGGATTCTTCGGTGATGCCACCGGAGTTGCCTATCATGGAGCCTGGGTTACGCCATCTTCAACAGTGACAGGCGATATCAACTGGGGCATTTACTGTGACTCAGGAGATACTCTCCGCTTTAATGGCATTAATCAATCTAATGCAACGTCAACTATCAAATACCTGCCTGCACAGCTTTCTATCAACTGGGGTATTTACGGCCGGCAGGGTTATAACTCTGATTGGGAAGTTGCTGAAGTAATTGTCTATGACTCATATCTGACTACGACACAGATGCAGCAAATTGAAGCCTATTTTGGAGATACATACGGATATTTGCCTTCTGGCAATCTCAACGGACTTCCTCGCCCATACATGCAATATGAAGCGGCAAATTACGACGCTATTGCAAGAGTCTGGCTGGATTCATCTGGCAATAACCGCGATGCAACAACGGTTCGTGGAAATCCAACTGTGGTTACTAACGCTCCTGCAAATGGATCAACTAAGAACGTAACAGTTGTTAAGGGTGCAACCACCGCCGGAATTACACTTCCAAATGTGAAGCTTGATGCCTACACGCTTTGTTATGTAGCTCGTTACGCAGGTGGATCGCAGAGTCGCATTTTCGACGCATTGAGTGAGAATTGGCTCTCAGGATTCTGGAATGGGTCTACCAATGTTGCAGTCCACACCTCTTGGATTACTCCGTCAAGCGGTAGAACTGGGACTAATTGGGTCTATAACTGTGACTCTGGAAACAACTTTAGAAGTAATGGAGTAATTAGAAACACTGGAACTTCATCAACCACCTATCTACCTAATAACCTAACTATCAACAATTTTGGTGGAACTGGCAGATCTAGTGAGACAAGTGACTGGGAAGTCGCCGAAGTCCTTATTTACGACACCTTCACTACCAGTTCACAGATGCAGCAGATTGAAGGATATCTAGAGCTCAAGTATGGTCTTTGGACTCCGACAATTGCTTCGCGAAAGATTAGAAACTTTGGATCAACTTCAGGCGATCTGACTCTATATGCGCAGTGGAATTCATACATTACCTATGACTCAAATACCGCAACGAGTGGAACGGTTCCACTACCTACCTTGATGGTTGCTGATACACCTGTTGCCTTGTCGTCAAATATAGGAACACTTGCCAGAACTGGAAATACATTCCTTGGTTGGAATACTTCAGCTAACGGAACCGGTACTGCGTACTTGCCAGGTGAGTCATATACACCGACTGCAAATGTAACTCTCTATGTCCAGTGGGGTTCTCGAGTCACTTTTGATTCGAATACCGCTACCTCTGGGACGCTTCCGGCTAACTCCACCGTTGCATCTGGATCTTCGTTAACGCTTGGGACGGGAACTCTAACCAAGACCGGATACACCTTTGCGGGATGGAACACAGCTTCAAATGGCTCTGGAACGCGTTATGAGACAGGCACGACATTTACGCCGACACAGAACATCACGCTTTATGCCCAGTGGAACTCGTTAATTCGCTTTGATGTTAACGGTGGTACTGGCACTCCATCGGTCGATTCTGTCACTGCTACCGGAACGGTCGCCGTTACTCTCGCAGCCCAGGGAACTATGGGTCGAACCGGATATACCTTTAATGGTTGGAACACTCGAGCCGATGGCACGGGAACTCTCTATTCGGCAGGGCTCACAACATACACTCCAGCGGGAAACCTCACCCTGTATGCAAAGTGGACTGGAAACCCATACACCATTACCTTCCTGGGTAATGGTTCAACGTCAGGTTCTACCGCTGCAAAGAACATCACCGGTGGTACGCCAACAACCCTAACTACAAATGGTTTCCTCCGAACCGGTTACTCATTCTTGGGTTGGGCCGAAACTTCTACCGCATCTTCATCCCAATACTCTGATGGATCTTCACAAACCTTCTTCAGCAACAAGACTTTGTACGCTCTTTGGAAACCAGATATTTATACCGTTACCTACAATCCAAATGGAGCGCTCGGTTCAGCAACAAAGTCGAGTGAGACGTACACCGTTGGAACAACTGGATTGACACTCACCACATCAGGAACGATGTTGAAGCAGGGTTACCGATTTTCAGGATGGGCCGCTTCTGCTAGTGGAACAACTGCCCTGACTTCTCCGTATTCACCTACAACCTCAACAACTTTGTATGCAATTTGGACGGCAAATACTTACACTCTTTATTACGACTCGAACACCGCTACATCGAGCTCTGCAAGTTCACGTACATTTACGGCTGGCACTCCATTCACCATCGCTTTCGTTTCCCCAACCACTACGAAAACTGGTTTCACACAAAATGGCTGGAATACGCGAGCTGACGGCAGCGGTAGCAATTTCGCTGGAGCGAGCTCAGTAACTTTCTACGACACCACAACTGTTTACGCGCAATGGATTCCGGTAGCGCCAGCCGCACCAACACTTACAGCTACACCCGGAAACACAACCGCCAGAATCACAGTAAATGGCGGAACTCTCAGCGGATCTAACGGACCTGCTGACTCTTACACCGTCACAGCTCGCCTTGGTACGACGGTAATTGGCACTTGTATTGTCACATCACCGGCAACAAGCTGCTCGATTAGTGGCCTCACAAATAACACCACTTATTCATTTACCGCGATTGCAAGCAATAGATCAGGTATCTCAAGCGCAAGCGCAGCCGTTACAGCGACACCTAGGGGATTTGTAATTACCTACAACCCAATGGGTGGAGTTGTAGCGCCTACAACAGATACCTTCTCTGTTGGAACACCACTTACATTGCCACTTCCAACGAGAAGTGGGTACAACTTCCTCGGGTGGTTTGATACATCGACTGCAGGAACAAATCTAGGTCTTAATGGTGGCGCATATTCACCAACTGAGTCACGTACGGTTTTTGCTCAATGGACGGCTATCCCATACACAATTTTCTATAACGGCAATGGCAATACATCAGGTTCTCTTCCCGCAAATGGTACATATTCGTTAACGTCAGGTGCGCACACGATTGCTGGTCGCAATACTTTGGCGAAGACAGGTTATGTTTTTAACGGATGGCTATCTGATACCGGTACTGTCTTTGCTGTTGGTAGTAGCTATACACGACTAGCAAATCTCAACCTCTATGCACGTTGGATTGCTGAGACTTACACAGTCACCTTTGCAGCAAATGGAGGTAGTGGAAGCGCACCAAATACAATTTCTAACGTCACTATTGGTGAAACATTTACAGCCCCATCCACTTCATTGACGTTAACTGGATCCACATTTGCTGGTTGGAGCGATGGAACTCTCAACTATCGCCCAGGAGATATCGTCACAGTTGGCGGATCCAATATGGTTCTGACTGCAATCTGGAACGGCACGCAGTATCTCGTGACTTACTCTCTCAATGGCGGCACTGGAACATCACCAACTTCGCCAAATAAGTTACTGGGTGAGACCTTTACCGTTGCAAGTCGTGGTGATGCCACAAAGAGCGGATTCACATTCCTTGGCTGGGCTGAGAGTGGAACTCCATATGTTGTGGGCAGCCAATTCACCATGCCTGCCAGAAACATCACATTCATCGCGCAGTGGTCCGGTCAGGTATTCACGATTACCTACGATGGAAGCAGCGCCACATCTGGAACGCCATCTCGCACGAGTGACTCCTTTACGTATGGTGGAACTGCAATATCGCTTCCAACTGTCGGAACTATGTCTAAACCTGGATACATCTTCTCAGGTTGGGCCGAGACAACTACAGCTGTTTCAGACCCGTATCAAACAAACGCAAATGTCACTCTCCAACCTATCTGGACGGCAACTACACAGACATTTACCTTTGATGTTAACGGCGCCACTGGAACAACACCATCTCCTGCAACTTATCAGTCAGGTACATCTGGGGTCATAGCGCCGGCTAGCAGTGGCTTCAGCAAGCCAGGATTCACCTTTGTTCATTGGAGTGATGGAAGCGGCACCTACAACCCTGGAGATCCGATTACAGGTCTTACTAATAAGACCTTAATTGCTGTTTGGACGCCTACAACTTTCGCTGTTCAATACACCGCAGGAGCTATCAACGGAACACCTGTAGCCGATGCCATTGGGTTGCCAACCTCACCAAATACCGCATACGGAATCTCTCTCTCACTGGGCACACCGGAAACTCTCACAGTTTCAATTGGCGGAAGTATTTATTCATTTGCCGGATGGAGTTATAACGGTCAGACATACAAGGCTGGTTCCACATATTCAATGGGAACAACTGCGCCAACTTTTGCCGCTACATGGTTACAACTCTTCGAGGTCAATTACTTTATGAATGGCGGAACAGATCCTGGCATTACTCAAGGGGTTCTTTACGCTGATCAAGCACCTGTCACCATCACAACTTTGGTGCCGACGCGCGAAGGTTATACATTCTCAGGTTGGATTACACAATCAAATAATTCAGCTTCGGGTACCTACACCATTAATTCAGCTAACTATCTCTTCTACGCTACATGGAGCATTCGCTCGTTTACTCTCTCTTATAACTCAAATAGTGGAAGTCCGACACCGAATGCCGAAACCAATAATTACGGCGCCGTCATAAATCTACCCGTTCCTGGGGCTGTTTCTCGATCAGGATATACATTCGCAGGCTGGTCAATCGGTGGACAAACCTATTCTGCGGGAGCCCAATATCAATATCGTGCGGCTTCGGAGACAGCAACTGCACTATGGAACGCAACAACCCAGACAATCACCATAGATCTTGCTCAGGGCATAAGCCAAACGCCTATTTCAGAGCCTTCTCACACGACAGGTGAGACCTTCACCGCCCCACTCGTGATTCCAACTCGCACTGGCTATACCTTCAGTGGTTGGAGCGATGGTTCGACTAATTATCAGCCGGGAGCTGTTGTAACTGTCGGCGCATCAAATATCACTCTTACCGCTCAATGGAGCGTTAATTCCTATACATATGTCTATCTATTAAATAATGGAACAGGAAGCATTCCTACTCCTACCGCATATAACTTCGGCTCTCTCCATACAATAGCTTCAGCGGTTAACAAAGCAGGTACAACTTTCCTCGGTTGGTCTAATGGTGCCAACACCTATTCACCAGGCGCTGGATTTAGAGTTGCCGCTCGAAATGAAACTTTTACAGCACAGTTCTCCGAAGAAGTATTCGCACTCTCTTTTGCAATTAACGGAGCAGACTCTGGAACAGCTCCTGCAACAATATCGGGAACATCCACAGATACATTTACAATTCCTTCCAATTCTGGAATTACCAAACTCGGCTATGAGTTTGCGGGCTGGACCAACGGATCAACCAACTATTCGGCAGGCCAGCAGGTCACAGGCATAAATGCAAATGGAACTCTTACTGCTATTTGGAACCTACTTCCTCCAGACTCAATCATCGCGCCAGTGGCGACACCGGGAGATCATGCGGGAACGGTTGTGGTGACACCGCCATCTCTGGCATCAGGTGGCGCAGTAACCTCGTACAAGATTGTGGCGACAAATGGCTCGGGCACACCATTGAGCCCAGAGCAAAGTTGCATCGTTTACTCTCCTGCAACAAGTTGCACCATTACTGGTCTTACAAATGGAACTACATATAAGTTCCAAGCAACCGCAACAAACGCAGCGGGCACCAGCATCTCACCAACTTCAATGCAATCATTCCTGCATCTATTCCTGATGCTCCGACAGCAGTGACAGCAACTCGTGGAGATGAAAGCGCAATAGTGACATTTACCGTTCCGGCAGATAACGGTGGATCTCCAATTACCTCATACATTCTGACCGTCATAGAAACGGGGGAGACCTTTACCGCTTCAAGCGCGCCAATCACAGTTACTGGCCTTACAAATGGCTCTCATTACACCTTTAGCGTAAGGGCGCTCAATGCTGTTGGGCGTTCAGATTCATCAACAGCATCTGCTCCAGTGAAGATAGCTGGCGTTGCCGATGCACCTACAAGTGTGATCGCGGTCGCTGGTGACGAAACCGCAACTGTCACTGCATCAGGTCTTTGGAACACAACTGCAGGCAGTGGCGGTGAATCTGTTACAGCCATCATCTTTACCACTATGGACGGTCTACATACATGTACAGCAACTTACCCAAGCACGACATGTGTAATGACAGGTCTCACAAACGGAACTGCCTACACTTTTAGAGCAGTAGCTCAGAATGCAGTTGGAAACTCGCCATCCCTTACCTCTTCTGCCGTGACTCCAGCAGGTATTCCTTCTGCACCAAGTCAAATAACCGCCGTTTCTGGCAACCGTAGTGCAACTCTTACATTTAGTGGTCAGAGCGCAAATGGCTCGGTAATCACCTCATACATCGTGACTGCAGCACCAACTGGTGATACCTATACGGTTACTTCCTCACCCGCAACCATCACTGGCCTTACAAATGGATCTTCATACACATTTACAATTGCCGCCGTAAATGCAATAGGTACCTCTGCAACTTCGACAACCTCAGCTTCAGCGACTCCAGCATCTGCTCCTGATGCACCTACTTCACTCGCTGTTGTAGCAGGAGATACCTCAACTGTTGTTTCATGGAGTGCACCAGCAGATGATGGTGGTTCTCCAATTACTTCCTATCTCGTAACGGCAAGCAACGGATTAACCTGTACTGCAATCGCGCCAACAACCCAATGCAAGATTGTTGGATTAACGAATGGAACTTCCTACACATTTACTGTTCAGGCAATTAACAATGTTGGTACCGGAATTGCATCAGCCCAGTCACCATCTTCTACTCCTGCCGGTCTCCCTACGCCACCTGATTCGATGAGTGCAACAATCGGTGATGGCCAAGTAACTCTTTCATTTAGCGGAGCGGGAACTAACGGTTCTGCAATTACAAACTACAAAGTTATCGCAGAACCTGGAGGTTTCACCGGAACCAGTACGAGCTCTCCAGTAACAGTGCTGGGCCTTACAAATGGCACCTCATACACCTTTAGGGTGATTGCGACCAACGGCGTGGGAGATTCTGATTCCTCAACGGTATCGGTCACGGCGATCCCAGCAACAGTGCCGGGCTCACCAACTTCGGTGTCAGCAATCGGCGGTAATACAAGTGCGATTGTCTCATTCGTTGCACCTGCTAGTGATGGTGGAGCCGCGATAACTAGTTACACCGTAATCGCATCACCTGGTGGTGCGACTTGTACCGCGGCGGCAGGTTCGACAAGTTGCACAGTCAATGGACTATCGAATGGAACTGCCTACACATTCTCTGTTGCCGCAAATAACGGTGCGGGTGCTTCACAGCCATCAAGCAGTTCGAACTCTGTCACACCAGTGGGACGTCCAGCAGCGGCATCTATCACCAGCGTAACTCGTGGCGATGGAATGGCGACTGTAGTGATTGTTGCTCCTACCGATGATGGCGGATCTTCAATCACTCACTATGTGATTTCAGTTCAACCTGGCGGTCAAACCATCACGACAAATTCATTAACAACAGATGTGACTAATTTGACCAACGGCACGCTCTACACATTTACTGCAGCCGCGGTTAACAGCGTTGGTATTGGCGCGAGATCTTCAGAAGTGACAGCTCGACCAGCTGGCTTACCAACTCCTCCCACTACTGTCTCTGGTACTCCAGCAAATATGTCAGCTGTCTTGACCTTTAGTGGAGCAACGGGCAACGGTGCCGAAATTCTCAGCTACATCATCACAGTTGTAGAGACGGGAGATATGGTTACGGCCACCTCATCTCCTGTAAGAGTCAACGGCCTCACAAACGGAACGGCATACACATTTACCGTCACAACAGTGAACTCTGTTGGTCAATCAGTTGCTTCTCAAGTTTCACTCCCAGTCACGCCTGAGCAAGTTTCCTACTTGTCACAATCAGCAGGAGGAGGCGGAGCGCCTGCGCCGATCATGGGTATTCCTGTCCCATCACCAACTCCATCACCGACCCCGTCACCATCTGCTTCTCCAACACCGTCGCCGACTCCATCACCAACACCGTCGCCGAAACCAACTGTTTCCCCATCGCCTAAGCCAACGGCCTCGCCGCAAGCCTCACCAAAAGCGACCCCAAAGCCTTCTGCAACGCCTACTTCAACGGTAAAGCCAAGCGCCAAACCGTCTCCAACCGCCTCAAAGAAGGTGGCAATCAATCCAAAGACCACAGGGTCGAACGCAAAGGTTGGAATTGAAAATCTGAAGCCAGGTCAGAAGATTAAGGTCACCGTCAAAGATGGTGAAGTTATTAGCCCTTCGAGTCCAACAAGTAAAGCAACTACTAAGCCAAAGCCATCTGCATCGCCAAAGGCCACAAACAAAACACCTTCGAAAGCCAAGCCAATTAAGAGCAAGGCACCTATCAAGATTGTTCCGAAGCCATCAGGTTCTTCAGCGAAATTTGGAATCAATAATTTAAAGCCAGGTCAGAAAATTAAGGTAACAGTTAAAACAGGAGGAACAGAGAAATGATAAGAAAGCTAATGTTGGCGGTTCTCTTCATTCTACAGATATCGATTCTGCCTAGTTGGGGAGCTGAAACTGTTTTAATTGATCGATTAACGACCGTGGAAGCAGAAGAGCTCGATATTGAGATACCTGCTGATACACCACCGGGATATCACGAAGTCGTCATCGAAGTCTCTGACGACTCTGGAATTTTAGAACAGAAAATCCTTACCTTCTGTAAAGGGCTTGATGGAACTATTGATTGGGCTGGCAACTGTCCTAACTTGGCGAAAATCGCCACAGCAGATGATCTTGCTGCGATCACATCTCGGGAAGACTTACCTTCCTATGATCCTGCACAAGAGCCGGAGAAGAGCAAAGATCTTCAAGTTGCTGCATTCGCAGTATTGGCAGCAGTTTCAGCTGGTGGTGCTGCAGCTGGAGTGGGCAGTGGTTCATCAAATTCAAATAATTCTTCCGGCCAAAATCGAGATGAAAACAGAGATGAGTCGGAGGATGATTCCGACGAAGCAAGCGATGAACTCGCCTCAGTGGCTGCAGGAGCTCTTGCAAAGATTGCACGCGATCCAGGCCGAGGCGACCTAAGTCGTTCATGGCGCAACCCATATACTGAAAAATCAGACAATTTCTTCCGTAATTTAATCTCGCGGGTTTCACCGCACTCACCAATTGTTGCGCGCACGATCGCTGATGGAAATTACCTCCGTGCGATGTTTGGTTCAGCAGCCTCCATATTGTTATTGCCTGGCGCTGCTTTGGGGCTGATTGCGCTGAACGACACATCTGGTCAAGCTCTACCTCCAGCAACCTGGATTGTAATGGCGATTATCGCTCTGGCAGTGCTAGATGCTTTGGCCGGGTTTGTATCTGGAGTGGTCTTTGCTCTCGGAGTGGTCTTTGCAGGAAACTTCACATCACGTGATGAAGTGCTCACCGTTGCAGGCTTATTTATCATCTTCTATGCGCCTTCACTGCTGGCCAGTTCCATTCGTCCGTTGCGTCGATTAGCACAAGATCGTGATTCGCTATGGGAACGCGTCACTGATTACAGCCTAGTTACCCTTCTTTCAGGCTGGACAATGTTTAAGATGATTGGTGGGCTCAATGCACTCGCAGGGGTGCAACTGCTGATTACCTTTGATGCAGAGAAGATTGGCTACTGGACTTCTATCTTTGTATTGATCCGTCTTGTGCTAGAGGATTTAGCAACTTATCGTTATCCGATACGTCTCAATCAAACTTCAGGTGAGCTAAAAGAACCCGACACTGTTCACAAAATCATTGCCCTTGAATTGAAGATATTCATCTTCGTAGAACTTGCCATGCCATTTGTTGGCTTTAACATCAAGC
>JACCED011475547.1_pt1 | contig 10714 bp, 17 predicted proteins | sample 7455021 | NCBI WGS metagenome assembly JACCED01 (sample SAMN15323456, study PRJNA562643) | freshwater metagenome | isolation source: river surface water | place: USA:Blue River Watershed | collected 2017-08-19 | reverse complement strand
TGGCGATGCATCCCGAGTTCCAACCCTCCGAGACGGTGGGCCATGTCGGTCAACCCGGACTGAACCGTGACGCGTTCGAGCGGGAACTTCAGGATCTGGAGCATGTCTTCCGCTTGAAAACCGCCTCCGTGTTGGAAGGCGTGGTTGTTGAAGAAGGCGGTGCGCCGATCGCCGGGGCGCGGGTGCGGGTGGGGCCCCGGGACATGATCGCAAGCCGCGAGACGCGGGCCGACCGCGACGGCAAGTTTCGGGTCCACGGCGGACCGATAGGACCGACCGTACTCACGGCGGAGGCCAAGGGGTTCGCGGCCAAGACGCTCACGGTGACGCTCAGCAAGAGCAACGATCCTGTCCGGATCGCTCTCGCTCATGGGGTTCCTCTCCGGATGCGGGTGGTGAGCACGAATGGCACGCCTGTATCCAACGCCATGGTCCACCTGACCACCGCACCCATCTCGGTGGACGGCACTTCGAACACTACGCCCCAACCTCAGGCCTCATTCCGGGAGCTCAGCGATTCCGAGGGGAGGGTGGTGTGGGACAACGCTCCCGCCGGGATTCATGCGTTCGACATCTCGGTGATGGGGTTCATGGGCAGGAACGGGGTCCGCGTTCCGGCCGACGACCAGGAACACGACATCGTGCTGAACCCGGCCTTGGTGCTTCAGGGCACGGTGACCGATGCCGAGACTGGGGAACCGATCCCCCGCTTTCGCCTCGCTCTGGGCTGGACTTCGTTCGATCCGCGATTGGGTAAGACCCATATCCAGGTCAGCGGCCTTGATCAACTGTCACCCACGTTTTCGGGCGGCCGATTCCGACACGTGCTGGAAGAGCCGATCATGGATGGCATGGACGATCCGAAGCTGATCATCCGCTTCGAGGCCGACGGCTACCAACGCGTGATCAGCCGGGCGATTCGGTACGACGAAGGTGTGGTGCCTCTCGATGTCTCGTTGCAACGCACCGAGACCCTCGAGGTGACCGTGGTGGACGCAGCGGGACGGCCTGCACCCGGTGCGTCTATCGGATTGCTGCCGCCCGGCAGCCAGGTGTTCTTGGGCCCCGATGGTCTGATGACTCAGCCCGGCAGTGAGGGATTCAGGGCGATCCATCAGGCGGATGAGGAGGGGCGGGTGAAGCTACAAAAGAAGGACCTGACGGTCGAACGGATCGTCGCGGTGGGATCTCGTGGAACCCTGGGCTTTTCCGAGACCTCATGGGCCCGACTGCAATCCGATACCGTCATGCCACTGGTGCCCTGGGGACGGATCCGTGGCCAAATCCTTGGCAACCCGGGTGCCTTGAAGGGCAAGGCCATTTTGCTGAACAAGCAGCAGGAAGACCTGTCTGGCATCGCCCTGGCTTTCAGAACCCAAACCGACTCCGAGGGGAGATTCGAATTTTCCAAGGTTCCAGCCGGCCCCATCCGGGTGTTGGAGCTCATCATCGAGCAATCCGGCCAAGCCTATGAGAGCCGGTCCGTGGTCGTCACGGTGAAGCCCGATGAGAACCTGGAAGTGACTCTCGGGGGAAAGACGCGGGCCACCGGTCAGCCCACGCCCCCTACCGGAGCACGTTCAGTTGCCCCAGCCTCTCCGCAAACAGAGCAACGCGCGGGCTTTTTGCCGGCCATCGTCGATGCCTCGGGTGCCTTTGCGATCGATGCGGTGGAACCCGGTACCTACGAACTTCAGGCGAAATGGATCCGTCGCCCAGCGCCGGGACAAATCAGCGCGTTCACCCCCGGCCTGCTCGAGTTGCCAAGGCCTATTTCAGTGACCGTGCCGCCAGACTCTGGCCCCATCGACCTCGGCGAGCTGCGCCTCAAGGTTCCGTCGCCTCAGGTTACTCCCACTGGCCCGAAGTCATGAAGCCACCGATTACGTTCCGAGCGGACCCTTAGAAGCACATGAGCTAGTCCAGATTCCGTGATTCTCTTGAAAGAACGGCTTCCGGTCTCCCGTATCCATTGAAACGGACAGGTCCAAGGATCCCGGTGGTGGCCGTAACCTCCGGGGAGGTGGACACATGTTCAACCTCTACAGGTGACTGGTGGACCGAGGGAATGATACCGTTACGGTTGCGGTCCATCACCGGATCGAGGATCTTGTCAAAAGTTCAGGAATTAGGCTGCGTTTAGGCGGCCTAAACAACGTTATGCCATTGATCAACTGAACCACATGCCATTCTTCGATCGTTTCCGAAAGAATAAGCCTGATAAAGCGTCCAAGGCCGATCACGCCACCTGCCACTGTTTTGTGCTTTGTAGCACCGTAGCGCCACACGACCTATCGAGTGTGGCGAGCATTGTTTCCGACGTATTTGGTGCGGGGTACTCCGCTGACTACGACGAAAAGAACATCGTCACGGTAGCTCGGGGCGATGAAACAATTGGGTTTCTGGCTCACATGCCGGCAGCAATTCCAGGAGGAGAGGCCGAAGAAAACGCAGACGGAAACTTCTTGTGGCCCGAAGGGCGCGAGGAGGTCAGCTCTCATCGTGCTCACGTTATTGTTACAAACATTGGTGTTGGAGAACAATCGCCGATTCAATCCGCGATTGCCGTATCGCGATTGGCATTGGTGGCGTTGAGGCTTTTCGACGGGATTGGCGTGTACTGGGGCAGTGCCAGCGTTTGCAATTCGAGGGCTGTTTTTGAAGTTTTCTGTCAAGACATGTCTGACGAACACGTCCCCGTTCCTGTGTGGCTTCGATTTCAATTGGTTCGCGCATCAGACGGCGGCATCGGAATGTATACTCTTGGCATGTGCCAATTTGATTTGATGGACATTGAAGTGGATCGCTGCACTATGGGTGTTAGTGACTTGTTTGAATTCGTATCAAACATTGCCCACTACCTAATCCAAAGCGGCCCTGTCATTGCGGACGGGAATACCGTTGGCGGAACAGCCGAAGAGCGAATACTGGTGCATCACCGTCCAAGCATGATCGACAAAAAGAAGACTGTGTACCAAATCGTCTTTGAAGCATGACGCAACCCAGATCAATGGAAACCATGCGCTGCAGCGAACCCGACATGAGCGTCGCGGTCGCAATCGTTGCGTCCCGTGGGCCGGGTCGCTGAGCTTGGGTCGTTCCTACAAAAGTCTATGACCCTTTCGCAGCTCCTCCAATCTTTGTCTGATGTTGAACGGGATTTTATTGCGAATCTGGACTATGGGGCTGATAGCGGAAAGCATCGTGCAGAATTGGATGCGGTGATCGAGCGAGGTGGAGATGTCGACTTCGCGACGCACGGTGTCTGGTATCCCTATGAGGTCATTGAGTTGGGCAAGAATTGCCTGAAGGAGGGGCACGAGCGAGAACACGCCGCATGCATGGGGATAGTATTGAAAAACATCGAGTCTGGTCGGGATCGGATTAACGATATAGAACACAGCCTCGCACAGCATGATGATACAGTTCGTGCGTTGCCGTGCGATATGAGGGATATGCTTGATTCCCAGATTGAGCGCGTAATTCGAAAATCCGAACCATAAACAGTGTATTCCTGCGAAACGCAGCAAAGCCAATTGATCAATCAACGGTTGAGTCGGGATTTGTGGCAATATCCGGGGTGGTGGACACATGTTCCATCTCTACAGGTGCCGGTTGGAGCGAGGCGTAGGAACAGATTTCGGTTGCGGTCCTTCAACGGTACGAGCACTTTCATCAAATTGCAAGAACTAGGCCGCGTTTCAGCGGCCTAAACGACGTTATCCATTACCAAACGCCCGATCAGCCTAATTCCATGAGAGTCATCGAGGACAAAGTCACGGTAGATCCTCATCACGCTATGAGTAAGGGGGACATTCCAGTCATTTGGTGGTCCATTCCTTCAGAGTGGACCAACGGCATAGAGACCGTAAGGCTGTGCTCAGCTCAGCAGTGGCCACTTCGCCGAGCATTTTATAGCGAATTCAACCAAATGCTCACCATATGTTCGCGCGGTCTCACCCAAGACCAGACGATTCGGGCGATGCTCACGGAGTTGGCTGCGCGTGGACTCGGTCTGAAGTTCCAGCGGTGGCATCGTTTACCCGAGCAAGATGCGGCGAGAGTTGAGCGGATCATTGCGCCGCTTGTTGAACTGATAGTCCCACAGCTTTCACGGAAAAGGGTTTTGTGCGGTAAATAATGATGCCGAACAATATGCCTCCATCCATTCACGACAATTTCTTGGTTGCCTATGAAGTTCGGTGCAAGGAGAGAACTATCACTCTCCGCACCGAATACGACTACGAGGGCGCCCGAAAGGAATTCACGAATATTGTGTTCACAGGTGTTCAGGGCTATCGTTTTGAGGATGATGCATTTGGCAACATCATTTACGGCCTTGATGAGATTCCAGTAGAACAGGTTCTCGAGAAACATCGGGCTCAGATTGCTGAGTCATATCATATGGCAGGTGCCCCTGGGCCTTGGGCGGTGAACCTAGAAACGGCAGCCGCTTTCCTAACCGCCCAAGGAGTCAAAGGTTTCATCCTCTCATCCTCATGGGGCCTGTCGGGGTGGGTGATCGCTAAAGAGGTCTCAATCCTTAGCGCCCAACAATAAAGGAAGTTTCCCGGGTTTCCATTATCCGAATCACACGCTTGGCAGCTGGACCAAACGCAAATGTGTCCATTGAGCTTTGATCGATGACTGGTTGAGTCGGGATTTGTGGCAATATCCGAGGAGGTGGACACATGTTCCACATCGACAGGTGACGGTTGGACCGAGGGGAGGAACAGGTTTTGGTTGCTGTCCGTCAATGGTATGAGTATCTTGACAAAACCCGAGGAATGAGGCTGCGTTTGGGTGGCATTAATAAAGTTAAGCAGGTTCCATTCTTAGATATGAAGAGTGCTTTACCGAGCAGTGGACGTGGTATTCGATTCTACGGCGGACTGGCAGTTGCCGTTGTTTTTGGTTATGTCGCCACGGTTGGTGTCGTTCCGGCAATTCTGAGGCACACCGGAGACAGCGGTCGTCTGCAGTGGTTGAAGGACGTTCCGGGTGCCCTTGTGGTGCTGGAGGGGTACCTTTTGCCGGCACGGGAGCTTTCCCGCATACCATGTTTTAATTCGGCATTCGAGTTGTTCGACTCCATTTGGTGGCGGTTGCTCGATCCACCCGATACCACAGCATGACCCCTTCGCTTAACAAAATCAGATGGCCGCGCAATTATTATGGCTTTACGACGTGGCAGAATTCATTGGTATGACATCGTGCTGCTAGCACTAGCAGCTGCAATTGTTTATCCCGATAAGATCTTGGAGTGGCTGAGCGAGCGCACGGGGCGTGCTTTTGGACGGTCATATTTGATTCTAATCGAGGTTTTGGCCATTGTATTGATGATTGTTACGATGGCCCTGTTGATGCCGGTGTATCCCCGGTTGGAGTGGTGGCATTCATTGCTCTATGTTGGCATCCTCGCTGCGTTTAGGATCATGATGTGGGCAGTCTCGCAGATGTTTGGTTTTGATGACTAATGAATTCGGTACTAGCAACCAACCTTCGAGGCCGAAGCTTGGAATCACGAGCATTGTGACGTTTGTAGTGAGCAGATTTCAGCGATGGTTCTTTGCCGCGTTACCGAGCCAGGGCATCCATACGTTTTGCTTTGTACCCCTTGCTTTCAAGAACATGTTACTTCTCAGCTCAGACCTTGGTGGAAGTTTTGGTGATCGCAATTACGTGGTAGCAAGCCGAAACCAACCGCCAATATCCGCCGAGTGCCTATGTGATAAAATGTCTACCAAGTGTGACCCGTTCTCGGGATTCGTGGCAGTAACAACCAGGGTGGTAGACACAAGTTCGACCTCGTCAGGGTGTCTACGACCAAAAATCGATTTGGAGAAACAGGTTTGGGTTGAGGTCCGTCACCGGTATGACCACCTTGGTCAACCTCCAGGAATTGGCCTGCGTTTAGATAGCCTGAACAACGTTAGGACCCTTCGCACGCACATGAAGCAAGAAACCACCGTCAGAATTCACGGAAGCGATTGGAAACTCGCCGACGTCGAGGATGCCGTTGCCTTTTGTCGGGAACATCAATGGCGTCGCGAGCCATGGGTTCGTCGTGATGCACTAGTTCAGCGCACTGGCACGACTAGTCTTTACACCGGCCAGCGATACAGCAAATTCAGGGGTAGTTGAAACTGTGTCAACCATGACTAAACAACGTTGGACATCATGAAAGACAAGCACTCGGACGGAACTGTTTGTCCTGCTGGAACAAAGTCAGTTCCACGGGGCTTTGCACCTTGTTGCGAATACTTCGAGGGCCATGTGGATACCTGCTACTTTGACGTTCGGTATGAGTGGTGGCCAAAGGCGAAAAGTTGGTTCATCGCAATTTCCGAATCGGCTGGAGGTGGCGGCATCAAGATCAACTACTGCCCTCACTGCGGTTCTCAGCTTGGTCCAAAGGGCCGAGCGCAAGAGCCGCGGAGAAAAAAATCAGGGAGGCAGAGTTAATGCAATATTATCAATATCACTAAAATGAAAAACCGTGAAAATAGTAGGTATGCTGTTGCATTTATCAACATGTGCATGTGGGTGGTGGTTGCGTGTATAAGCATAAACTTTCTAAGCACCGATTACATCAGTGCAACTAGCCAGAATCTAGTGGATCCGAGTACTCTTCTGAAGACAGCGATGGCGTTGATAAAATACAATCAAGCTGTCTTAATGTTGATCTGTTTGGTTTCGTTTATTTTTAACTTTGGCTCAATTGTTGCGACATTTACTTCAAATATAAGTACCACCTCTGAGTCAGAGCATTCACTGCAGTAACCACCGACTCGACACTGTGTCCTGCTTGCTCAAATACGACCAGGGAATTGGACCTGACCTAACTCACCGGGATCGCGTGTACCCTCGAACCGGTGAAATCTGGATCGACGAACCGACTGAACCTGAGGAATCAACATGAATTTGTCAGGAACCCGTGATTCTCTTGAAAGAACAGGCCCTCATCTCCCGTATCCACTGAGCAGGAACCGTCTATCGGCCCTGATTGTGGCCGTAACCACCGGGGAGGTGGACACATGTTCCATCTCTACAGGTGACGGTTGGATCTGGGCGGGAAAGAACAGGTTTGGGTTGCGGTCCGTCTTCGGTATGAGCATCTTAGTCAAACTCCGGGATTTGGGTGCCGTAAAGGTGGCCTCAACAACGTTCGGCAAAAGACCATGAAAGAAGCGAATCCAGTTTCTCGAATGCATACCACTTCGTGGCAGGTCATCGAGACGATGCTATGGGGCTTCGCATTATTTATGGTTGTGCCTCCGGTTCCGTCTTTCGCTGGCCAGAAATACAGCCCTGTTCCAGCGTTGTTGATCGGTGGTGCTGCTTTTGTTGCTCATATCGGAATCAAAGTGATGCGGAACGAAGAATCAGTAGTCTTTGGAATCCTGAAGACTGCGGTTTATCTCTCCCTGGTTCTTGTCGTGAACATGCGTGTTTTTATGTCATGAGCTTGACCAATAAAGAGCCGAACAATGATCCATGTCATGCTGCAAAACGAAGCAAAGCCAGTTGATCAATCAACGGTTGAGTTGGGATCCGTGGCAATATCCGGGGAGGTGGACACATGTTCCATCTCTACAGGTGACTGTTGGACCAATCGGACGGGAAGGAACAGGTTTCGGTTGCGGTCCGTCATCGGATCGAGGATCTTGGCAGCAGTTCAGGAATGAGGCTGCGTTTAGGTGGCCTGAACAACGTTAGGCGGTATTGCAAGCGCCACACATGAATGAGCACATGGAAGCGAGAAGCATTGGAGAGGTTGCCCGAGTGCTCGGACATTCTTACACGTTACGGACTCAAGGCCACTGAGGTTTTGGTGGAGTTGCGTTTGGTCTGCGAGGCAGCACACAAGAGAGGCGACGATGATTTACTGCGGCGCATCTACGGCTACGCTCGATGGTGTTGGCAGTCGCCGGCACCACATCTGCGTCGCGCTGTTGAGTTCGCATTTTATCAGCATGTGCCCGTCATCTCAGCGATGCGGCGCGATATTCACCGGAGGTTCACACAGTCAGAGTTCGACCAGTTGCGCGAGCCGTTCTCGTGGCAGCTCTCAGCAGAGGAGATGGCACAGCTTGAGAGAGAGTTCAGTGAGACATCACACCCTGCCCCCTAACCATGCGCTCCAGCGAACCCGGCGTGAGCGTCGTCGTTGCAATCCAGGCGTCTGGAGCGCCGGGTCGCCGAACTTTCGTCGTTAGGCGGAATATGCAGACCACCACAAAGTGTCATATTGAGATAATTCTGCACGAAAGCAGGGTTATCGCAATCGATGATCAAGTTGAATCAATTATATTGCATCTCCAAGTAGCGACACTATCACCGAAACATCCAGCCAATCATTCAGGTTGTTTCCTCGATCTACGACCTGCTGAATTGAAGTTGTGTCCAGTTCGGAGCACTTGTGTCGATTTATGGAATGATGCACTAAAGAGTTTTGAGCGTTCAAACGAAAGAATTCCTTCGGGATTAACGGAGATATACGAACCAGAGCGTCCTATTATCGAACCAGACGGGTGTCTGATGTGGATCGTGAATGGATTCGACGCAATATCCGGACGCTGGCTTGAATGGAGAGTCCGTGCCGAAGCATTCGAGCTTTCTTGGAATACCGAAGAAAAACGAAAATGAGTGCAGTATTATTTTTTGCGACATTCTCGGAAATGAAAACGGAGTCTAACAAGGCGGCGGACACGTACGGCGAGCCCAGACGGGCCCACCGCAGGTCACCGCCATTGTTGGGCTTAACACTTATGAAGAAAGGATACTGTCTGAGTTGCTACGCGCCAGGAGCCTATGTGTTCACGGTCCCATTGAGAGCCTCCACTATATGGCTCAAGAAGGTCCTTGGCCACAAATACCTAGTCAACGCAACTCCGTTGAGAAAAGCTCAAGTTGATATGCTTAGGCGCAGGGTGATTCAGCCTGCCGAGGTCGGGTGGTATGCTGAGCTCGAGTATTTTCTCGAGTCATACGAGATTGGACACAAGCCCAACAATAAACGGTGTGCTCCTCCAAAAAGAAGCGAAGCCAGTTGACCAATCAACGGTTGTGTCGAGATTCGTTGCAGTAACCATCGGGGTAGATGAAGCTGTGTCAACCATTGATCCTAATGATACACATGCAGATCTCAGTTGCATTCCTTCAAGAGACAGATAATTTTCGAAACACCATGGCAGTTCGACATGCTCCCACCAGATACCATGAATCGCGCGAAGTTAGCACTGGGAAGTTATTGGGTGCTGTTCATCTTTGCGCCTTTAGTTGTGTGCTTCGTCCTTTTCGGTGCGTCGGCACGAACAGCAGGTTATTGTGTGCCGGTTCTCGTAGTGCTTTGTGTGCTCGGCGAGCGTGGCTTTCGGCGATGGAAGCGGCTTTGGAGAGTGGAGTAAGTTTATGATTTGGCAGATTCCCACAACGCGGTTTTATAATAACCAGTGTTGTGCTGCAAAGCACAGCAAATCCAATAACGATACTGTTGTATAAACAGCGTCTGGCACTTCACGCTCATGGGCTTTGCCATCGTCATCGTCTTTCTCGCTCTGAGCAGTTGGATGCTCGTCGCGTTGTTCCGGCGGTTGCGTCGTCAGCGTGCGTCGACGGGGAGCTGGCTCGCCTTTGGTGCTCTCTTTGCCTGCGGTGTCGCGGTCGGCATTGGATGCGCGTTCTACGTCGAGTATCCGATCGGCGAGCGCTACCGCATCGGCAGTTTTCCGATTCCGATTGTTTTCTTCCAACGGGAGGACGGCCATTGGGTCGATTTTCCCGTCCCCGAGTTTCAGGCATGGGCAACAGCGCTCACGAACGTCATCACCATCACGGCACTCGCCACACTACCGGTTTGGTCGATATCGGGGCGACAGCAGAGACATGAGGGTCCACACAGCGAGGCCTGACCTTCCGCTGCAGCGAACTCGGTTCCGCCTGTGCGGGATCGCGGTGGTGGCACTCGTTGCGTCCGTTGAGCAGGGTCGCTCACCTGTTGTGGTTCGGCCTGAGACTCCCGTGAGCGCTTGGAGAGTATCCGTCCGGTAGTCACGTCGAGCGGGTTTGGTCTGAGCTGTGCAGTATGGGCGCGTGAACGACGACTTGATGCGGCCGAACGGGCCGAAGCGGCACCGGACGGTGAGCGAGATCCGGGCGATACTCAGCGATCAGCAACTGAGCGGTCTCTCGCTGATGGCCTTCGCGCTACACCACCAACTCTTCTACGCAACCCTGCTGCGATGGCGCTCGCGCTATCCCAGTGAGGGCGGCCAAACAGCAGCGCGCAGCTCGTTTCCCGATGAGCCCGTTTTCAAGCCCCGATTTGTTCCCGTGCGGGTGGATCCGGAGCCGGTCAGTGGAACTTCCGATGGCTTCGTGATCACGTGGTCCTCGGGCAAATCATTGCGGGTTCCCGACAGGTTCAACCCGGACCAGTTGCGCCAGCTGCTCGATGTCATGGGGTGGCAGCCATGATGTCATCCCTCTTGCCCACATCGGCCATCTTCGTGGCCACCGATCCGGTGGATCTCCGCAAGGCCTTCGATGGACTCGCGACATTGGTGCGACAGTCTCTGGGGCAGGATCCGCTCAGCGGCAGCGTCTATGTCTTCTCCAATCGGCAACGGAACCGCCTCAAGGTCCTGTTCTGGGAGCCCGGTGGGTTTTGGCTCTGCAACCGTCGTCTCGAAGAGGGCACCTTCCGGTGGCC
>JACCED012401282.1_pt1 | contig 10718 bp, 24 predicted proteins | sample 7455021 | NCBI WGS metagenome assembly JACCED01 (sample SAMN15323456, study PRJNA562643) | freshwater metagenome | isolation source: river surface water | place: USA:Blue River Watershed | collected 2017-08-19 | reverse complement strand
CTGTAATTTGAATAGTTGAGCCATCTATATCTGTAATTTCAACGTCGGCACCAAACATTGCTTGCCATACGCTTATACGCATAGTAGCATGTAAATCCTTGCCTGTCAAGTTCCAAAAGTTATGTGGCTCTATTTTTATTTTTGCATATAGGTCGCCTGGTGGTTTGTCTTTGAGTAGTTGACCGCCATCGCCTGCGAATCTTATTTTGATATCTTCTGTGCTACCAGGAGGAAAAGCGATTTTCATTTCCTTTTCACTACCGTCTGGCATAGTAAATGCTATGTCCTTTGTAAAGCCAGCATGTGCTTCTTCAAGTGTACAAGGGATTGAAATGTTTACATCGGGATTTTTAACTTCAGGTTCACGCCAATCATCAAAGTTCCAACTGCTACCACGCTGAGTGCGTCTAATAATGTCGTGTAAGTCTTCAAATCCAAATGGATTGCCGCTACGATAGCTACCAAATTTAGGTGAATTGGCCCTGCCAGATGTTATGGCTTCGTAAGCTTCTTTGATTTTTTTAAACTCGGCTTCATCTCCCCCACGGTCGGGGTGATGCTTCATTGCTAACTTACGATAAGCCTGTTTGACTTCTTCTGTAGTAGCGTTTGATTCTAAGCCTAAAGTTTTGTAATAGTTCATAGCCTTAACATTATAACACTAAAAAGTTATAGTGTCAAGGTTCACTTTACTTCTTCGAAAATTTTCTTTTGGTCTCTGTACCAGGCTCTCCAAGCATCAACTTTAACAGAACACTCATAGTATGCTGTATAGTTTTCGCCAACGGTCCTAGCAATTTCAGACAAAGAAGATTTTTCGTTGTCTAATTTTCTTAGTGGAGGGCAACGTTCGTAAATGATTTCTGGTGCTTCTGGAAACTTTTGTCTAACTGGTACTGCTGTAGAGCAACCTGTTAGTAGAGCTAATGCTACAATGGATAATGTGTATTTCATTTCTTAGCATCCTTTGACGTTGGTTTTTCAGCGGCCATGTTAACTGCTGTTAGGAACTCTTTAGGGATTTCGCATTGTCCACCAGCGGCAAACTTTGTATCATACTTGACGATTTCTCTGTCAACGTACTTGACAACTTCGTCACCCTTTTCCTTGACTACTTTAACTTTGTCAACGTACTTGGTAATAACTTTAACGTTTTGTGTTGCGGCTTTAGCTTCAGCTTGTGCAACTTTTTGCTCTGCTTCAGCAACCTTTGCTTTCCACTCTGCATCCTTGGCAATGCCGCCTTCATACCATACGCCTAGTACAGTAAGAACTACACCTGCAATTTGTAGTGGTACACGATATTGCATCATCATTGGGATGAGCTTAACTGGCAATACCTTAATCATCCAGCTGGCCACAAGAGCAAGCAAACCTGTAATCAATACAAGGTGAAATACAAAATCAGGCAACCAGTTTAATATCCACATACGTTTGTTTATCCTTTATGTCGGTATACGATTCTACCTTTTGTGGTATCATATACGCTCATCTCAACATCTACTGCATCTCCTGGTATGATTGTAATCTTGTTCATACGCAGTTTTCCTGCTAAATGTCCTAAAATTGTTTGCCCAGTTTCTAAGCTAATTTGAAATTGAGCATTGGGTAGAGCTTCTGTTACTCTACCCTTGAGAGTAAAATTATCTTGTTTTGACACGTTTAATACTTGGTTAAGTTTTTCATTCGGAGATACCAGGCCCTACTTTCAGGAGGTAAGTCGTAAAGTTTTGAGTCTTGTATAATTGATCCGTTTAAGTTGCCAATGTTAAATTCTAATCGTTTGCCATCCATTCCAACAAATTTCCAATTTTGTGCCTCTGTCGCATGTTCTAAATCTTTAACAATATCTATAAGTTTTTGGTTCAGGCCTGGTAACCTTTTTAATTCTATGTATACGTGGAACTTACCACTTTCATCACTAGCATCACTAACTTCAACATCTTCAATGCCAGAGTTTGACCATTCTAAGTAAGCACCTAAGTCAACTGCTACTTCGCTGGTAGCACATTTAAATGCCACAACGACTGTTTCAGCTTCAGTGCCAAGCTTAGGCTTGTAACGGTCAATTTCAATTAACTCGTCAACTGTATCTCGTAAGTCGCCTTCACGAAGGCTTTCGTTAAGCTTGTACTTCTTGACCTTGATCATTTTGTGGAACTTCTTCTGGTGGTGCTTCTACTGGCGATTGCTCTTGCTGTAAGCCGTTTTCGCCATCTAACTCTTCGTCATAGGCCGCTTCAATACTATCGTAGTCAATATCGTCAATATCTTTGATATCTTCGCTAACGTTCATTAATGCTTTTGGTACTCTTAAATTAACTAGCCAAACTTTTTTCTTAACTGGCTTAGGTACTTTTTGGCCGTCTTCAGTTGTTATAATATCTTCTGGGCCTTTTACCTTGCCAAATGTAGTCAATACATCTTCGCCAAACTTAACTTTGCATCCGCTTTTAATAAGACGCATAGCCGCATCTGGGTTTGGCATCATTTTCTTTGGGTACATTAGTGTTAGTTCAACCCAATGACGCTCAACGAATGGGCCGTCTACAATTTCGCCCTTGATCCAGTTTTCATAGGCGTACACATCCATACGGTCTAATACACGGTCAATTTCGACTAGTGTATCGATTACGTTAGGACTACTGTGTATTGTGTCCAGGTTTTTATAAATCGAGTGTTGTGTTGGCATAGTCAGATATTTAGCACTTTATTGCCATTACCCTGTCCAAGTTTGAGGTCTGGATTAAATACTTTTGGTTCAGCGATGAATCAACCCTGATGTAAACGGGTTGACATTTGAAGAAATCTATTATTTTTAACATAATTCAGCCCCTAGCATTAGTTTGTAAAGGAGCAAGATGAGAAATAAGCAAAAACGTGTCCCACAGCAGGACTGTAAAGCGGCGTTTGATGGTAACGCAGTCATAGATTTGAACCATTTTAGAGACGCAGAAACTAAGCCCTCCAAGTATAAACGAGTGGAAATTACTCCACGCAATTTGAGACAAGAAGATTACTTTGCTCACTTGGAAAATCCACACAAAGACATGGTATTTGCCCTAGGCCCGGCAGGGACGGGTAAAACACTCATCGCCACGTTATGGGCTGTAAAACAATTAAAAGCAGGTGCAGTAGAACGCATTGTAATCACCAGACCAGCAGTTAGTGTTGATGAACAACACGGCTTCTTACCAGGTGATCTAATGAGTAAAATGGCTCCATGGACTCGTCCTGTTTTTGATGTATTCCGCGAATACTGGAATGCCAAACAAATCGAAGGAATGATCGCTGAAGGTATAATAGAAGTTGCTCCTCTAGCATACATGCGTGGCCGAACATTTAAGAATAGTGTTGTCATTGCTGATGAAATGCAAAACGCCACATCTAGTCAAATGAAGATGTTACTTACACGCATCGGTGAAGGAAGCAAGTTTGTTATCACTGGCGACCTTGGACAACATGATAGGGGATATGAACATAACGGTCTAAAAGACTTTATGGAAAAATTACTTGATAGCAATAAGTCTAGCAGACTTGCTGTTGTTAAGTTTGAAGTTTCCCACGTTGAACGTCATCCAGCGGTAGCTCAAGTATTAGGAGTTTATAAAGAAGATTGAACTAATTTATAAATTTCAGTCCAGTTATTAACTACTGGAACTGGCCCTTTATAATCTGCGTTATGGGCAACGGACATCAAAAGTGGTCGTAACCCATAACGCAATCCAAGCTCTGCGTTTGAAGGTTTGTCTTCAATCCAAAATAGCTTACTGTCTTGGTAGTTTTTAAGAACTACTCCTTTGTCGCTGTGCAAAGGTAGCACATGTATTTCATTAAAAATACCTTCGCCAAAGATTTTATCTAAATTGCTTTTACGAAGTCCTGGAGTCCAAGGATGCGTACCTGCTGTAGTAATTACAACAAAGTTCCAACCCTCTGTATATAAACGCTGTACATACTCAACGCTGTTTCTCCAAGCTGGCAATGATTCAAAGTCACTACCAGAATTAAACTTAGCAATCATCTCCATGCTTTTTTCATGGGAGATATCATATTGCTCACCAATGCTGTATGCGTTGAGACGATGCGGATTAAGTTTGAAACCAAGTCGTTCCATCCAAGGGCGGAACTTGGCTTCCCAATCTAACAATACACCATCACAATCGGTTAAGATAGTTTTATTAACCACGTGCTAATCTTTCTAGTTCTACAAATGTTGCACTCAAATTAATCTCAGGGTCTGCAACTAACCCATGGTTGACAAGACCTTTGCGTACAATTAGCAATGCTTGGTCTTGTGTGTCTACATCATTGCCCCACAGCTCCAAGTTTCGGTACATGAAGCGGAACATGTCCTCATATTCTTCCAAGCTAATTTGCTTGATGATTAAGTTACGTGCTTCACGCAATCGTCCTTGCCTAAACAAATCTACCATAGCAAGTTTGTAATCGCTTTCTGCGTCTTCTTCTTTAGGTGCTTCCAACTTACCAGTTACGCTACGCATCTGGATTGTGTTAATACCTTTACGCAAATCTGGGAAACATGCTTTAACATACAAGTCAAGTGTTTCGCCATCACAGTCAATATTTTCCTTGTACAAGATTAAGGCAAGCTGACGTGTGTATCCAACTTCATCCAACGAGCGGAAGCTGATAGTCTGGCAACGACTATGTAAAGCTGGGATAATTTTGTTTGGATAGTTACAAGTTAAAATAAAGCGAACGTTGTCGCTGTACTGTTCAATCATACCACGCAAGATGCCTTGCGCTGGCTGAGAAATGTAATCAGCCTCGTCAAGCAGGACAATCTTAAAAGGTCCCATTGCCATAGTGGTACAAAAGTTTTGAATCTTACCACGCAAGTCATCAACGCTGTTGTCACGTGATGCGTTAATATGCAAGAACTCGCTTGCTTCAATGCCAAGTGCATTTACAAGAACTTTAGCAAGTGTAGTTTTACCTGCACCTGCTTTGCCTGCTAACAACAAGTGGGGAATGTAGTTGTCTTTAATCCAACTCTTGACCATGTTTTCTTGGTCAGCATCAATCCACACATAGTCGTCAACTGTGCTAGGGCGATATTTCTCTACCCACAATTCTTTCATTTCGTATCCTTCTTAAAGCTTGGTTCAACTGTGTCAATAAAAGCAGGTGGCGGTTGTGTAAAAGATTCTGGAAGCCAAATCTTTACAGGCTTCCAATACTTTGAAAACAAGTTGTTTAGTACAATTACAATGATTCCAACAAGCACTATACCAAGCCCTGTTAAAATAGTTGATGCTAAAAAGACTGCCGATTGTTCAATGGTCATTTGTATTCCTTAATGTCTTTGTGTTTTACAATTATAAACGATTTGTAGGCATTGTCAACCTTCATTGGCAAATCCAAATGAATAGTTACTTCAGGCCCATCAATATTGTTGATGAGCCTATCGTTGCCTACTGTGCCAACAAATGGAATCTTCTTGTAGTGACCAAACACACGGTCGCCAATTTGATACTTGCCGCGATAACCTATGCGTTCAAAGTAATCAGTTTGGCTTCCCATTACCAGTTCTCTACATCAGTGACGTTAATTTCTGTATCAAGATGCTCAAACATGTCAAATTTCACAACAACGTTTGGCCCTATTCCACTTGTGCTTTCGCTGTCAATGGTAAACGATTCCACATTGTCAAAGCGAATTGCAATTTCTGCTAGGCGTTGAATTTGTTTACGTGTTAATATAATTCGGTTCATACTATTTCCTCTACTATTCCTAATACTTCTGCTAAAATAAGCAATGCACCAGCTTCAGCTACATGTCCAACAAGTAACGCACCGCCGGCAATAATACGAATAAGGCTCTTTGCCAAACTCACATAAAAATGACCTCGGCTTGTGTCTTTTGGTTGTACTTCCATTATTATTTTCCTTCTAATTTTTCTAAGAACACATCTTGGTCATGCTCTCTCAACCACTCGTCTTCGTCGACAAACGTTGAGCACCTATTGAGTTGTTTTTTAACAGCCCAATAAATTTTGTATAAATCCTGCTTGGCCGGCCAGTTGTTCCAACCTGTTAAGTTTGGATCTGTGGCCCTATTGCCTATCTTGTTTATTTCCCAAATGATATCATTGATCATCTTCCAAATAGCTTTCTAATACTATTAAACAAATTAAGAAACCTAGCCTTATAAGGATCATTAATGATCTGTTCGGCTAGGCTTGGGTGATGTGGGCAACGACCCTGATTGTAATCACATGATGGTGAATAGGGCTTGCGGCAAATTGTGCAGTTTGTATTCATGTTACTATTATAGCTTACATGAATACAAAAGTCAACGTTATCGTGCGCCGAAATCTTCGGCTCTTGCTCCGTTTGGTGTAGTATCGATTCCTACGCCTACGAAATCGTCTTCCGGTAGTTCGTCTGAAATTGCCAAACATTCATTGTTATCTAAATGGACCAATTTTAGTTTAACACCATTGTGTTCGCATTCAAATTGACGGCTCCAACGCCCGTGTGCTACTAAGATATACTGACCAGGTTGGCACCAGTCAATACCTTCACCTACTAAATGGACCTTAGCCCAACGTGGGCGAATGCCTCGATCCTTGCCGTTTTCACTTTGGATAATAATACCACTAGAAGTAACTCGTTGTTCGAGTCCCAGTAGTTCTGCTAATACTCGTTTAGGCAATGGTAAAATAGTTGACATTATAAGCTCGTTGGTGTTTGTGCTGATTTAGGGACAACTTGAATACTGCCGTCGCTGTATTCAATTTCAGTAGACGTACCGTTTTCTGTAACAATATCGCGAGTACTAACAATAGTAGGCCCTGCAGAACTTGGCGTACCAGTTGGTGCCGTATTCTTAATTTCAGCATCAGCTTTTAAACCTACTGACGATGTTTCATTGTTTTTAAGGTTAGCACTTGCTCGTGAAATTACTTGGTTAGGAATCTTGACGTTTCCTTTTGAATCGATGATGTCACCACGGGCATTCATCGAAGCATTTCCAACAGCACGTACATCGCCATTCTTTTCTGCAAAGGCGGTCATGTTGAATTCTTTGCCCCTGTGCGTTTTGTATCTTGGTGTTACACTCATCTAATAAACTCCTCTATTCCTAAATTGTACTTAATCGGATTGATCTGGTGGAGTCCGACCAAGTAAAGCAAAAACGAGCTAACTGAACTGCCTCGCCCGACTCCCCAAACAATCTTATGTTCATTCATCAATTTTACTAAAAATATCATAAAGCGTAGCATTGTTTCTAAACCACGCTCACGGAACAATGCAAGTTCTTCTGCTACTCGAACAGCTTCTTCTACAGTATTAACTTTTTCAGCAAAGTATATATCCAGATCCATTGTTTTGTATTCTTCAGGCATATTCCATTTTGAACTTACCTCCTCAACAGAGTCTGGAAGTTCCTTGACGCTAAAGATTGAATCTTGTCCTAACTTGTTACACCCATCAAAGTATAAACCAAGTACATCTGGCGTAACTGTTAAAGGGCCTGCTTTGTCTTGGTAAAGCAACTCTACCAAATCAGATTCTTTTATCATTGTAGCTGGCATGTTATGCAATGCTGTCTTGGAATGGGTCACTGTCTTTGTTACTTGCTTCGAAACTTTGCTTGTATCCAATTTCCCACATGGCGTGTCTAATTGCTTCCATATGGGCTAGCATTTGATTCATTACTTCTTGGTTGGCTCCGCCCATGTAAGCGGCGTTATACTTTTTCGTAATAAAACGTTGACGCTCCATTAGCTGGTCAAATGTCATTGCGCTGTAGTTTGGATCCATATTATTATATACCTGGGCTAAAGCTACTACCACATCCACATGTAGTTTGTGCATTTGGATTTTCGATTACAAATCTAGATCCGTTAATATCATCTTTAAAGTCAATGACTGCACCTGAAAGATATTGCATACTCATTGAATCAACTAATACTTTAACATCGTTTTGTTCAAATGTAAAGTCATCTTCGTTTACTTCTTCATCAAATGTAAAGCCATACTCCATACCAGAGCATCCGCCACCTTGGACAAACACACGTAATGCTGTGTTTGCTGGGATAGAATCTTCTAGTTTGATTTCTTTAACTCTACCAAATGCGCTATCTGTAATGTTAACCATATTATGACCTTATAATAATTTCAATCAGCTCTTCGCGTTTTTTGCGAGTGTTAATTGGTATGTCACGTTCTTTGGCATAAGCAATTAACTGCTTTTTGGTAAGCGTATTTAACTTTTCTGTATCGTGCCTAACTTTCACAACAACAGGGGTAATTTGCTCTGTGTTTGCTATTTGTTGATCTAGCCAGGATTTAATGTTAGACATGACTTTCTCCAAAAAATAACTTAGCAAACAAAGCATCTTCTTTGTTTTCAAACAAAAGCCAAGCCTGGCTTTCATTGAATCCCCAGCCAGTCCATTCTTTTGTAAAGTCAACTGCTTTTTCTAGCACTTGGTGTGGAATACCTTGTATGTCTTCCATCCCTGTTTGATCTGCAACTGAAACGGCCCAAGCTTGTTCAGGCTTAGGCCCTTCTAGGAAGCTATATGTTTGATAGAAATCTCTAACAAAAATATACTTCATTAGGCGAATAAGTCCTCGTTCCACTCACGATGACCTTCACGGAAAGCCATGTTGCTTTGTGTCTCACGGACTTCAACTCGGTAGCACCACAAACGTGCCGCTTCGCCTGGTCCCCACATCTCTGGAATGTATACTCCATTGACATACTTGTAAAGCATATCGCTAAGACCTTCACAGCCTAGTCGAGGCAACACAACAATCTTGGCCATCTTTTTAGCTTCTAGTAGCTTGTATGTTTCCATTTCTGGATCATCTGCGGCTACAATAAGAGTATGGTCAAATTGGTCTTCTAGTGTTTTCTTAAGTTCTTTAAGACCACCATAGTCTGCCGCCCAATTGCGAACATCTAAATCGTTTGTACCAAAGTAGAACTTCATACTAAACGAGTAGCCGTGGATTAAGTTACAATGACTATCGGCTCTCCACTGCCTGTAGGCACATGGAAATGCATCGTGATATTCTTTTGTACTTGTGTATTTGTATAATACTGGTTGTAATGACATGCTGTTTCTCCTATGTTAAATTATAGCATAGGCTTGCAGAATTTGTATAGCGGGATGAATGCCGGAAAGGCCGCTGTTGATATTTATTAAGTGCTTAACGTGTTTGTAACTCATTAATACCAAGAGCTTCAAACGAACGTTGAACACCAACCAATTGACTCCAGCAGTCCCACAGCGCATGATGTGCGGCACCCTGTGGGCGTTGGAGTCCAGGAACCAATGCGTATAGTGTGCGAGCATCACGAGCTTGCCAATACTTCCAAGCAACACCACGCTTGAGTTCGCGACTAAAGTGTTCCAGGATGTTTAAGTCAAAGCCTGTACCATTGGCCCAGATAGCATCAACACCACCACACCACTTGTGAAAGTCACGTAGCACATCACGAATGTCATGACGATCTTCTTCGTTAAAAGCTTCGCCACGTACTTCTTCTGTTTGCTTACCCCACCAAGCTAAGGTGTCATCATCAATAACATGATCCAAGCCTTCATAGCTTTCAAAGCTAACACGGCGATAGAATGTGTCCATCTTTTCCATTGGATTGTTAGTATCATCTGCCCATGGATTAAAACGAATAGCACCAATAGTAAGCATTAGACTGTTAGGCTTTGTACCAAGAGTTTCCAAGTCAACCATAATATGATTGCCTGGGCGATCATAGTTGTAAACATTACTTTGCATTATCAGTTTCTTTCTTTGAAAGTGTAAACGAACCGTTTTGATTATCGTGCCATTCAATAACGTCACCGAAATCCCAACCCACTTGTGCTAACATATCAGGCGTAAAAGGTAAAATAAGATCCTTTGTTTGTGGATCTTCTTCTACTGTTACTACCCAATGTTTCTGTTCTGTCATTTTATTTTATTTCCGTTGTAATCTTTTGTTGATAGCATTTCAGGGATATGTTGAGCCATTCTTTCAAGCTCAGAGCTATTTGGATAATGCCTCATAATCCAACGAGCACGTTCTCTAACTTCACCTGGAACTCTAGGTGTAACTTGAGGAATCAACAAATCCTCAATTAGCTTTAAGCCTTCTACCATTGCACGGTAGCGTTCATCTGGCATTGTCATAGCCAACTCCAATCATGTCCATAGTGCATCTCTAATCTTAATAAGACGTATCATCATTGCTTCATCTTCTTTAGCATAAGCCTTTTCAATACGCTGAAGTTCTTTGTGAGCTAACTTGCTGGCTTTTTTAAGCTCGGGGGTTTTATCCTCGCCCCAATTTAACTTGCCACCATTTTGTAAACGGCTAAGTTCACAATAAGCAGACCAGCCGCTAGCATCATATGGGTCGGGACGATTGCGATATGTAACAGTCCACCACAAATACAATTCTTTAATTTCTTTTGCGGCTAGTGCTTGGCTAGTAGGCTTATTATAATCAGGGTGGTCAGGACTGCACCAATCCTTGTTGGTTAAAGTCATTGCCCAATCAAGATGGTCGAGCCCGGCGGCCGGACAGCGCCAGGTTCTCCAGCGGAACCATCCAGTTGCCCAGAACGGGGGTTTATACTTTGCTGTTGCTTCTGAATTTCCCCAAGCGACATGGGACCAAGCGGTTTCAATCTCAACGAAATCAACAAGCTCATTGAAGAGGCAAGGTAAAAAACG
>JACCED011180322.1_pt1 | contig 10720 bp, 6 predicted proteins | sample 7455021 | NCBI WGS metagenome assembly JACCED01 (sample SAMN15323456, study PRJNA562643) | freshwater metagenome | isolation source: river surface water | place: USA:Blue River Watershed | collected 2017-08-19 | reverse complement strand
CGGCCAATTCTATTTCATTCGCACGGTGACAACTGGTGAAGCGGCCTGGTGCCACTTCGGTCAGATCTGGCCGTTCCACGCGGCAGCGTTCAACCGCGTAAGGGCAACGCGGATGAAAGGCGCAGCCAGGCGGTGGGCGCGCGGGATCTGCCACTTCGCCCGTGGCTTTCATGCGCCGACCCCGCAAGGTAGGATCCGGCGCGGGTACGGCTGCCAAAAGTGTTTCCGTATAGGGATGGCGCGGGGCACGATACAGCGCATCGGTCGGTGCGATTTCAACAATACGCCCGACATACATCACCGCAACCCGATCACTGACATGGCGCACCACGGAAAGATCATGTGCCACGAACAGCATGGAAAGGCCGAGCCTATCCTGCAAATCAAGCAATAGATTGATGATTTGCGCCTGCACGGAAACATCCAATGCCGAGACTGGTTCATCCGCCACGATCAAACGGGGATTAAGCGCCAATGCACGCGCAATACCAATGCGCTGGCGCTGCCCGCCCGAAAAAGCATGCGGGAAGCGTGACCTTGCGCTGGCAGGCATTTGTACCAATTCCAGCAATTCCAGCACGCGTGCATTGCGTTCTGCCGCGGGCACGCCATTGACCTTGAGGGGCTCGGCGATGATATCGCCCACCATCATGCGCGGATTGAGTGATGAATAAGGGTCCTGGAAAATCATTTGCATATGGCGGCGCAAGGGGCGCAAGGCGCGCTTCGGCACCGCCGCCAGATCAATGCTTTGCCCTTCCGCGATGGTGAAATGCATGGCGCCGGAAGTCGGTGCCAAGGCACGCAGAATGCAGCGTGAAACGGTGGTTTTGCCGCAACCACTTTCCCCCACCAGGGCCAGGGTTTCACCTTGCGCAATATGGAAGGAAACGCCATCCACCGCGCGCACGCGCCCGATTTCTCGCCGCAGCAACCCCGCATGGATGGGGTAATGTTTTTTCAGATCGACGACTTCAAGAATATTCATCCTGGTACCTCCAGGAAACAGCTGGCGCCAGCTTGGCCCGGTGGGATGGGCGGTGGCAAGGATGCTGTGCAGCGCCCTTCAATCACCTCGGCGCAACGGGGGTGAAAGGGGCAGCCAATGGGGCGCGCGCCAGGATGCGGGACCGCGCCGCCAATGGTTGCCAAACGCTGGCGGGGTTTAGCCAGGATGGTGGGCACAGCGCGCAAAAGCGCACGGGTATAGGGGTGGCGCGGCGCGGCAAACAGGCTTTCAACCGCGGCGTATTCCACGATGCGGCCAAGATACATCACAGCCACATCGTCACACATTTCGGCAATCACACCCATATCATGGGTAATCAGCATCAGGGCGATGCCTTTTTCCGCTTGCAGTCGCCGCAGCAGATCCAGCACTTGTGCTTGTGTGGTGACATCAAGCGCGGTGGTGGGTTCATCAGCGATCAGAATATCGGGGTCACCTGCCAGCGCCATGGCAATGCCGACACGCTGGCGCAAACCACCGCTGAGCTGGAAGGGATAGGCATCCACCCGCAACTCAGGGCGCGGGATACCGACTTCGCCCAGCAATTCAATGGCGCGTTCACGCGCCGCCTGTTTGGAGATATCCCGATGCTGACGGATGGCTTCGATAATCTGATTGCCAACAGTGTAATGCACTGAAAGAGCAGTCATGGGTTCCTGGAAAATCAGGCCAATCCGCCCACCACGTATGGCGCGCATGCGTTCCGAATTTGCATCCAACTGCAGGAGATCAACGCTCTCTGGCTTGCCAGGATCAAGCGTGATGCTGCCACCAACCACCCTGCCGGGCCGATCCAGAATCCGCAAAATGGAACGCGCGGTGACGCTTTTGCCGCAGCCGCTCTCGCCAACAATGCCCAGGGTACGCCCCGCCCGAAGATCGAAGCTTACCCCTTCCAACGCGCGCACCACGCCCTGTTCCATTTCAAAATGGACTGCCAGATCGCGAATGCTAAGGGCGATTCGATCAGCCATAGGGGTCCGCCGCATCGCGCAGCCCATCGCCCAGGAAGTTAAAGGCCAGAATCACCAGAATGACGGGCACCGCCGCAGCCAGCAGCCAAGGCGCGCCTGAGAGCACCTGAATATTTTGTGCATCCTGCAACAAAATACCCCAACTGACGGCTGGTGGACGCAGCCCAAGGCCCAAGAAGCTCAACGCCGTTTCACTCACGATCATGGCAGGCAAGGCCAGGCTGACCGCCGCGATGATATGGCTCATGAAAGAAGGCAGCATATGGCGGAAAATGATGCGCCCTTGGCTGGCGCCGGCTAATTCGGCGGCGACAACAAAATCCTCTTCACGGAGGGAGAGGAAGCGCCCACGCACCACGCGGGCGAGATCTGTCCAGCCAATCAGCGAAATGATGATGGTGATGGCGAAATAGACCTGCAAGGTACTCCAGCTATTCGGCAAAGCCGCGGCAAGGCCCATCCAAAGCGGAATGGTGGGGATGGAACGCAAAACCTCAATGACGCGCTGGATGATGGTATCTACCCAGCCGCCATAAAGCCCTGAGATGCCGCCGAGGATAATACCGAGCAGAAGGCTAAGCGTAACGCCGGCAAGACCGATAAAGAGCGATACGCGTGTTGCGACAATCATGCGCGAAAACAGGTCTCGGCCAAGCTGGTCCGTGCCGAGCAGGAATATACCATCCCCCCTCTGCCCACCCTGGATGCCGATCAGATGGATATCGGTTTCGATCAAACCGAAGAGTTGATAGGTGTAGCCCTGTGTAAAAAAACGCACAGGCAATTTACGATTGGGGTCAGGCGTATAGACCAGCTGGAAGGTCTGCCGATCACGTACACCACGCAGGCCATAGACATGTGGATTGAAGCCATTTTCGTCAAAAAAATGAATGGCCTGTGGTGGGATGAAGCTGCGCCGCGCATCTGTGGCGTGCGGGTCATTGATGGCCAGAAAATCGGCGAAGGCCGCGACAAGGTAAAACAGCGCAATGACCACCAAGCTGATCAGCGCAAGGCGATGGCGGCGGAAGCGCCACCAGGTCAGGCGCAATTGCGTCGCTTCTGCCCAACGATCCTGGCCAGCCTGGGTTGCGGGGTTCGCTGCCGTCATGCGCGTCCCTCCAGGCGGATGCGCGGGTCGATCCACATCAACAGAATGTCGGATATCAGCGTACCAATCACGGTCATGACGCCAAGCAGCAACACAATGGCGCCGGCCAGGAACATATCCTGCGCGACCAAGGCTTGCAGCAGTAAAGGGCCAACGGTCGGCAAACCGAGCACCAGGGAAACCACGATGCTGCCGGAAACCAAATAAGGAAAAAGATAGGCCACGGAGCTTGCGAATGGGTTCAAGGCAGCGCGGACCGGATATTTCAGAATGGCGCGCGTTTCGGAAAGCCCTTTGGCGCGCGCGGTCACCACATAGGGGCGGCGCAATTCGTCCAAAAGATTGGCACGCATGATGCGGATTAATTGTGCCGTACCCGCCAGCGCAAGAACGGCTGCAGGCAAGGGCAAGTGCTTGACCAAATCCCAAACCCGCGCCCAGCTCCAGGGGGCTTGCACATATTCAGGGGAAAAAAGCCCACCGACATTAAGCCCAAGATAGCGGAAGCCGAGATACATGAGGATGAGCGCGAGCAGGAAATTCGGCACCGCAAGGCCGATAAAACCAAGCGTTGTGAAAATATAATCGCCGATGGAATATTGTCGGACAGCGGAATAAATGCCGATGGGCAGCGCGATGGCCCAGGTAAGGAATAGGGCCGCCAAGGACACCACCATGGTAAGCCATAAGCGGTCTCCAATGACTTCCGCCACCGGCCGACGCCAGACCATGGAAACGCCAAAATCACCTTCCAATACGCGCCCCATCCAGCGCCCGTATTGCACCAATACAGGCTGATCCAGCCCATATTCGCGGCGCATGGCTTCGGCTTGTTCCTGTGAGACGGAGCTACCGCTGGCGGTCAGATTGGCAATATAGGCATCAACGAAATCGCCGGGCGGCAGGCGAATAATGATAAAAGTAAGCGCAGAAATGAAAAGGCAAGTCACCAGCGCCAAGCCAAGGCGTTGCAGCAGATAACTCACCATACGACAATGATGGGCATGTCATTCATGGCCCGTCCCCCGCGCCCACCGGTTCAGGCCGACGGGCATTCCGAAAAAGTAAACACCGCATTAGGAGATGCGGCAAGCGGGGGGCGTTTGTAGCGCGAGGGGGCAATCTGACCCCAGGTCTGGCTATGCCTGACCAAGCATCCCTTCAACCCAGGCCAATTGGCGCGGCAGGCAGATGGTCTGCAAATCATAATTGGCAATGGCGAAGGCGCGTGCATTGGCACCAAGCCTTGCGCGGGCGGGTGCGTTATCCAGTAAATCGCAAATTTCTCTTGTCAGGGCATCGGCATCGAAGAAGGGCACAAGCCTGCCCGTTTGGTCATGATGAATCGCTTCATGCAGCGGTTGCGTATCGCTCGCGACAATAGCGCAGCCTACGCTCATGGCTTCAAGCAGGCTCCAGCTCAGCACGAAAGGGTAGGTGAGATAGACATGAACGCGTGAGAGTTGCAGCAAGGGAATGAAGTTTTGGTAGGGGATATTCCCCAGAAAATGGACCCGTGCCCAATCATCATCAGGGATATTGGGGCGGACTTCCTTGATAAAGATATCTTTCCATTTTTCACCGGACGGGGGGCGTGAGCCGTAGCTTACATCATCACCCCCCACAATCAGTACGCGCGCCTTTGGCCGGTTTTTCAGAAGCGCTGGCAATGCACGCATGAAGATATGATAGCCGCGATAGGGTTCAAGATTACGATTGACGAAGGTAATGACCTCATCAGCGCGGCTCAATGTTATGGATCCAGTCTTGGTGCGCAGGGTCATTGTTACTGAAGGATTGGGCGCGACCTGGCGCGTATCGATCCCATCATGCACCACCGTGATCTTGTCACGAAAATCCTTTGGGAAAGTGCTGGCTTGCCAATGGGTCGGTGAAATGCCCTGATCAGCCGTTTCGAAATGCAGCAGGTTATTCAGGTTCTTGAGTCGCAGGCGGCAAACATCACCTTCATCGCGCGCCAGGAATTCGGGGTCGAAATCAACATCGGCACCTTGTTTGCGGTAGTAGAATTCGCAGTAAATACCGAGCTTGGCGTGGGGCCAGACATCCTTCACGAAAAGGCTTTCGCCCCAGCCATGATGGGCAATGATGGCATCTGGCGTGAAGCCTTCTTCCCGTAACTTCAAGGCGGCGCGAAAGCAGGCCTCTGCACGAATGGTCTTGGTTTCAAAATCACTCACCCAGGGATGAACATTCGGGGTGGTTCCACGGTTGGCGGTATAGGGCGCCAGCTTCACGCCATTCCATTCCGGGGTCGCAGATTTCTGCATGGTCATGCCAATAACCTGATGCCCGCGCCGCGCAAGCTCTGGGGCCAAAAACTTGAATTGGCCGGGAAAATTTTGATGAATGAAAAGAATATTCATCTATACTCTCCGAAGTGCCAGCGCGATTTTATTTCCCAGAGGATGGGCAATTGCGCCTTCATGCGTTCGGCGCTTCTTTTGAAAGGCTTCCCGCTGTCGCGCGCAGCATGCCCCAAAAGCGATGGGCGAGATTGGACCAGGCACAGGCATCAACCCAGGCAGCCTGCTGATCGGTAATTTGGCTTGGTTTCACCGGTGTTTTTGGGGCAAACCAGCGGCGCCGGCGCCAATGCCCAGCGGCCTTGAGCAGTTCTTCAATCCCCGCCGCCATTTCAGGCGGCGTAATGCCAGGCAGTTGATGCGTCACATGCCGGACATCATCAAAAATGGCGAGCGGGGTCACCGCAACAGGCCGGCGGCTCGCCAAGCCCATACGCACCGCCGCGCTCGAAGATTCCTGCGTGGCCTGATAGGGAAAGACAATGAGATCTGCCATATTCAGCAGGGTCAGCGCCTGTTCTTCCGGCAGGTAATCGGTCATCAGCGTTACTTGGCCTGTAAGGCCGAGCTTGCGTATCAGCTCTTGGCAGGTATTCCGCTCTTCCTCTGATACCGGTGCGGGGTAAAGCGCATTGAGCATCAGAAGGCGTGGCTTTGCGCCGAAGGCAGAAGCCGCGCTTTTGCAAAGGATATGGTGCGCTTCGAGCAATTGGCGAAGCCCCTTGCCCGGAAGCAGAAAGCCAAAGGTGGCAATCAAGGGCACCCGATCGAGACCAACGGCTTGGCGGGTGCGTAGCGCGGCCGTCTGCATTTTCCGTTCGCCCGGGCTGCCCACCGGCAGCGCAGGTACCCCATGCGGCAACAACATGGCGTTGTGGCCAAGCCCGAATGCCTTCAGGCGATTGAGATCATCAAGCCCATGGACAATCAATCTGGTGGCGCGGGCAAAGGCGCGTTCGGCATCGCGCAAGGAAATTTTCAAGTCCGGTTTATCAACATCGGCGGTCGAATGCAGAATGATATGGACCGCTTTGCCCGCGTCGCGCAGTCGATTAATCAATCGCCCCAGCGCATCCAATCTGAAAAAGCCAAAATTGAATTGAAAAACCACCACATCCGGATCGCATTCCTGCAACGCTGTGGTCAGCAGGCGGAGATCATCCTGTAGGCCGCTGCGCCAAACGCGCCGTATATTTTCACCGTCTTCACCCAGTGGAATGGCGTCATCATTCGCGAAGATATGCAAAACATCCGGCGGAATGGCAGAGGCCTGCGCCTCGGCATAGGCGGCAATACCGCAACGACTACCCCATGTGGACACAATGGCAATTTTTGGAAATGCCAAATCCGTTTTGGCTGGCATTCGCTTCAAGTCAGCCACGGCAGTATGCAGGCGTTGGGCGACATGATCCCAGGAATGCTCTGACGCAAGTAAGGTTTTTGCGGCCATCAGGCGGGGCTGTAACGTTTCAGCATCAGCGTCATAAACAGCGCGCATCTGGGTTATGAGCGAGTCCAGCTTTGGTTCCGCCCAAACCGATGCAGAAACACCAAGATGGGTCTTGGCCCAGGCAAAATCCCAATCGACCAGCCAGGCAGTCTGATTTGTGCAGAAATCCGCCTGTCCGCCCCAGCCAGTGGTAATCACGGGCTTGCCGGCTCGCATGGCTTCCGCCAAGGGCAGCCCGTAACCCTCTGCCCGAGAGGGTGCAACAAAAGCATTGCTGGCCTCATAAAGGCCGAGAAGCTGATCATCCTGGAGATCTTCCTGAATAATCAGGATCGGGGCGAGTTGCGGATGTTTTTGCCGCAAGCGCTCTACCATCTCGGTCACATTATTATGCGGATTGGGAAAGGTCTTGATAACCAGGGAAGCGCGCCAAGTCAGATCTTCTGACAGGCGCGCCCAGGCATCAAGCAATACGTCCATGCCCTTGCGCGGAAATCCGGATGATACATGCAGGAAGCGAAACCCTGGCGCTTCCTTCGAGAGCAGGTTTTCCGCCCACTTTTTGCCAGCTGGGCTTGCTTGCGCTGCCAGGTGGTCTGTTCCATCGCCAACCACGGCAATGGGGACATGCACACCATTATCCTGCAATACGCGCTTCACATGGCGCGAGGTTACCGTGACAATATCGAGTGATCGGTTCATTGCGGCCGCATAGGCACGCGGAAATCCGGTTTCCTCCCAGGCGTAGCAAGCCAAACCTTTAATACCAGCCGCGCGCATATCGTCAGGGCGCGGTGGATACATATTGCGCAGGCAGATTTCGGTCGGCGCTGCTTCCACCCCCGTGTCCGAGGGCTGGGCTACCAGTTTTTCCAGCCCCGCATGCGCGGCAATGAAGGCTTCATCGGGTGGAAATTGACCAATCCCGCCTTCCATGGAGCGCAATTCAACTTTCTGGCCTGCTCTATCGAGAGCAAGGGCGAGTTCGCGATTGACTAATGCAAGGCTGTAGCTGGAAGAAAAGGGGCCCTCGATCCGATAATTGACTTTGCGTGACTTTGGTTTTGTCGGGAGGCTGGCGCGGGCTGGCAGAGCGAAGCCCAGGCGTTCGAGATGCTGGCGCAGGCGCTGCTTGAGAAGCGCCGGATCAAACCGCGCCAGATTGGCTTGCTGCCCTTCCAGAAGCCGGCGCCTGAGCCGCGGTTCTTCCAGTATCAGCTTGGCTGCAGCGGCGATTTCGCTTGGGTCTTTCCGCGTCAGAAGCAAGCCGCCTTCGCCCATGGTCTCGGCAATCGCGCCGCCACCGGCATAGGCCAGGATGGGTATTTGGTGTACCGCCGCTTCAATCAGCGGCATGCAAAACCCTTCATGTTCGCTCAGGCAAACGAAAAGGTCTGCGTTACGGTAAAACTGCCCAAGCTCATCGTCAGAGACCTTGCCGGTGATGTGCACAGCGTCCGCGACCTTCTCATGTAGAGCAAGTGCCTGGACAGAGTCGCGATAAGGAGCATCTCCCCCGCCAACTAAGGTAAGGCGCACCGGGCGGGAAAGGCGCGGCCTAAGTGCCGCGAGTGCTTGGATCAATTCATGCTGGCACTTGTTTGGCGCGAACCGTCCGACGAAAAGGAGCTGCGCCGTTGGTGCGGCATCATGTAACGCCTCCGCCTTTGCTGCGCCGATTTTATGTTCATGGAGGGTTAGATCAACCAGCAGTGGCAGCGTTTCGATCGGGAGATGCGCTTCAGTATATCCAAGGTCGAGCAGGTCTTTTTTATTGAAATCTGAATCCGTCAGGATACTTATAAACGGCTTCTGACGTGTCCTTGAAGCGATTGTTTCAGCCCATAGGGCCAATTGTTGGCGGCCCGCCGCTGCACCCTGGCGCGATGGTTCATCATTCAAATATTCGATAGGCGTAATATTATGATAGATGAGTATCTTTGGACATGTGACGGCATCGATCCAGGCATGCGCCTGGTGACCCATGGAATAATGGACGAGCATAAGTTCATCTACTCGCCCTGCAGATCCGGTGTATTCCGTGTGTGGGTGGATGTCGCTGCGCAGTGCTGCGGGCGGATCGACGGCGTAGATTTCGGAGTGCAAGCCGAACTCACGCAGCAACCGACGGGTGAACAGCATGCCATTGGTGATGCCATCGCCGACTGCGGAGCCAGCATGAAACTGGTGGATGGCCCGCAAAGGGCGCTTTATGGACGCCTCGGCCATCTGCTTAGGGTTTGCGCCCAATAACGGCATAATCCTGCGGGCCAAACAGCAATTCATTCAATAGGGCTTCCGCCTGGCCCTGGCTGGCGTCCAAGTGATGTTCCTGCCCATAGGGGTGCAGCCGCACAACCTCAACGGCCGCGAAGCCGCGCCGTTCCAAAACGAAGGAAAGCACCTGTGGCGGGATCGGATGACGATGCGTGGGGTCGAAAAAGAAATTACGCCCGCCCACCATCAAGCTTTCAGGATTAGGTGTTTCAAAAAGCAGGATGCCGCCTTCAGCCAAAGCGCGCAGTGCCTCATCAATCATGGCGACCAGCACTTCAAAAGGAAGATGTTCCACGAGATGAAAGGCCGAAACCCCACCCAGGCTGTTGTCTGGGCAAGCCTTAAGCGCGGCAAGCGCATCATCATGCGCCACCGTCAGCCCAAGGCTACGGCAGATTTCAATATTGCAGGTGTTCAGATCAATGCCGCGCGCCGCAAGACCATGGTCACGCAAGACTTCCAGCCATTCGCCGCGGCCACATCCCAAATCCAGGACGGGTCTATCCGACCTACCCGCCCCCGCCAGCGCAAAGTTTTCGACATGCCGTCTGACACGTCCTTTGATTTCCTCACGGGTGCCGCGAAAGACCTCCTCAAAAGAAACATATAACGCATCCAAATCATCCGGGCCTGGTGCTGGGCCTGGAGTCAGGGGCGCTGGGGCGGCGGTCTGGCGTGCCAAGGCGCGATTTAGTCGCGATTGCTGGAAGGCTATTTCCATGGCCAACAAATCCTGGCGTCGGCGCCATGTGGCGATCTCCTGCCGAAGGGCGTCGATACCACTCTCGGAGAAAGCCTCTACTTCCTGTGACGCTCTTGTAATCTCGTTTCTGAGAGCAACTGAGGCGCTGTTCAGTTGCGTTTGCAAGTCGCGCTGCGCTTGTTCGAGGGTGTGAACCTTGTATCTGGTGCGCTGGAGCAGCAACAGGCTCTTGGCCCAGCGTAGTGCCTTCCCCAACAAGCCGCCACCTGGCCGCCAAGCTTGGGGCGGCGGGGCAGGGGGCGCTGGCGGCGCAGGAAGAGGCGCCGGCACAGGGGGGGGGCTTACGGCCCCCCCGTTTTCAGGGGCCTGTGCCATCTCAAGTGTCAGACGCGTCAATAGAGCGTCAGAATTGAGACGCGGATTGTTCGTGAGGAAGGGAAATTTCATTGAAATGTCCTTATCCTTCCATGTTAATCCGGGTCAATATTGATGAGAGAGATCTAGAAATTGTGATACAAGGGGAAAAATATGGCCGATATTCGGGGTGAATTTTGATATTTGACAAATAATTAGCAAATTCACCAATAATGTCAAAAAAATTGAAAATCAATAAATTACATGATTGGATACAAATATTGCATAAAAATAAGGAAAAAATCTGGCCGGTACAGGCTTGGGGTTAGAAGTTTACTGGACTAGCGTCACATTATTGTTATTATGGGCGCTGAGTTACTTAACATTCAAGGAGTCACCCGTGTATAGCCACCCCCAGCACCGGGCCTCGGACGATGTAAAGCGCCTCCGTCAGGAGGCTGGTCAATGGCTGCGTTCCCTTCGGGAGCGTCGCCAGCTTTCTCAGCGCGAATTGG
>JACCED010655066.1_pt1 | contig 10722 bp, 7 predicted proteins | sample 7455021 | NCBI WGS metagenome assembly JACCED01 (sample SAMN15323456, study PRJNA562643) | freshwater metagenome | isolation source: river surface water | place: USA:Blue River Watershed | collected 2017-08-19 | reverse complement strand
GCTGGGGAACGCACGAGAAGACGCTGCCGCTTCGAGGCCTTGAGCATCCCACCGGACCAAAGAACCAGATCTGCATCGCACAACCAGGAGCGACGACCTGGGTCCGTTCTTGGGTGCCGAATTTCGAGATCGCTGGAATGGTGATCCGTCACGGAGAAGCATTCACCATCTCCGATCACCTGACCGTCCGTGAGGGCGAACGCGCCATCTACAGACCTACAGTCCATTACGCCTACTGTCCTTCGAATGAGGCGATTGTCTCGATGAAGGAACTTGAGATGCGTCAATGGCGCATGCATAGCAAGCAACGAATCATGAATGATGAGATCACTGATGGTGACGATCGACTAGGTGTGCTCTTGATGGGACATCCCTACAAGTCGTGGTGGACAGGATCGCTTCTCAATATCCATGATTCAAGGAAGTTAGTGCCGAACCAATCTGCGACCACGGTTCAAGTCGCCTCTTCTGTCTATGCCGCAGTTGCCTGGGCGATGAAGAATCCGAATCGCGGCCTTCTCGTCCCTGACGATATGCCGTGGCAAGAGGTCCTTGCCTATGCCGAGAAGTACTGGGGTGGTTTCCACTCTGAAGCAGCAGATTGGGATCCGCTCAAGAATCAGAACGACCTCTTCAAGGGTTGGAATGGTCGCAAGTATGACGAGAGCGATCCTTGGCAATTCTCGAACTTCTTGCTCTAGGAGAGCAAGAGTTACTTAGGTGGTAATGGCTTGCTCGCCTTGATCTCCTCGAGGCGAGCAAGCGATTCCAATCGCTCTTTGGCGTGATCGACGATTCGCTCTGGATATCCATGTGAATAGCCATCAAGGGTCTCCCACGGCTCATGCACCGCATCCCCATCGAGATGACCGAGCTCAGGGATGAACTTCTTGATGTAACTGCCCTCCGGATCAAAGCGCTTTCCTTGTTCGATTGGATTGAAGACACGGTAGTAGGGAGAAGCGTCAGTCCCACACCCAGCCGTCCATTGCCAGCCATGGGCATTGGATGCGACATCGAAATCAATCAGATGCTTGGCGAAGAATCTCTCACCATGTTGCCACTCGATGTGCAGATCCTTGACCAAAAAGGAGGCAACGACCATCCGCGTGCGATTGTGCATCCATCCTGTCGTGATCAACTGCCTCATCGCGGCATCGACGAAAGGGTATCCAGTCTTTCCTTCGCACCAAGCAGTGAACTGCTTACCTGGCTTCTCGTAACGCATCTTGGTGAACTTGGCGTCGTAATACTCACGAGAGGTATGCGGATTGTGATGGAGGACATCGGCATAGAACTCACGCCATGCGATCTCCTTCCGGAAGACCTCGTGCCCCTTTGAGGAGCCGAGCTTTGCCAAGATCGTTCTTGGATGGATCTCTCCCCAGCGAAGATGTGGGCTAAGCCGTGAAGTTCCCTCGATGCCAGGAGTGTTTCGATTCTCGCTATAACCTTCGGCGCTCTTGCTCAAGAAAGACTTGAACTTAGCGAGCGCCACCGCTTCGCCTGTGGGTGGAAGATCTATCTCTGTTCGCCAATCAGGGATCTCCTTCATCCCCTTACCTGGCTGGACCCATGTCGGATCCTTGGGAGAAGCCACTGGCGCACGCCAACCGTGCGCAGACCATGCTCTATAGAAAGGCGTGTACACCCGATACGGAGTCCCATCATCCTTTCGAACGCGCCCAGGAGCGACGGCATAACCACTTCCAAGGATCGTCAATTCGATCCCAGCCGCAGCACAATCGCTCTCTGCCTTGACACCAAAGGGTGCGAATTCCTGATGGCAATGGATCGAACTCGCTTTGTAGTGCTCTTTGACTCTACGGAGCACATCGACGATGGAGCCGGAGATGACATGGAGGTTTCCATCGAGAGATTGATCGAGAGAATTGAGCGAATTGACGAGATTTGCGTTGCGATTCGCTCCAGCGCGTGAAGCTACATCCTCATCCATGATGAAGAGTGGGATCACCTCATCCGATTCTGCGAGAGCGGCAAGAAGAGCGGGGTTGTCTGCGAGGCGAAGGTCTCTACGGAACCAGAAGATCGAACGCGAAGTCATCTCCTGACTCTAGGTAGCAGAGCGAGGATTGTCATCTCAGATCACTCAAGTCGCTCGCTGAGGTCAGGAGAGACGGTAGATCCCTATCGTTGGACCATCGCATGAGAAGCGTCCTCGTGAGAGCGAAGGGCCATAGAGAGTCTCAGTGACTTCACCAACCTCAGCCAGATCGATTTTGACTCCACTGCGAGCGGCAACGATGAGCAGCGACTCCTGCTTGGACTCACGCAGGAAGGCGATGTACTCATCGTCGACCTCGACCCAACGTAATCCGCCGTCGGCGAGAGCATCTGACTCTCTTCTGATCCTCACGAGACGCTTCACTTCCTCGAAGAAATCGAGATCCCATCCATCTTGGGACCAATCAATGGTCCGCCTTGCATCCTCGCCCCAAGCGCCTTTGATCCCGATCTCATCTCCAGCGAAGATAGAAGGCACACCGGGATAGGTCAGCAAAAGACCCATGCCGACAAGGTGTCGCTTTCGATCATCACCTACGACATTCCGAAATCGCGCCGTGTCATGTGAATCGAGAAGGAGCATCGATGAGACGAAGTTTCGCCACGGGATCATCGCAGTGAACCCGCGAAGAGCGGAGACGAGTTCTCCGCCAGTGAATGATGGGACTTCCACTGGCACACCGAAGAATCCATATTGAGTCTCTGGTCGCCACTTGAGCCATCCCCAGAGTGGTCGCATGAAGCCTTGGTAATTCATGGTTCCGTGCCAGCCAAAACCATCCAAGTCGTTTGGGAAGTGATCAGCATTCTCGGCAAGGAGCCAGGCATCTGGATTGACCTCATCGACCGCAGCGCGAACCCCACGGATCACCTCTTGGTTGATGTCCTCACCGCGGTATCTGCCCGTCATATTCCCGACGTCGATACGCCAACCGGCCATCGTGAAGGGAGGTTGTAACCACTTCTTCACGATCGATCTCTTGCCGGAGAACATGACTTCGCGAAGTCTCTTCGAGTTGTAATTCAATTTAGGCAGACTTGCGAGGCCCCACCAACCTTCATAACCATGGTCGACGCTCTTATCCCAATAGAAGTAACTCCGCTCGGATGATTTTTTATCCTGTTTTGCGCGCTTGAGCCATCGATGGCCAGCACCGCAGTGATTCGTGGTCAAGTCCCCCATGATTCTGATGCCTGCCTTTTCGGCAGCGTTGCGAAGTCTGATCAGAGCCTTGTCGCCACCAAGCAATGGATCGACATGATCGAATGAGGAGGCGTCATATCGATGGGTCGATCGCGCTGGGAAGAATGGGGTGAAGTAGATCCCGTTGACTCCGAGTTCCTCGATGTGGCTCAATCTCTCGCGCACACCATCGAGATCACCGCCGAAGTACTCGATACCTGTGGTCTCATCTTTGCCCTTCGGTAGATCGCTCCAATCCCTCGGGACGAAGCGATCAGGTCTCTCTCTCCGGTACTTGCCTGTGGTCGCAAATCGATCGGGGAAGATCTGATAGAAGACGGAGCGACGGATCCAACGAGGATATTCCCGCATCGCAAGGAGTTGGAAGTCTTCAGCGCTGGTGACGTCATGATCTTGTACCCCTCGAGCAGTCAGCCACCGGTAACGGTCACCATCGATCAAGAGGAATCGATAGCTCGTCTTCCTATTGATGATCGGTGCATCGACACTCCACCACTGCTCTTGTAAACCCCTTGGGAGATCAGCGGTTCTCACCATCGGAAAGAATCGTGGTTCACCATCGTGATAGATCCGAAGGACCGCCTCTTTGATCGGGAACTCTTCAGCAGCACGGAAACGAAAGGTCACATACTCGCCTAACTCTGGCGAACTCGTGCTCAGATAGAGCTCACTGCCGTCATGGTGTGGCAATCGAAAGAGTGATCGGTTTCGATTCATAGCGTTCTCCTTTCGATGAAACGACGAGAGCTTTCACTCGTCTTTGACCAGAGTATTGATTGGGATCGATGTAGATATTGAAAGGTCGGTTGAGATCGACTCCGAGGGAGCGCCATCCTCCTTGATCCTCGATAAGGAACTCTGTACGAGCGAGATCTTCCGTCTTCACGGACGCTGTCACCTTCTGAAATCCAGTCAGGAAGTCCTCTTTCGCTCTCAGGCCTTCTAGGCTGATGCGAGTCTCCGTGATCTCACGCTTTGCTTCAAGGACAAGAGTGGTCAGTGGTGGCATCACGACTTCCACAGCGGTGCCACGAGCGGTCACTCTCGCCTTACCGAAGATCTCTCGCCATGAGGATCGAGTCGCGGTCGGGATGAGAGCAGTCGATGTCTTCGCGCTGTTATTGAAGATGACCAGGTACTCGCGCGATGCATCATGATCACGCTTTGAGAGAGCGAAGATGGGACCCTTTGCGAGACGTACCTGCATCTGACCATTGGCCAGGGCTGGGTGTTCGCTTCGCAACTTCGACAAGCTTGCCAAGTATTCTGCAATGGGATGCTTTCGCGCTGCAAAGGAGTCGCCATCTCCAATGGGTCTACTTCCAACCCTCTTCTCTGTCTTCCACATCGTCACCTTGGTCGCGAACATGTCCTGCCGGGCACGCTGATCATTGCCATTCTCAGAGCCGGTCATTCCGACCTCATCGCCGTAGTAGACGACGGGTATCCCACGACTGAGGTAAAGGAGCGCATGGGCTAACTTCACTCGTGGCAGTAACTCTGAATCCGGGTTCCTCTTCTTGCCTTCGATCAGGAATGCCACCCGACCCATGTCATGGTTTCCGAGGAAGGTGACCAAGTTCTGCGCGGAGGAATTCGCAGTCGTGTAGTAATCGTCATACTCGAAGAGATTTCGTAGCGTCTCACCACCAGAGCTTGAGGCTGCGTACTCAACTGCTACGCGCTGGAAAGGGAAATCGAGGACGGTCTGGATCTGATTGATCCTTACGAAGTTCATCAACTCGATCGGTACCGTCTCCCATACCTCACCGAAGATGGTGAAGTCAGAGATACCGCTCGAGGAGGCGCTCGCACGAATCAATGGGTCCCACCGTTTGAAGAAATCGTTGTCGAGATGTCGTGCCGTATCTACTCGGAATCCCACGAAGCCGTATCGCTTGATCCACTCACCGTAGACATCTGCGAATCCTCTGTAGACGACCTCTTTCTCGGTGGCCAGGTCATCCAAGCCATAGAAATCGCCATCTCGCATACAGGAGCCCTCGCTCCAACAACTGCGCATATCTCCGACATTGTGATAGTTGGTGATGTCATTGAGCCAGGCAGGATTCTTGATCTCCTTGTACTTCTCTGGGATGTACGCCCTTCTCCCCTCGTACCAGACCATGTCACCGGTGTGGTTTGTGACCACATCAAGGACCAGCTTCAGACCTAACTTCTTCGCACAAGCACTCAAACTCTCTAGGTCCTGATTGCTTCCAAGGCGAGGTTCGACATTGAGAAAATCCACCCCCCAGTAGCCGTGATATCCCGCGCCACCTTCAGTCGGAGGTTGCTGCACCACAAGGGGTGTAAGCCAGATGGTGGTGAAACCCAACCGCTTCAATCGCACCAAACCATCATCCTTCGCATCTCTTGGATCACAACTTCCGGTCAGACCTTTGAGATCGCCACCATGGAAGAAAGCGGTATGCGTTGGATCATATCCAGGACCTTGGTCGTTACTTGGATCGCCATTGCGATACCGATCTGGCATCACGAAGTAAATGACCTCACGATCAAGACCGGTTCGGGGAACATCGATCTGACTTTGGTTCGCCGATGACTGCAGAGCCAAAGGATTGATCAGGATGAGAGCGAGAGCGGTGGCAGTGACCACCAGAGAGTTGAAGATGTAGCGAGGACTCATCCCTTGACGGAACCCGCGGTCAATCCACTGATGATGTAGCGCTGAAGGCTGAGGAAGATGATGACGATCGGAATGGAAGCGATGATTGATCCTGCAGCGAACGGTCCCCAGTTCTCAGAGAACTGTCCACCGATGAATTGCTGGAGACCGACCGCGACAGTCCTACTCTCCATATCCACGAGGAAGAGCCGCGCCAAGATGAACTCATTGAAAGTGCCGATGAAACTCAAGAGTGCAACGACCGCAAGAACAGGAGCGGCGAGTGGGACGAAGATCAACCAATATGTCTGCACTGGCGTCGCACCATCGATCTTGGCTGCCTCATCGAGTTCGGTCGGGATCGAGTCGACGAAGCCCTTCAAAAGCCAGATATTGACGCCCATGGCGCCACCGAGATAGATGAGGATCAAGCCGGCTTGGGTGCCAAGACCGATACCGGGCGCGAAGGTATAGACCCGCTCCATGATCACATAGACAGCAGAGAGCGCGAGGATCGCGGGGAACATCTGAATCAAGAGGAGTACTTGGATCCCAGCTTTCTTGCCTTTGAACTTCAATCGACTAAAAGCGAATGCAGATGCAGCGCCGATCACAACGGAGGTGACTGCCACAAAGGATGCGATGACCAATGAATTCTTCATCCAGGTCATGTATGGGATTCGCTCGTCGGTGAAGAGCAATCTGTAGTTCGCGAAAGAGATATCGGTAGGAATGAAGGAGGTTATCTTCAAACTTCCGCTCTCGTTGAACGACGTGATGACCACGAGATAGAGCGGAAAGAGTGCGAAGAGACACATGATGATTCCAGTGATGTGTCGCCAGAGGTTCTCGCGGAGCCACTTGGTCATGAGAAGCTCTCCAACACCTTGGATCGCTTGACCCCATAGAGCGATATTGCGGCGACGATGAAGAAGATGATCACCGAGATCGCACTTGCGAGGCCTAAGTCTTGGATATTGCTGCCGAAGGCGATCTGATAGGTGTAGCTGATCAAGATATCGGTAGCACCAGCTATCTCGCCATCGAGTTGTTGTTTCGGTCCGCCTCCGGTCAAGAGATAGATGAGATTGAAGTTATTGAAGTTGAAGGCAAAGGAAGCAATGAGAAGTGGTGAGAGGATCTGGAGGAGAAGTGGGAGCGTGACGCGGCGGAAGACTTGCCTAGGATTCGCGCCATCGATCGCCGCTGCTTCCAACAACTCGCCTGGAATGGCTTGCAGCGAACCACTACAGACCAGGTAGAAGTAAGGAAAGCCGAGCCAGAGGTTGACCAGGATGACTGCGGCGCGGGCGAATGTCGGGTCTTGGAACCATGCGATCTGACGACCGATGATCTCGTTGATCGCGCCGAATTCGGTATTGAACATACCGCCCCAGATCAGGATCGACATGATGCTCGGCATCGCATAGGGCAGCACGAGGATCGAGCGATAGATCCTGCGGCCACGAATCGGTTTGTTGAGAGCGAGCGCTAGCAGTAAGCCGAATGCAAATTGTGTGATCACAGTCAGCGATGCGAAGACCACGGTCCAGATGAAGACTGAGACGAGCGGGGTGCGGACACGATCGTCTTGCACGAGCCGTGCAAAGTTGGTGAACCAAGCCGGGTCTCGCCAACCGGGCTCCAATTTCTCCTCTGGGTCCTCGACGTTGACATAGTTTCCGTTGCCATTGTCGCTATAGAGCGCGCCCGTGATGAGGCTCCTAAATTGATCGGTTGGCTCTAGGTACTCCAAGGTCTGGCGAAGGACGACACCGACATTGAGGCTCTCGATGGTTAAGAAGTACTCGCCATCGAACTTGAAACGGAGAGAGGCGGCCTTGCTTGATGAGACTTTCCCTGGCGGCAGTGGGATGAAGTCCGGAGCAGACTGTGCGACACCGATCTCATCGATCTCAAGGCTCTCGGGATCGAGAGGGATCCGATCATTGACCGTGGAGATGAAGTAACTGGAGTTGTTGACATCTGAAGCAAGAAGCGCGAACTCGCTCCGATACCTCCCGACCACGATATCGAATGCGGTCCCATCAGCATCGGATTCGACAGCGAGCGCCTTGATCCGATCGATCGCCTGCTCTTTGCTGATGTAGTTGCCAGTGCGATAGTTGTAAGTCGACATCACTACGGTGTAGAGGATCGGAGTGATGACGAAGGCGGTGAGGAGAAGAATTCCGGGCAAGAAGAACTTGAGCGGGACTCGCTTCTTGCTGAAGTAGGTGTAGTTGAGAAGGATGATTGCGATCGCTAGGAAGAGCGCGATTGCGTACTGCTCTTGAGCGAAGGCGCTCTGGGTGAGCATCAAAAGGACGGCGGTGATTAGCGCTAGGGAGATCGCCTTGATGACGAAGGCAACTTTCCCTCGGATCAGCGTCGTCAGCATTGCACTCCTTCACGTGCCAGTGGGAGATTCGACCATAAAGCCGGAGAGGGAACTAGCGTGGAATCTTCTCCCACACCAGTTCCCTCTACCTATCCTTGTTCGGACTTGTTCGATTCCTCTTCAGGAACCGCTTGGATGACTAGAGATCACCCTTTGCGAGAGCAAGGTTGGCGCGATAGATGGCAGCAAGCTTCCTTGCCTCCACAATCGCATCCTTGCCATCGACAAGCACTGCAGTCCAATAGGCAGGAAGCGCATCCCAGTAGCTCTTGCCGCTAGGACCGTTCAAGACTGCGCCAACCTGAGGGACGCTCGCTGCAGCTGCTGCTGCACCGAAGCCCTTCTGACCGGCAGCGACTGATGCATCGCTTGCTGCACCCTTCTCAGCTGGTGGGCGCTTCTCGATCTTCTGATAGGCAACTTGACCTTCAGTCGATCCGAAGAAGTCGACGAGAAGTGACTTTGCAGCCGCTTCGACGCCACGAGTCTTTGCAAAAGATGTGAGCATCGCGCCAGAGACCGAACCGAATGCCTTACCTGGTGCAGTCGCAGTGACTCCTGGTACTGGCATCAAGTTCATAGTGAAGCCCTTGGCGGTGTAATCAGTCCACTCCCAGTTTCCGATGATTGCGAATGGGACGACCCCAGCAAGGAAGTTGTCCTTGCAACCAGCATCAGATGCTGGGAGGAAGCCATTGCCCTTATTTCCATCGAGTAGGTAGGTCTTTACATTCTTTCCAAAGGTAGTCGGGTTGAAGACGCGACCTGTGTTGATGCTTCCATTGGAGTTGAAGTAATAGGCATCGCCACCAAGTGCAGACGCGATGGAGTGTGCACCCCATGACATACCGCCACCTGCGACACAGAGACCGGCCTTGAGGCCCTTAGAGGTCTTGTTCGCCTTGTAGAAGTCGACCATCTCACCGAAGGTCTTCGGCGCGGTGGTGACCAACTTGGTGTTGTAGATCATCGCGACGTTGTTGACGTCGACTGGGATTCCATAGAGCTTTCGCTTGTAGGAGAGGTCGTAGAACTGACTTGGACTGAATCGTGCCTTCTGCGCTGCAGTCAAGGTCAATGGCGCCAACTTGCCGTTCTTGGCAAGGGTTGGGACCCAGTCATTAGCTCCGACGACGATATCGGGACCTGTGGTCGCCGTCGCCTTATCGATCGCGTCCTTGAGAGCATCGAAGTTTGCGAACGCTCTTACAGTGACGGTGTAGCCGGTCACCCAGTTGGTCTTCGCCTTCAAAGCTTCGCGGATATTCGGTCCACGGGTCTCATCAGCCCAGACAACGATCTCGGTCGCTGCACTTGAAGGGACTGTGAAGATTCCGGCACCGAGGACAGCCGCTAACGCGACTGCAAGTGTCTTGAATCGAAACATGTTTCTCCTAATTTTCTTGCGTGCGAGGGTTCGCCACCATGCGATGGCGGATGGCATATTTCACTCCAGAATGGGCTAAAACGCCATGTGGCGCCAGGCGAGGCGCAGGGGTGAGTGGGCGCTATGCCCGGATCGTTATAAAGACTTCTCTTTCAGAAAAGTCACTTATGGAGCTGGCTGACCGTCTCGTCCCAACCCTGGACATCCTCTGGTCGCCGTGGACCCTTACCGATGTAGCGGGCCGAAGGGCGGACTAGGCGGCCGGTTCGCTTCTGCTCCAAGATGTGAGCGCTCCAACCCGCGGTCCGGGCTGAGGTGAACATCGAAGTGAAGAGGTGGGCAGGGACCTCGGCGAAATCGAGGACGATCGCCGCCCAGAACTCGACATTGGTCTCCAAGACTCGATCGGGGTATCGCTCCTGCAACTCTGCGAGCGCTGCCTTCTCCAACTCAAGTGCGACTTCATAGCGCGGAGCACCCAACTCCTTCGCGGTACGACGAAGAGTTCGAGCGCGCGGATCCTCAGCGCGATAGACACGATGACCGAAGCCCATCAAGCGCTCTTTACGATCCATGATCCCCTTCACGTATCCGCGAGCATCACCGTTCTTCTCAACCTCTTCGATCATGTGAAGCACGCGCGATGGCGCGCCACCATGGAGTGGGCCGGACATCGCACCGATCGCACCAGAGAGTGAGGCGGCGACATCTGCACCTGTCGAGGCGATGACACGCGCAGTGAAAGTAGATGCGTTCATTCCGTGTTCTGCAGCAGAGACGAAGTAGGCATCGATCGCTCGGACATGCTTTGGATCGGGTTCACCTCGCCAACGAATCATCATCCGCTCCACAACAGTGTGAGCTTTATCGATCTCAGATTGCGGGACCATCGGTTGCCATGTGCCACGCGCTGATTGCGCGACATAAGAGAGGACCATCACCGATGCACGAGCAAGATTGTCACGCGCTTCTTCGTCGGAGATATCAAGGAGTGTCTTCAAGCCCCATGCAGGAGCGAGCATCGCGATCGCAGATTGCACAGCGACGCGTACGTCGCCGGAGTGGACTGGAAGCGG
>JACCED012088407.1_pt1 | contig 10724 bp, 9 predicted proteins | sample 7455021 | NCBI WGS metagenome assembly JACCED01 (sample SAMN15323456, study PRJNA562643) | freshwater metagenome | isolation source: river surface water | place: USA:Blue River Watershed | collected 2017-08-19 | reverse complement strand
GGTTGATGTTTGGTGAGCACACGACGGGCGATGTCGGGCATGAAGGCCATAACAAAGCTGCAGCTATGGCTGATGAGGATGAAGTCTGTGGTTGTAACGGTGTTACCAAGGGTGCCATCGTCAAGGCGGTGCGTGAGCAGAATTTGCTGACCTTGGATGCCGTGCGTAAGTGCACCAAGGCCAGTGGTTCCTGCGGCTCCTGCACAGGGTTGGTGGAGCAGGTGCTGATGAATGTGCTAGGGACGGATTATTCGGCGCCTGATCAGAAGAAACCGGTCTGCGGTTGTACCGATCATTCGCATGATGAGGTACGCCGGGCCATTCGAGAGCACAAACTTGTATCCCGCGATGCCGTCATGGCGTTTATGGAGTGGCGTACGCCGAATGGGTGCGCCACATGCCGACCCGCCGTCAATTATTATCTGATCTCCACTTGGCCGCATGACGCGAAAGATGATCCGCAATCGCGCTTTATCAACGAACGCGCCCACGCCAACATCCAGAAAGATGGCACATACTCGGTTGTGCCGCGGATGTGGGGTGGTTTGACGACGGCTGATGAACTGCGCCGCATTGCTGATGTGGCAGATAAGTATCAGGTACCGACCATCAAGGTAACCGGTGGGCAGCGAATTGATCTATTAGGCATTAAAAAAGAAGACCTGCCTGGGGTTTGGAAAGATTTGGATATGCCATCCGGCCATGCCTACGGTAAATCCATTCGCACGGTGAAGACCTGTGTTGGATCCGAACATTGCCGTTTTGGTACGCAGCGCTCTATGGACATGGGCGTTGTGCTGGAAAAAATGCTGTTCGGGATGTATGCGCCACATAAGGTCAAATTGGCGGTCTCCGGTTGTCCGCGCAACTGTGCCGAAGCCGGGATCAAGGATGTCGGCATCATCGGGGTGGATTCCGGTTGGGAGATTTATGTGGCTGGCAATGGCGGCATTAAGACCGAGGTTGCTGAATTTCTCTGCAAGGTTAAAACCGGCGAAGAGGTGATGGCGGTATCCGGGGCCTTCCTCCAGCTCTATCGGGAAGAGGCTCATTATCTGGACCGCACCGTGCATTATGTCCAGCGGGTTGGTCTGGAATATGTGAAGCAGAAAGTTGTGAATGATCTGGCAAACCGCCAGGCTTTGTACGAGCGGCTGTGTGCAGATCTGAAAGATGCGCCTGATCCCTGGAAGGATTTCGAACGTGCCGGTGTCGACTTGCGCCAGTTCCAGCCAATCCGCATTGAGCCGGTGCCAGTTTGAGTGCCGATATAAACGATCAGAGGAGAGAACGATGACAGACACGCTGTTGCGAGATCAGAAAACCTGGGTGCGCGTTGCCTCAGTCAGCGATATTCCCTTGCTGGGGGCTCGAGTGGTGGAAACTGCTTCCGGTAAACCGGTGGCGCTCTTTAGAACCGCTGGTTTTCGTGTTCAGGCGATTCTGGATCGCTGTCCGCACCGGGGCGGACCGCTGTCGCAAGGGTTGGTGCATGGTGAGCGGGTCACGTGCCCACTGCATAGCTGGCAGATTGATTTGAACACGGGTGAGGCTGTTGCGCCTGATGCTGGTTGCGCCAAGGTCTTTGCTGTACTGCAAGAGGCCGATGCCGTGTATCTGCTGGCAGATGACCTCAAATAAGTGAGTACATGATGGCGAGCACCCGGAGTACCTGTTGTTATTGCGGCGTGGGTTGGGGTCTGGAAATCAAGACCGATATCCGGGCAGATGGTCATCAGAAGATTGTCGGTGTCCAGGGGGATGGGCAACATCCGGCTAATTTTGGGCGCTTATGTACGAAGGGCTCGACACTGCATTTGAGTGCACAGGAGAGCATTTACGATCAGGTTCGGGGGAGACATCCTGAGCAACGTCAGCATCGGGATGAGGTTCGGCAACCGGTGAGCTGGGCAGAGGCGGCAGAGACCGTTGCTCAGCGGCTGGCGCAGATTATCAAGGCGCACGGTCCCAATTCAGTTGGTTTCTATCTGTCTGGCCAAATGCTGACGGAGGACTATTATGTCTTCAACAAGCTCGCCAAAGGATTGGTGGGTACGAATAATGTGGATAGCAATTCACGGCTTTGCATGTCGAGTGCCGTGGCAGGATACAAGCAGACTCTGGGCTCTGATGCGCCGCCTTGCTGTTACGAGGATATTGATGCGGCACAAACCATTTTTATTACCGGATCCAATACAGCCTTTGCCCATCCGATTCTATTTCGTCGTATTGAGCAGGCCCGGGAAAAGAATCCAGGCCAGAAGCTGATCGTTGTTGATGTGCGGGATACGGATACGTCACGCTCGGCAGATCTGTTTCTGAAGATTCAGCCCGGAACAGACGTCGTGCTGCATCATGGCTTACTGCATGTGATGTTGTCTCATGGGTGGATTAATGCACCTTATATTGAAGCGCATACGGAAGGTTTTGAGGGATTGTCGGCATGCGTGGCAGACTATCCCCCTGCATTGGTTTGCCAGATGTGCGGGATTTCTGAGGCGGATTTGCTTGAGGCCGCACGCTTGTTTGCTTGTACCGGACCGACGCTCTCTTTGTATTGCCAGGGCCTTAATCAGTCGTCAGCGGGTACGGATAAGAATACATCGCTCATCAATCTTCATCTAGCCACTGGGCAGATTGGCCGGGTTGGTGCCGGGCCGTTTTCCCTAACCGGTCAACCTAATGCCATGGGTGGGCGTGAAGTAGGTGCCATGGCCAATCTGCTGTCGGCACACCGTAATTTGAACTCACCCGAAGATCGTGCTGAAGTGGCTGCCTTGTGGGGTGTACCTTCTGTGCCAGATCAGCCGGGTTTAACCGCGGTGCCCATGTTCGAGGCGCTGCGCCGAGGTCAGCTTAAAGCCATCTGGATTGTTTGTACGAACCCGGCGCAATCGCTCCCGAACCAGACGCTGGTCCACGAGGCATTACGTCAGGCCGAGCTGGTGATTGTCCAGGATGCCTATGCCAATACGGCAACGGTGACCTACGCCGATATTTTTCTGCCAGCTACGACCTGGGGTGAAAAAGAAGGCACGGTCACCAACAGTGAGCGCCGAATTTCAAGGGTGCGTGCTGCGATACCGCCTTATGCCGACTGTCGTCACGATTGGGAGATTGGTGTTGATATCGCACGACGTATGGCCGCCTTGCTGGTTGATGATTCTGATGCGGCAGATCGTCTTTTTCCGTACACATCACCAGAAGACGTGTGGAATGAGCATCGGGCCACGACGGCGGCTAGAGATCTGGATATTACGGGTCTGAGCTATGACATTCTGGATGATATCGGTCCACAGCAATGGCCTATGCGCCTAGGGATGCCGGCCGGGCAGCAACGTTTGTATGAAGATGGGGTGTTCCAGACGCCTAGCGGTCGCGCCAAATTTGCCGCACCCATCTATCGGACAACGGCAGAAGAGCGAGATCAACGCTTCCCATATGCCATGACCACAGGGCGTTTGCGTGATCAGTGGCACGGCATGAGCCGGACAGGTACTCTGGGACGCTTGTTTTCACACGCGCCACATCCTTGTGTGCAGATCAACCCGGTAGATGCGCGCCGTGTTGGTGTGGAAAACGATGAATTAGTGTATGTGACGAGTCGCCGTGGATGCCAGATGTTGCCGGCACTTTTGACGGATGATGTGCCGGCATGCCAGGTTTTTGTAGCCATGCATTGGGGGCGCGAGTTTGTGGCAGGACAGGCGGGTAAAACGCCCGCTTACGGGGTGAATACCTTGACCATCGATGCCATCGACCCCGCATCCAATCAACCCGAGTTCAAGCACGCCGCGGTTGCCCTACGTAAAGCGAATGTGCCCTGGCATCTTTCGGCCTGTGGGCGGTTTGCGCCGGAGGAGGCCATTCGGATTCAGAATCTTCTGCGCCAAAAATTTAATGATGGCGGCTATGGCAGTGCCGTGATATTCGGGCGTGAGCCCGAGCCTTCCGCAGCATCAGAAGAAGACGATGCGTGGCTCGGCGTTGAATTTCGTCTGGCCAGCCTTGAACCCATTTCAGCGTCATTGATTGAAGCGCTTCGGCAGTTGTTTGGCCTCAATGCGGGGGGCGTCGTGGATTATCGTGACGCGCGGTCCGGAACGGCTCGATTTATTGGGATATCCCGTCAGGGTGAAAGGCACCATGTGCGCGGTGTCCTTTTGACAGGTGGCGCGCAAGCCGTGGTGTCGCGACATTGGCTCAGAGGCTTGCTGGAAAGCACAACGGATGTCACTCGCATGAGCCGGCAGTTAGCTACGCCGGATAAGCAGGCACCGCTAATGGGCCTGAGCCTGAAACGCGGCAAAGTGGTTTGCAACTGTTTCAATACGAGCAGCACACGAATTGAGGAAACGTTGGCAACGTTGGCAGATCAAACACCAGACGCCCTGGTGCTGTCGCTGAAAACCCGATTAGGGTGTGGGACGAATTGTGGCTCCTGTGTGCCAGAGCTCAAGCAGATGGCCGGTCAGCATCTATCGGACATTGTCCGACAGCCCTGACCGGGGCGCGGTCTTGCTGTCAGGCGGCGATGACGGCGGGTTGCTGTGTGATCAGTGCTGTCAGATTCGCAGTTGAAACTACCGGACCCACGACAATAATGGAGGGGCTGGCAAGTTGATGTGTTTCAATCGTATGGCATAGGTCGCCGAGTGTGCAAATGACGTGCCGTTGCTCCGGTAGGCTGGCTCGCTGGATAACGGCGGCCGGTGTCGTTGCAGGTAAGCCCTGCGCGAGCCCGGTTTCGATCATGCTCATCTGTGCCATTCCCATATAAATAACCAGCGTGAGCTGACAGAGATGCGCTGTTTGAGCCAGCTTTGCCCAATCGATGGGCGCGTCGCCCGGTCGATTGTGACCCGTGATAAAGACCACGCCATGCGCATGCTCCCGATGGGTCAGAGCTATGCCCAGAGAGGTGCTTGCTGCCAGACCCGCAGTAATACCGTTAATGACTTCTACCTGAATACCGGCTGCGGCTAGATGATGCATCTCTTCACCGCCGCGCCCGAAGATAAAGGGGTCACCACCTTTCAGTCGAACGACCTGTTCGCCATCGCGTACGGCAAGAATCATCAGCTTTTCAATAAAGCTCTGCGGCGTTGAAATACAGCCCCCGCGCTTGCCAACATGAATAATGCGTGCCCGTGGTGAGGCGTGATCCAGTATCGCCGGATTGACGAGATCGTCGACCAATAAGACGGTCGCACGACGAATAGCGCCTACGGCCTTGAGTGTCAGAAGTTCCGGATCTCCCGGGCCAGCGCCAATGAGCGTGACGTGAGGGCGCATGTCATGAGCGTTGGAGTTTGAAAGCATGGTGTTTTCCATCAAGCAATAAAAAACGTCCATTGCCGGCACGGTTGTGTGCCAGAAATGGACGTCGTTGTCCTGGGGCTGCCCGATCCGATCACTTGGATCCGTATACGAGGCAAAGAAGGTCATGACTGACCGTGAGTTTGTTTAAGCAGGAATCGGGCCAACTTGATGGTCAGCGCTGGCAGCCATGCTCAGGGCGGGGGCTTTAGATATTGCGTTGGGTCTCGGCAGGTCTATGCCCTGAATGCGGGCGTAGAGGCTTCGGTGAGGCACTGTTCAGGTGCGGCTTTCGGGGGCTGTCGTCTGATCGGTCATGGCGAGTACGGCTTTGGCAATGTCAGCGATCCGTGTTTTCTGATCCATTGCTTTTTGGCGCATTAGTCCGTATGCCTGTGTTTCGCTCATGGCCTGTTGGGACATGAGCAGTCCTTTTGCCCGTTCGATTAATTTCCGGTCTTCGAGCGATGCACGGACCGATGCAAGTTCTCGATGGGTACGTTCAAGCTCAAGTGCTTGTGCCTGCAACAGATCATATAGGTCACGATAAATACGCGGTTGCAGTAAGGTGTCCGGATGCGCGAGGATAGGAGCGGCAGACGAAGCGGCGATACTGGCTGGAAATAGCGGGTCCGGCAGCGGGGCCGAGACATGAATGCGGTCGCGACAAACAGCCTCAAGGTGATTGGCCAAGTGTTGCTCTACCTCGTAAAGACGGTCAATCCGTTCGGTACAGTACGTAAACCACTGATGTGCATCGTCGGGGACTGTCGGCATGCTGCCTAAAATGATACGGCGCATACGCTCAATGTCTGCTAGCGGTAGCATTGTTTGAAGGATGCGCCACTGTTGATGCATGGCAGGGTCGCAGAATGCTTCGAAGCGATTAAAGGACTGTTCCTGCAGTGCAATCAGATCAGACAAAATGGCGCGATCTTCGTCGCTGATCTGTTCGGCGCCGAACATTCGTGCGCCGTTGGCACGCTCGATGCCACAGTACTCTTTGCCTTCGATCAGATTAAAAAGCGCAACGAGAAGCTTGGCAACCGCAGGTTCTGCAGCGGCATCAATCGCTTCAAAAACAAGGGCGATCAATCGGCTGACAATCTGGCAGTATTGTTTGGTCGCTTCAGTCGGTGTGCTGTGGCCGGATAGCGTATGCTGTCGAATCGCTGGTAGCTGATCCAGCGCATTCAGTGCAAAAGCAATGCTCAGGCATAGTCGGCTTCCCCCCGTCATGCTTAGAGTGTCCAGCTCCCGAGCCAGAAAATGCTCAAAGTCTTGCCGCGTGGTATCGGAAGCTGTGCAGTAGCTTTCCCAGAGCGCTGCGAAACGTGCGCCCTGAGCGCCCAGTGTGAGATTGGTGGCGCCGCGCTCTGACTGTAAATGATGTATCAGCTCACCCGTACAGCGCACCAGTTTGCAGGTGCGGGCCAGCGCCAAGAGTTGCGCCTGATCCTGTTGTTGTCCGATCGACAGGAATGTTGCTGCCAGTGACATGCCCTAATTATTCACCGGGAAAGCGAAAATAGCTCGTTGTTAGCTTGCCACGGGTCACGTTGATCTTTTGTTCAAGGGTTTGCCCATTTTTTTGGGCTTTGACGATATAAGTGCCCGTTGGGAGGTTGGCCAGGAGTAGAGGTCCTTCACTCGTTGTCAGCAAAAGGCCTTTTCCGCTTTGATCCGTGATCGTCACACGGATATCGCTGAGGTAGCTGCCGGACTGGCCAACAAGAAACAGTTTTAGATCGAAAGCGCTTTCATGAGCCTGCAGGGCAGCCATCGATTCATCGCCCACGCCGCCGGACATGAACGTTATGCCATTGGTCGTTGAGGGGGTGAGCGGCTGTGCCAGCACCGGCAAACACACCGCCGCGCAAAGCAGCGCAGCGGTGATGCCGAATAATGAGTGGCGTTGCCGTGGCATTAGTTGCCCGCCTGACCGGCCGCAACTCGAACGGCCGTGGTCACCCAGTCGGTAGCCAGTTTCTGGAATTGTTCCGGGGTGCTGGATTCCATACGGAAGGTGTCGCTCGACATGGTGTAGACGCCTTCGCCCAACAGTTTTCCGGTGACGCTATCGCGGAGCTTGGCCTCAACGACCAGCACGGCCGTTTTCGAATCAAGACCGGTGGCCTTTTGAGCAACCGTCAGCACCGCCGAAATGGGCACCAGATTGCGCGGTTTAAATCCTTCGCCTTCAACTTCAGCCCCGGTAATGGCGATGCTGATACGAGCGACGCCCGGGCCGGGCTTATCGACGACGTTAAAGCGATGGGCGGCTTTGGTTTTGATGTCCTGATCAATAATCAAACGGGTCTGGTAAATAGTTTCTTCCGTGATGCCCTTGTTGCCTTCGTTACGTAGGGCTGTTTGATAGAGCGTGATCGGGTCGATCATGACACCTTTGTAATCGCTGCGTTTGAAATCCGGGCTGACATAACGATAGATGTTGACGCCCGGAGCCGGGCTTTCCACCTTTTGCAGGCGGTCATATTCACCGCTACCGAGGAAGCCCGATTTCTGGGACTGACTCAGACCGCCACCGGCGCAGGCTGCCAGTACAAGGCCGACCGTTGTGGCGATGGCCAAATGGCGTGCGCGGCGCCAGGTGGGGTGCAGAGGATTCGGGCGTTGTACGGTCATGTTGGAAGGCTCCAGTGGGGTTAGGTGAAATTCTCCATAAAGACTAAAGCGAAGCGAAGAGACTGTCTAGCGCCTGTTACAAAAATTTACAGAGAAATCGAAAAAGTGATCAGCACTTGTCATCCACGGATCGGATGAGGCGTTATGTGTCTCGGGCGTTGTGACTTTTGAGAAGGAGTGCGCCGTGAAGATTCAAAAATGGATTCTGGTGATTGCCGCTGTGTCGACCCTGGCTCAGCCAGCTTTTGCCGGAGGCGGGCATCACCATGGTGGCCGCGGTGGCAATGGCTGGGGGTGGGCTCCGTTTGTGGCCGGCGCTGTCGTCGGTGGTTTGGCTATTAATGCTTGGGCACAGCCTCGGCCTGTTTATCCGGCACCTATCTATGTCGGGCCCCCCCCCCCGCGGGTGATCGTGGCTCAGCCCTACTATGGCCCGCCGCCGGTCTATGCGGTACCGGCACCGCCATCGGTGTACTACTACGAACGAGATTAATCTGTCCTGGCGATGATTTGCTGCTGTAGGGTTTGATAGTCAACCTTCCCGGTGCGGAGCACCGGGAGTTCCGCCATGTGCACGAGTGCTCTGGGTAGATAGGTGTTGGGGATTCGCGCATCATTGAAAAATTGGCGAACGCATTCCAGGGTGAGAACCGGATCATTCGTGTACAGGCAGATTTTCGTTTTACTCTGCTCGTCAGACTCCACCGCAATGGCTGCGTGCTGGTGGTCAGGTGACAGACGTGAGATTTCGTCTTCGATAAAACCGAGGGAGATCATTTCGCCGGCAATTTTGGTGAAGCGTTTCTTTCGGCCTTTGATCACCAGAAAGCCCGCGTCGTCGACTGAAACGATATCGCCCGTGTCGTACCAGCCTTCGTCGAGTGATGAGCGATCCTCGAGCAAGTCATGTAGATAGGACTTCATCATGTTGGGGCCGCGAACGTGTAATACGCCACCATCCTCGATACCTTCGTGTGGTTCTATCCGGTAGTCGATATGCGGCAGAATGCGGCCCACAGTGCCATGTCGACTGGCGCCCGGCACGTTGACGGCAATCACTGGGCCGGCCTCCGTCGCACCATAACCTTCAAGCATGGTCACGCCAAGTGCTTCATAGAGTTCACGCGTACGGAGTTTGAGCCGCTCCGCACCCGCGACGACAAAACGGATCGAGGCCAGGTCTGCCGGTGTTGCCACTTTGTGCATCTGAGCGAGGAAGGTGTCTGTGGAAAGCAGCACGGTTGCATGGTGTTCGCGAATGAGTTGGAGATTTTCCTTATGGCGCAGCGGTGATAGGCCGATGATGGTTTTCATGCCGTTCAATAAGGGCAAAATCACACCGGCCGTTAGGCCGAAGGCATGAAAATGCGGTAACGCACTGAACATGACCTCGTGTTTTCCGATGGGGAAGGCCTCAAGAATCTGGTCACAGTTGGCGAGCAAGTTGCGGTGAGTCAGGACAACCGCCTTGGGTTCAGCCTCACTGCCGGAGGTGAAGAGAATCACCGCAGCGTCATCGGGGGCGCTACGCTCGGTTTGCAGTCGCTTCAGGCGAACCCGTAGCATCCCACGCAGCTTGGCCAGTCGTCCGATCTGTTTGGCGACATCTTCCAGAAAGATCATGCGAATGCCGTTGGCCGCCAATAAATCAGGGAGGTCCGATAAGCCGGATTTTTCCAAAAACTGGCGCGAGGTCATCACCACATCAATATGAGCCCGCAGACAACAGCGCAGTAATGTCGATAATGGAAAGGTGTAGTTAAGAATGACCGATGTTTTATGGGCAAAATTGCAGCCGAAGGTTGCGATAACACCGGTCACGCTATTGGGTAGCAGACAGCCGACATGGTGACGTAAGGTAAATCCCTCAATCTTTCTTGAGAGTACGGCGCATCCGATGATCAGGCGATCAAAGGTCAGAGAGCGCCCGAGCTCGTCATACATGATTGGTTGACGGCTGCGGTTGGTGGCCGCCGCCATGAGCAGCCTTTTAGGAATCGTATGGTTGGCAGGCATGGTGTCCTCGTGGTGACACGGTCACTGTGAATCCGTCATATCCGTGGGGATTTCGATCAGTTTGCCATGCGCCGGGAAGAAAATCGCGGTCCGAGTTTCAATGGCGTCGTTGGCGAAGAGTGCAGCGTAACGGGCCAGCTGGGCTTGGTAGCTGAACGCCTTGGTGCGGAGGACTTCTTCGGTGATGTGCTGATCGCCGTGCAGGGTTTTGTAATCCACGATCCAGCGTACATCCTCATCGATAAACAAGCGATCAATCACATGGTGCTGAAAAGCTTGCGTGACTTCCGAGGATTGACTACTCATGGCGACCTCGCAAGCTGCGGCCGCTCTTGGCGCCAGTAGCCAGCGGCCCGTCTCTGAGGTCAGTGCGCCAGCAACTTCACGGATCACCTGTTGTGTAGCCGCTTGTGCAGCCTCGAGGCTGTGGCCCTCCCGAAGTAGCGACCGCTCAATGACCCGTGACAGCCCATGAATACGGTCTGGCGACCAGGTGTCGAGGCCGTCATTGGCGATGGCTTCCAGATAGCGGTGTGTTAAGGTGCCAATATGTCGGTCGAGGAGTCCCTGAGCCGTATTCGTTGCGAAGCCCATGGCTAAGCTGTTTTCTGTGTCACGCAGCCGCACGGACCGAATCGCTGTATCCGGTGGCTCCGGTACATATCCAAGATCAAGGCGTACCAACGGTGGGTTATAAAGCGTCGGGTCCATCCATGGACGTGGGTTCGTATCGGCCGTTTTAG
>JACCED011125929.1_pt1 | contig 10725 bp, 4 predicted proteins | sample 7455021 | NCBI WGS metagenome assembly JACCED01 (sample SAMN15323456, study PRJNA562643) | freshwater metagenome | isolation source: river surface water | place: USA:Blue River Watershed | collected 2017-08-19 | reverse complement strand
TCCCTCGGTGAGCTTCAGAAGCTCGGCTGCGCGCAGGCGAACCCGGCCAAGCACCTCGCTCGCCGCCTGCCATTTGTCGGCCCCGAAAAACAGCACGTCGCCTTCCTTGAAATCCATCGCCTGGGCGAGGGCAGATTTTTCCGCATCGGTGAAAAACTTCACGATGGGTGATTCCCATTCACCGTCTTTGAAGCGGATGTAGGCAAGCCCCTTTGCGCCAAGCTCGGTTTTCACCCAATCCTCCCATTTCTTGAGCTGCTCTTTTGAGATGTGCTCCGCCGCTCCTTTGGCGTTGATCGCCTTGATCACGCCCCCGCTGTCCAAAACGCTTCGGAACACCTTGAATTGCGTGTCCTTGAAAATTTCGGTGAGTGATTTGATTTCCAACCCAAAACGAAGGTCGGGTTTGTCGGACCCGAAACGGTCCATCGCATCCGCGTAAGTCATTCTTGGAAACGGCGTCGGGATCTCTACGTTTTTTGTTTCCTTAAAAATCCGGAACAGAAGTCCTTCGATCAGTGACTGGATTTCAGTTTCAGTGATGAACGAAGCCTCGATGTCGATTTGAGTGAATTCGGGCTGGCGGTCTGCGCGGAGGTCCTCGTCGCGGAAGCAGCGTGCGATCTGGAAGTATTTTTCCAAGCCTGCCACCTGCAGCAGTTGTTTGTACTGTTGCGGCGCCTGCGGCAGCGCGTAGAAGCTCCCGGGGTTGAGTCTTGATGGGACGAGGAAATCCCGCGCGCCCTCTGGCGTGGGGTTGGACAAAATAGGCGTCTCGATTTCCAGAAAACCCTTCTCGTCCAGAAAGTCTCTCGTTGCCTTGACCACGCGGTGGCGAGTTTTAAGGTTTTGAGCCATCTCGCCTCTTCTCAAGTCCAAATACCGGTAATTGAGTCGGAGATCCTCGTTCGCCAGTTTCGAGTCCAGAGGGAAAGGCGGCACATCGGACTTGTTCAAAATCGTTAGTTCGCTGGCGATCACCTCGATTTCACCGGTTGCAAGTTTGGCGTTCTCCGTGCCGGTAAGGCGCGGTGCTACTTTTCCAGTGATCTGGATGACGTCCTCTCCGCGCAACCCGTGGGCCGCTTCGGAAACCTGCGGGTGTTCCTCCGGGCGGAATACGACTTGCGTGAGGCCTTCTCTGTCCCTGAGATCGATGAAAATGACGCCGCCGTGGTCGCGTCGCGAATTAACCCATCCTGCCAGTGTGACGGATTGACCTGAGTGTTCTTTGCGCAAGTTGTTGCAGGAGGTGGATCGGTACATAAAGGGTTTGAGAGGATACTTGTTTAACGAGGCGATTCCAGTCCGGATTAAGTGTCTCGGCTGCTGGCGTGATCGCGGGGCATCGCGTCTCGTCCCGCGAGGATGAGTTCTGCGGTTTTTCGGGTTGCACCTTGGTGCTTTTCAACAGCGAGGATCGCATTCTCCGCAATCGCATTGCGGCGCGCGGGATCACTCAGGAGATTTTCCACAACACCGAAGAGCTCCCTTTCATCGGCAATTTGTACGGCTCCGTTCACCCCGAGGAGCTGATCCACCACTGCCTGGAAGTTTTCCATGTGCATTCCGAAAACTACCGGTTTCCCGGCGAGCGCTGGTTCAACGGGGTTTTGTCCTCCAATCCCGGTGAGGCTTTTGCCCACGAAGATCACCGTTGCTAGCGTGTACCAGTCTCGGAGTTCACCGGTGGTGTCTACAACAATGATATCCGCCGGGTCCGAAAAGTCCGCCTTCCCGAGTTCGCTCCGGAGCCTGACGCGAAACCCGAGATTCGCGATTTCTCGCAGCAGCTCTCTGCTTCTTTCGGCGTGCCGGGGGACGAGAATGAGCCTGAGATTTTTGTGCCTCATCCGCCATTCGGTTAGCAATTTCGCTAGAATCAATTCTTCGCCCGCGTGGGTGCTGCCCGCGATGAGAAGAGGCATTTCAGAGGAGATCCCGGCCCCATGAAGGAGGTGTTGGAATTCCGCGGTGCGTGATTCCGCCGTCGAGGCGACTTGGTCAAACTTGATATTTCCGGTGATGCGAATTTTCGAGCTTGGAACAATGATTTCGCTCCACCATCCAGCGGCGTCAGAGTCGGGAGCGCCGATCCATTCGAGAAGCGAAAAGATGGGGCACACCCATCGCTTGAATCGCTTGAACCTAGAAGCGGATCTTGGTGAGAGTCGCGCATTGGCAAGCATGGTGGAAATTCCACGGATATGACATTCCGCGAGAAGATTCGGCCACGCATCGCCCTCAATGAACACGACGCGGGGCGGCCTGAGTAAATCGAGCGTCCGCCGCACCGCCCTAGTGCTGTCCAATGGATTATACATCGGGAAGAGCCAATCCTGCGCCGCCTCTTGAGCGATGGCGAATCCGGTTGAAGTCGTCGTGGAAACTGCGATGCGAATGTCCGGTTCGATTGCACGCAGTGCGCGTGCGAGTTTGAGGGCGACCAGGGTTTCGCCAACGCTGATGGAGTGGATCCACGTCCATCTACCGGACCGCAAGGTCTCGCAGTCCCGCTCACTGAACCAACCCAAGCGCTGCCCGAAGTTTTCTCTGTATCCACCCCTTCGTCGCATCCGCACCAGAAAACCGGGCATCAAGGCCGCAGCAACCAATGGAGCCAGCACCCGGTACAAGCGGAGCGGTGAGATGACGTTTTCTGGAATGGAGCGGGGCGTGGACACAGAGCGTTGGCTGACCCAACAGTATGTCAAACGAGGTCAACCTGTCTGCTATTCTTGTTCTGTCGGCACCGCCCGAATGCGGGGATGAGTCAACCCGCGGCGCGGAGCGTCTTCACAGAGTCGGCTCCCAGTTTTTGCGGTATGGCCGCTTCCAGAGTTTCTCTCCGGCAGGATGATTGATCAACCGGCCCGTGGTTTGATCGCATTGAACGGTGACGTTCGTGCGATAAGCGATATTGCCAAGATGGCAGAGCATGGTGCTGATCTGGCCCTCTTCGATCGGGCTGTTCAACGTGGCGTCCCCTCGGATGGAGTCGAGGAAGTTTCCAATGTGCGCGGCATCTCCGCCTCCCGGTCCTTTTCCCTCTCCGATTTTTTCTCCCTTGGGATCAAAAACTGTCCAAGCGGGGCCAGTGATCGCGAAGGTGCCCTTGTCGCCGTAAAAAACGCATTCGCCCGTTGGCTTTTCTGCGGAGCGTGAAAAGCAGCTGCTCTGCACCCATTCCATTGCACAGTTTCCAAAGTCGAAAACCGCTGTGCCTGTATCGGGCGTTTCCTGAGAATCCTTGTGCCAGTATCTGCCGCCGTTGTAAGTGATCCGCTTGGGGTATTTCGCCTGCAGTCCCCAGCGCAGGATGTCGAGGGTGTGAATCCCGTTGTTTCCCAGCTCGCCGTTACCCCAATGCCAGAGCCAGTGCCAGTCGTAGTGAACGAATCCTCGGATGTCGCGGCCGGGCTCGTCAGCGACGGGCCCCTGCCAAAGGTTCAGGTCAAGCTCCGCGGGCGCTGGTTTCGCCGGTGTTCCGATGGCCTTCCGTGCGCCGTAGTAAAACGCGCGAGCGAACTTCACATCGCCCACCGCTCCCGAATGTAGTGCGGCAATCGCATCGCGCATCCATGTGCGCCGCTGGTTGCCCATTTGCACTTTTCGATTGTGCTTCTTGGATGCCGCTACGATGAGTTCGGCTTCGTGGGGATTCTGGCTGCCAGGCTTCTCGACGTACACATGCTTGCCGGCCTGCATCGCAAGCATCGCTGCGGGAGTGTGCCAGAAATTTGGTGTCGCGATGAACACCGCGTCGAGCGACTTATCCTCGAGGCAAGTCCGGAAATCCACGACGCCCTTGCAGGGAGCGCTTTGTTTGTCGCCCACCGCTTTGAGTCCCGTCGCCAAGCGCTGTGGATCGACCTCCGCGAGATACGCGATCTCGACGTCAGGGAGTGCAAGCAGCGCACTCACATGCCCCATTCCCCGTCCAAGCGCGACGACTGCCACGCGCAGTTTTCGCTTTGCCGCGTTGGCCGCGCGGAGGCTTGTTGGATTCATGAAGCCCGCCAGACCGCCTCCCAGTCCTGCAAGGACGGAACGTTGGATGGCTTCGCGACGGGTGAAGGGCTGTGCGGATGGCTGGGGGGTGTTCTTCACGGGGTGTTTTGGGGGTGTTGGGGTTTGGGTAGCGCGGAGTTTCGCCGCATGACGGGGCGGATCACGGATCCACCCATTTTCCATGCTCTGCGATGAGATCCTTGAGACGTTCCACCGCCTCGGATTCGGGGATGTTGAACTTCACCGGCGTTTTGCCAACGTAGAGATTGATTTTGTTTGGGGCGCCTCCAACGTAGCCAAAGTCCGCATCAGCCATTTCGCCGGGACCGTTAACGATGCAGCCCATGATTGCGATTTTGACCCCTTTCAGATGGGCGGTGGCAGCTTTGATTTTAGCCGTGGTGTCCTGAAGGTTGAAGAGCGTCCGTCCGCAACTCGGACAGGCGACATAGTCGGTTTTGAAAATTCGGGCTCCAGCCGCTTGCAGCAAATTGTAGCCAAGGCGTAGAGCCGGTTCGGGCGAGCGTTCCGTGCGAATCAGGATGGCATCCCCGATCCCATCGCAGATCAGGCTTCCAAGGGTCGCGCTGGAAGTCAGCAGTGCCTCGAGTGGCGATCCCAGATTGAGCTCGGGAGTCAGCGTGTCCTTGATGAGAATCGGATGGCGCTCGTGAACTTTTGCAGCAAGAAGCCTGAAAGCGCTGACCGCGTGCATCGCAATGCCATCTTTCACCGTCAGCAGTGTCGGCCTTTCCAAGGCGTTCACTGCGGCAATTGCGCCCGCGTCTTGAGGATCGATTTCCAGCGCCTGCAAATCTTCAGCGGCAAGTTCAGGTTGGTATTCGCCAAGTGTTTTCTGAAGCGTCATCGCAGCCTCCTGAAGCGCCGATGGGAGCGCTATGCGGACAAGCTCGCTTGCTCAAAGGTTGAATTTGCGGCAGGCAATTGAAGCGGAGTTGCGTCGTGAAAACTGGAACGGATCGTGGAGTGGTTTTGCCTCGTGAGCCTCTGTGAGTTGCGTCGAGGCATCGCTTGGCGGGCAAGAGCGCACAAGCGCCCGTGCGACTGGAATTTCATGAACCGAATCCTCGGTGAGCGACACACGCACGGTGTCTCCGATGCCGTCGGACAGTAGACTCCCAATCCCGATTGCGCTTTTAATCCGTCCGTCCTCGCCATCGCCTGCTTCCGTGACACCGAGATGAATGGGGTAGTTCCAATCCGGCCCGAGCTCATTCAGTCTGGCGACCAGCAGCCGGTAAGCCGCGATCATCACCTTCGGGTTGCTCGACTTCATCGAGAACACGAAGGCATGGTAGTCGAGTTCGCGTGCAATCTGGGCAAACTCTAAAGCGCTCTCAACCATTCCAAGCGGGGTGTCACCGTACCGGTTCATGATCCGATCCGAGAGGGAGCCGTGGTTTGTGCCGATCCGCATGGCGCATCCGCGCTGTTTGCAAAGCGTCACCAGAGGTGAGAATTTTTCGCGGATTCGTTGAAGTTCCGCCGAGTATTCCGAGTCCGTGTATTCCCGCACGTCAAAGCGTTTTTTGTCGGCGTAATTCCCGGGATTGATCCGGATTTTTTCGACCCACTTGGCAGCTTCCAGCGCGGCTTCCGGCTTGAAATGAATGTCAGCTACGATGGGGACATCGCAGCCGTGCTTGCGCAGTGCTGAGACAATGTGCTTGAGGTTTGCGGCGTCCTTGACGGTGGGAGCCGTGATCCGAACGATCTCGCATCCAACGGCGACAAGCTCCAGAGTCTGCTGAACGCAGCTCTGGGTATCCATCGTGTCGCATGTGAGCATCGATTGGACGCGGATGGGATGCGCGCCCCCGATGCCGATGTTGCCTGCGTAAACGTCCCGGGAAATCCGGCGCCTGGCTGAGTAGATGGAGTCGCAGTACTGCATGGGGATTGAGTGGGAGCGGATGTGGCGGTCAGCCCTTTTGACGGGTTGGGGCGGGTGCGTTTCTGCCGTTCGCGCTACTTGTTTTCCGGAGTTGAGGGCGCAGCCGGCACTTTCAACTCGGCAGGCTCCTTCTTTGAGGAGGCTTCCTTTTTCACCGTAAAAAAGTCGCTGACATCAAAGAAGGTGACGTAAGCGATGAAGCTCATTACTGCGATAGCGCAAGCGGTTTGGACGTACTCGAGCAGTGCGCCTTGGATGGGCCGCCTGCGGAGTGCTTCGAAGATCGCGAGGGTGATGTGGCCGCCGTCGAGCACGGGAAAGGGGAGGAGATTGAATAGGGCGAGGTTTACGTTGAAGAAAACGGAAAACGCGAGTGCGAGCCTCCAACCCTGTTCGTCTGCGAAGAGGTTGTAGTAGGTGCGCAGGATCCCCACAGGCCCGCTGAAATGCTGGGCCTTTACGTCGCTTTTCGGAGAAAGGAGTGCATCCAGCATGTTGCGAATTGTCGCGACTGCGTCTGCGACTTGGCTGAGCGGATCGGGGTACACGAGCATCATGCGCCCCCAGGCGACTCCGATGTGCGGGGTTTTGCTCCCTGCTTTCGGAGGTGCTGGGGTGAGGCGGATTGTTTCATCTCGCCCGTTGCGCTCGACGGTGAGAGCGACTGGATCGGTGCCGGTTTTTTCAACCGCTGTAAAAAATGCATTCAAATCCACCACAGGTTGACCGTTGAACATGGTGATGAGGTCACCCTCTTGAAGGCCTGCAGCCGCTGCAGGCGAGCCGGGATCAACTTTTCCAATCGAGGGAACAAAGCGTTGTGCGATGTAAACTTTTCGCAGACCTTTTCGCTTCCACTTTGGGTTTTCCTCACGCTCCCAGCCTGAGTCGATTGTGAGCACTCGGCCGTCGCGTTCTATTTTAAACGGGATCGTCTCACCCTCGGAGCGCACGACGCGCCACGTGACAGCATGCAGCGGGCCGATGAAACGGTCTACGGGTTTCCCGTCCACTTCTAGAATGCGGTCGCCGGGTTTCAATCCCGCCTTGTCAGCCGGTCCGTCAGGTTTTACGTAACCGATCACTGTGCTGACTTCGAATTCGTGAACGGGCTTGCCGACGCCCCACACGATGGTTGCCATCACCACAGCAAGCATGAATGAAAACACGGGTCCCGCGAGGGCGACGATGATCTTATCGAATGGGGTGATCGGGGGTAGCGGGTGCGGGCGCTCCTCGGACTCTCCTTCGATGGCATCCATCGGGGCAAGCTGAGGAAGTTTCACGAAACCGCCCGCGGGGATGCTGCCAAGCGAATACCACACGCCGCCAAATTTTTTACGCCAGATTGGCTTTCCAAACCAGATTCCGAATTCATCGATCACGAGTCCGCGCCAGCGGCCTGCCAGAAAATGGCCCAGCTCGTGGACGACGATGAGCAGGTTGAAAATGAGCAGAACCTCGGCTGCGATGAGGATGGTGTGTAGAATTTGCGCAAGCATGTGGGAGCCGTGACACTAGCGGATGTTCTTTTGAGGTCAAAGAGTGGAAGCGTGTAAATATTGGGCTGGATTGGGCGGTTGGTCGTGCGGGAGGAAGCCTCTTGTTGGCTCCTGTTTGTTATGCAAACAGCATGATTTGAGCTGTTTGTGGGCAGGTAATTTGACACGTGGGAAAATCGGAGTCTGTTGCGCAACCGCCGATTCACAGGTTTCCGCAGCCAGCCCCACTTTTAAATGAAATCCACCCCGTCAAACCCATTGCCCTCCGACTGCTCCGACTGCATTCCGCAAAAAAGCCACTCGCAGAGCGGCTCACGAACTAAATCAAAGACCAGTCAGCCTCGACTCTGGTCTTTTTTGAAACGCCAGACTTGGTTGCCGATGACCACAGCGCTGCTCCTTCCAACACTCCCGGCTGCGGGAGACTGGCAGTGGCAAAATCCACCGGTGGTCGTTGATACTCAAACGGTCAAGAGGAACAACATCTTCTATAAGGGTGAAACCGTTGTCCTCAAACTGACTGCCCCGGGCGCGTCCCGGTACGTGATTCGCGATTATTATGGAAACATTGTCGAGACTGGTCCTGTGTCGGGAAGTTCGATCGCGCCCCAAGTGCGGGATCCGGGTTGGTATCGGGTCGCATTGTACGGAAACGACCAAGGCATGCCGTACGGCGACTCGGTCGGCAGCAGCATGTTCTCGATCATCCGCGACACTCCGAATTTCCCGAAGCTGCCTGCAGCGGGAACCTCTGGAGGTGTCGATTGGTTTTCGGACAGCATCCTGAGAGGGGTGTTTGGATACGGCCCGCAGCGGCACAAGGTGGACAACGCCAGCGCGCCTGACGCGGAAATCGCTAAGCTCGCCACGGCGATCGACATTGATCAGAAATATTACAAATCATTCGATCCCGTCAGGAAGCGTGAGCTTTTGGTGGTTTTTCCAAACGGAACCACAGATTCCGCTGGAGTCCGGAAGATTGTGGAGCGCTTCAAAGGCGTCGTGAAGTATTGGGAAGCGAGGAATGAGCCGAATTTCTTCATGAGCGCTACAGCGTTTGTAAACAACGAGCTGAAGCCGTTCTATGAATTAGTGAAAAGCGTTGATCCGTCTTTGAAAGTCATGGGGCCGGGCGCTGTTAGCGTCGGGCCGCCGATGGCCGGATGGAATGATGAGTTTTTCCGCGCGGGCGGGGGCAGGTACATTGATGCGTTTTCGTTTCACGCTTACAATTGCGTGAACGGCGATCTCACGCTGGTGCGTCAATCGTTCGAGCAGATCGACAACTGGCTGCGTCAGTACAATCTGGCCGGAATTGAAAAGTGGCAGACCGAGCAGGGTTTCTACGGACCCACTTGGGGCGGTTACCAGCCGAGGATGCAGGGCCGCTGGACGATGCTGCAGATGATGACCTACGAGCAGTACGGCATCCCGAAGGAGCACAATCATTATTGGTATGACCGAAACGGTGGATTCTGGGATCACCCATGCTGGATTGAGAACGGGGATGAATCGGTGAATCCGGTGGGCCCGTTGCTGCGCGTGTGGGCTGAGGAATTGTACGGCACGAACTACGTCAGCAAGTACGACTTTGGGAGCCCGGGAAACCAGTTGTTTGTGGGCAACCTTTTCGCAGGTGAGGGCAAGCAGGTCGCGGCCTTCATGACATCCGGAGACACTCAATCAAAGCTTGAGTTGACCATTTCCGGTGCCGCATCCGTGAAGGTGGTTTCGCCATTTGGCGTGGAGCGCACGCTGCCAGTGGTTGCAGGAAAAGTCACGGTTGCGGTGGGCGAGTTGCCCACGTACGTCGAATTTACGGGCACGCTCGCGGTGTCTCGGTCCGATTGGGGGCCGAATCTCGCAAGACAGACTGGAGTGAGCGCAGCTGCTTCGGGATCCACGACGCATCCAATCTTCACCGGTGTGAACAATTCAATCGGCAAGATCATCAACGGTCAGTTGGAGTCTTGGTACTGGACTCAGGCGCCCGATGCGCACATCTGGTCTGCTAACAATCCGAGTTATCCGGGATGGGTTGAGGTTCGTCTGCCTTCTGCGCAGAGTATCGATCGCGTGGTGGTTTATGCGGGGGTCCTCTGGCAGGCGGATGGCTCCATACTGGACTACCAACTGCAGGTGGATCAGGGCGGGCAATGGGTCACCGTTGATTCCGTGAAAGAGCCGGTCAATACATTCCGGACCTTTAACCAAGCGAATCACACGACGGTGGACAGTTTTTACAGCGAGCGTCCTGTGTTCACCCATAGTTTCGCCCCTGTGACCACGCAGAAGATCCGGCTGTTGGTGAATGACGTGACGTGGGGAGGCGCGTCCAACAAGGAGTTGAAGGACGCGGGCTCGCAGTCCGGGGTGTATCAGTTGAATCTGCGTGAGATTGAGGTGTACCGCTCCGGCATATCTGCTCCTGCAAACCAACCGCCTGTTGCGGTCGCTGATTCGGCGACTTGCTTTCGAGATGGCAGCGTTAGCATTCCGGTATTATCGAATGACTCGGATCCTGATGCGGGGCCATACAGTCTTGCGGTGGTCGGTGTGGGAACGCCTGCGCGTGGAACTGCCAGCGTTACGAACGGCCGGGTTGTGTACAGACCAGCGCAGGGAGTGAGCGGGACGGATTCGTTCAGCTACACCATCTCCGATGGCTTAAAGACTGCGACAGCGAACGTCAGTGTCGTTATCTCGAACACTACCGATCCGGTGGCGCAGCCGGTGAACGGTCTGCTCGCCGAGTACTACGACAACAGCGACCTCACTGCCCTAGTCATGACACGGGTCGATCCATACATCGATTGGAACTGGGGCTCGGGTTCTCCGGATCCGAAGGTTAGTGTTGGTTCGTTCTCGATCCGTTGGTCCGGCAAGCTGGTGGCCAAGAATTCGGAGCTGGTGACTTTTTACACAACATCTGACGACGGTGTCAGGCTCTGGGTAAACGGGCAGCAACTGGTGAATAATTGGACGACTCACCCTGCGACTGTAAATCAAGCTGCGCTTCAGCTCGTGGCAGGACAAGCGTATGACATCAAACTCGAGTATTTCCAGGGGGGTAGCGGCAGTGAAATCAAACTCGAGTGGAGCAGCCCAAGTTTGCCAAGGGAGATCATCCCGTATTCGAATTTGTTCGCATCGGCGCAGACGACAGTTGTTCCGCCTGTGACTGCCAATCAGCTTCCGATTGCGACCGCTGACACCGCGTGGACTACGGCGGGGACTGCGACGCTGATCAGCGTGCTCGCAAATGACAGTGATCCCGATGCGGCTCCGCTGCCGATC
>JACCED011589945.1_pt1 | contig 10728 bp, 15 predicted proteins | sample 7455021 | NCBI WGS metagenome assembly JACCED01 (sample SAMN15323456, study PRJNA562643) | freshwater metagenome | isolation source: river surface water | place: USA:Blue River Watershed | collected 2017-08-19 | reverse complement strand
GCAAATCGCTACGCTCATAGACATCAACATCATCACGGATAGTGTTGAAACAATCATTACACATATCCAAAAAGTCACCAGTTGTAGCACTCCTGCGGGTGCTCTCAAAGTCTGATAACAAACTATTACAACAATAACATCTCATATGTTACTCCAATCTTTTATGTTACTTGTGTGCTTATATGTATTATAAGTATTAATAACATAAGCATTCCTTATATGTTACTTATAAGTATATTATACATAGAAGCATCACAAGTGTCAAACACACAATGTAAAACTGCTGGTTACTCATTAGTTACCAAGAGCTTTGGTAGTAAACATCAATAGAACCATCAGTAATATCATCATCTTGACAAAGTTCAGACATTAGTTCATAGGTGTATTGAATGCCATCCCAATACCATTCATCATACTCTGTGCTACCAAAGAAAAAGCCACTGGCAGTAGGTAAAAGCTCAGTCTTTTTGTTGTCAATAACTTCCTTGCAAATATCCCTAAGCTTTACTAGGTCACTATACTGAACAAGATATTCACCACAATCATCTTCACCTTCTTGGCAGTTGGCAACAAACCATTGGTGAATCGCATTAGCTTTACGCCAATAGCCAAGCTCAAATTCTACTTGCTTGAGTTGTCTTCCATTGGTGAGCTTCTTAATGACAGGCTCATCTGCAATCTCATCACGCTCATTGTGCCAAAGGTAACGCTTACCTTTCAAATACATATCAAGACCCATGATTTTCTCCTTTGTAGAAACAATTAAAAACATTACCAAACACTTTGTCAAACGCTTCATCAAGCTCTTCGTCTGACATAGTTCCATACCCACCTTGAGCAAACAGCTCTGCAATTGCTTTGAAATTTTCCTTATGTGACAAGAAAAAATCTAGCTCATTGATTGTGAGAGCCAACGCTTTTTCATATCTGGTCATGTTCCACCTCATAGGTTCCAATTTGAATTAAAGGCTTGTTTGTGATGGGTCTTATTTGCATAAAAGCAACATCAGCAAAAGCCACTGGTTTGCTCTCATCGTCAACAAACGAATCAAACAAATAGGGATTATACCTTACATTCTCCCAAGCAATTTTATCAGAGGCACAAAGGTTGGTGCTGAATTCTCCGACAATACCAGCATGGACATTCTTTCGCTGCTCTCTGAGCACACGCTCACGCCCTGCTTGTGACACCTTCATCTTGGGATTGTAGAGACAAACATAAGGCAAGTGTGCTATCACTCTCCCCTTCTTGTCTCCCTCTAAAGACTTGATTGAGAAAAGCTTTTTGTGTAGGTTGAAATAGACAAACACTTTCATGTTAACCTCTCGTGTTAAAACTGTTCTTTGTGTTAACACCATACTCGTCATAAACTTCTTCTGGTTCATCAAACACATCAACCCGAATAAGCCTAGAGCCCTCGAAAATTTCTATCACTTCAAAATCTACACCGGCTTTGTTAAGCAGTTCATAAACATCCATTGCAGTCATTTTGTTTCTCCATGTTACTTGATAGTTACCAAACGAATCATCTTCTTGCCATGAGCCAAGTATGCCACATTGTGCACATCTTTGCTCCAACAAGCCCGACAATCTAAACACTTACCCCCTTGGGAATATGCAGGGCAAGCATGAGCGTCATGTAGCGCCGTAGGCGATACCACCATTGAGACAAACTGTCCAAACTTAGGGGCTTCACCGATGTTATCACCACTAAAGCGCACCACCACATTAGGCAAAGCATTAAGCCTGTCAAGCACCTCTTTAAACTTGGCAAACTTATACATTCTAGTAGGTATCCAGTGCTGACACCATGGCGTGGCTTGACAAACTTGATAGATTTTCTCTGCCAAGTCTAGGGCATAAACATCCCCTGAATCAAACCATCTGAAAAACCTACTGTCTTGTAGGGCTTTGGTCATGTCAAGCACCCATGTATCCTCTTGCCATTCCTGCTTATTGACCTCACGGACACGCTTGACATTGGGAAAACGGTAGTTACCTCCAGTGGCATAACACCCCTGGCAAACCTCCACTAAGCCACCATCAGGCGCAACACTACCAGGGCAAGTCTCTAGGGCTTGCAAACTCCAGCTTTTACAGCCAAGCTTTGATGTTTCAGATAACATTTGACACCTCCAAAATGATGAACAACACTAGGATTGTAGCACAAACACTACAGAATGTTTTGTCAGACATGGCTGTCCCTCATGAGAATGAGCTTCAACAAATAAATGTCAATGCCTGTCAGCTTGGAAAGCTCACGCAAAGTCATGTTTGGGTGGCTGTCGTATAGCTCACAAATTTGTTTGTCAGTCATGGAAACCTCCATTGTTCAGGCAGGATTGCCACCTAAAGGGACTCAGAGAATCCCCTTAGATAGTTTCCGGCTTAAATGGCTTTTGCATCGGCTTGCCGGACACGCAAACGCACATTATCACGATGGACACGGACAACGCTTGAATGCTTGACGGTGACAAGCCTATTTGATTGTGGGCGGGCTTTTCGGATTGTCACGCTAAACAAGCCCACATGTGCCACTTGTCCATTGTGCCACTTGCCGTCATGGTAAACAGTCAAAAAACGGTTGCCATGCTTGGACACAAAAGAACGGGCAACAAAAAACTCTTTGATCTTTGCGAACATAAAAAACCTCTCTAGGTTGTCCGATGCGAAAGTGCATCCAATAAGCGCCTGAGACTCGCTCAAGCGCCTATTAGGGCGCTCTCTTGTCATTCTCCCCGTCCGATGCTGGCCTGGGCCTGAATGATGATGTCACTGGCCTTGGTGAACCCAGCCGCATGGGCCGCATGCATTATCACCTCAAGAGCTTCGATCATACCGGCCTTAGTTGCAAGATCGAATTGTAGGGGCTTAGCGTCTTCGGTTACTTGCAAGTTACCCTCTTCGGTTTCCCCTTCGGTCTTCTCTGCTTTCACTTTCTCGATTTTGCCCTCATCATTGACCACGGCCTTACCGCTTTCCAGTGCTCGCAAGTCTTTGACCAGTCGCTGGACACTGTCATACTGATCAATGATGTTCACTAGGTTAGTGCGGGTTTCATCGTCACTGGCATGATCAACCACTTTCTTGAATTCACTTTTGCGTGTCTTAGCCGTGTTCGCATCATACAGGCTTTTTACTTGCTCCCCGTAACCCTCGATCATTTCGGCATATTCGGCCTTGTGTGCCGTGGTGTAGGCGATGATACAGGCTTTCAGGGTTTTGATTAGCTCGCCTCCGATGCTGGCTTGCACACTGGCGAAATGTGCGCCTACGGCCTTGGGCGAATGGGTTGCATCGTCATTGGGCTTGAATGCTCCGATGTCTTGCATGGTTTGCTTGGGTTTCTTGCTCATGGTGGTTTCTCCGTTTGGTTTGTTCGCCTGCTTGATTGCCTGCGATGTGTGTATCTTACCACCGTTTGTAACTTGCAAGTTACCAGGGAGAATGTCCTACTGTTTTGTATGGATACTTTGGTTTTCAATTAGTGGCATGGGTGTATGCTTGTTTCGTTAGTAGATACCCTGTGTTTTCTGGGGTGTAGTCCTTTGTTTTCATTGTAGTGCTTGGATGTATACTTGTGTTTTCAAGGGCTCATGAGGGTGCTCCCTAGTCCCTCACATTAGCACCTTGGTTTCACAAAGTTTCACGGGAGTAGCACTTTTGTTTCCAAAGGACACGGGAGGGGGGCGGTAAAGTGACAACAGAGCACCGGAGTACCCTATGAGACACAAAAAAGAGCCAAAATGGGCCTAAAAGTATAACAAAAAAGACTTAGACATCCTGTGGATAACTTCTTGATTTTTAAGGGAAATGTGTATAAGTTGTGGATAACTATGTGGATAACTAAAAAGGAGACTTGAACAGCACTAAGAAAGACAAGAAAGAGACAAGAAGCACTTGACAAAAGAGAAAAAATATGCTATACTATATACATATATGTCACTCAGGATGACATAAGACAGCACTAAGGAAGCTGTTGTTATTAATGCTTAAGTTTTTGTTAAATGCTTAAGCAATCTTACTTATAATTTTATAAGCTCCCTAGAGAACTTAGACAGTTATAAGAGAATAAGGACATAGATGACTCAAGAGTTACTTACAGATGTTGTGTTGTCGCCTAACGGCCCCGACCCTGTTGAAAAAAAGAAAAGGGGTAGGCCTCGTAAGGCCGATGTTGCTGCTAAGAAGGCTGGCAACAGGAACGCTGTAGGCCGTCCGAAGGGCGACCAAGCCATCATCAATGAATATCGTTCAAGGATGCTGGCAAGCCCTAAGAGTGCTAAGGTGTTGGAGAAGATTTATGAGGCAGCTCTGGATGATGGACATAAGAACCAGAGTGCTGCATGGAAGCTCTTGATGGACAGGCTGTTACCTTTGAGCTATTTTGAGAAGAATGGTGCTCAGGGTGGGAGGAGTAGTGTTAACATTACTATCACTGGTGTTAACGGAGAAACTACTATTATTGGAGAAGCCTCAGAGGATGCTGAGGATGTTACTTTTAAGGACTTATGAGTAGTCTTAACATAAAACTCCTACCTTGGCAACAAACTGTTTGGGAAGACAAGACACGCTTTAAGGTGGTTGCTGCTGGGCGAAGAACAGGCAAGAGCCGCTTAGCTGCCTATATGCTGTTGTTCTATGCTTTGCAAGCAGAGAAGGGCCATGTGTTCTATGTTGCCCCCACCCAGGGACAGGCTAGGGACATTATGTGGCAAACGCTGCTGGAGGTAGGCCATCCTGTCATCACTGGCAGCCATGTGAACAACTTGCAGATTAAGCTCATTAACGGAGCCACCATCAGTCTTAAAGGGGCTGATAGACCAGAGACAATGCGAGGAGTGTCCTTGAAGTTTCTGGTGATGGATGAATATGCAGACATGAAGCCAGCTGTGTGGGAACAGATTTTACGCCCAGCTTTGGCTGACCAGAAGGGAGATGCTTTGTTCATTGGAACCCCAATGGGCAGAAACCACTTCTATGAGCTCTACCAACACGCTCTAAGCGGAGAGGATGAAACCTTCAAGGGCTGGCATTTTACCAGCTATGACAACCCTCTGCTAGACCCAAATGAAATTGAAGCTGCCAAGAAGAGCATGAGCAGCTTTGCTTTCAGGCAAGAATTTATGGCCTCCTTTGAAGCACAAGGGGGAGAGCTGTTTAAGGAAGAGTGGATTGTTATAGATGAAGAAGAACCTGATAGTGGTGACTTTTACATTGCTATTGACTTGGCAGGCTTTACTGATGAAAGTAAGGCGAGCAAAAGCAAGAAGCTTGACAACAGTGCTATTTCTGTGGTAAAATGTAATGAAGATGGTTGGTATGTTAAGGACATCATCTTTGGTAGATGGAGCGTTGAGGAAACAGCTCAGAAGATTTTTAACGCTGTGCAGAAGTATGAACCTGTGAGCGTAGGTATTGAAAAAGGAATTGCTAAGCAAGCTGTCATGCCCTATCTGTCAGACCTGATGAGAAGAAGACAGACATTCTTCCGAGTAGAGGAGCTCTCTCATGGAAATAAGAAAAAGACAGATAGGATTGTTTGGGCTTTGCAAGGACGCTTTGAGCATGGGCAAGTTGTGCTTAACAAGGGTAAATGGAACACTGAGTTCTTGGATGAACTCTTCCAGTTTCCAAACCATCTTGTGCATGATGACTTGATTGACTCGTTGAGCTACATTGAGCAGCTTAACAAACAGAGCTATGCCCTTGACTGGGAAGAAGACGATTTTGAACCAATGGACGCTATTAGCGGCTACTAAGGAGAAGCGATGAGCTTTGAGGAAGAAACTTACAAAGACCACGGCCTAGCTGATTGGGTGATGGAGAAGGTCGATAAATGGCGTAACCATTACGAAAGCAACAACAAGGAACGCTTTGAGGAGTATTATCGCTTGTGGAGGGGGCAGTGGAGTGCTGCTGATAAGACCCGTGAAAGCGAAAGAAGCAAGCTCATCAGCCCTGCTTTGCAGCAAGCCGTTGAGAGCTCTGTTGCTGAAGTGGAAGAAGCCACCTTTGGTCGTGGCAAGTGGTTTGACATCAAAGATGATGCTCGTGATGGGCAAAACCTGGACATCGAGGTAACTAGGAAGTTACTTGATGAGGAGTTTCAATACACCAAGGTTAGACGAGCCATCTCTGAAATCCTCATCAACGCTGCTGTTTATGGCACTGGCTGTGGGGAATTGGTGCTGGAAGAGGTGAACGATGTTAAGCCTGCCTCTCAGCCCATCTTGGATGGAGCTGCTATGGCTGTTGGTGTGATGGTGCAGCCTCGCACTGTGGTAAAGCTGCGGCCTATTCTGCCTCAGAACTTCCTCATTGACCCCAATGCCTCGTCTATTGAGGAAGCTTTGGGGGTTGCTATTGATGAATTTGTTCCTAAGCATCAGGTGGAAATCCTTCAAGAGCAGGGAGTTTACAAAGATGCAGACATTGACAGTGCTGCTCCTGATCAAGACTTAGAGCCTGATCAAGATTTGGTGCTCTATCAAGACGATAAAGTGAGACTAACCAAGTGGTATGGCCTTGTTCCTACCGACTTGTTAAAGAAATACATGGGCGAATATGAGGACAAGCCCGAGGGGAGCGAGGAAGACGAGAAAGAAGACGAGAGCGAGCCTGAATACACAGAGGCCATTGTTGTTATTGGCAACGGTGGTGTGTGTTTGAAGGCTGAAGAGAACCCCTACATGATGCAAGACCGCCCTCTGGTGGCCTTCTCGTGGGATGTTGTTCCTGGTCGCTTCTGGGGAAGAGGCATTTGTGAGAAGGGCTACAACAGCCAGAAGGCTTTGGATGCTGAAATGAGAGCTCGTATTGACGGCTTGGCCCTCACTGTCCATCCGATGATGGCTATTGATGGCTCTCGTATGCCCAGAGGCTCTAAGTTTGAGATTCGTCCTGGTAAGAACATCATTACCAATGGCAATCCTTCTGAAATCCTCCAGCCGTTTAAGTTTGGTAGCATTGATAACATCACCTTTGCACAAGCTGCTGAGCTCCAGAAGATGGTTCAGATGGCTACTGGTGCTGTTGACGCTGGTGGTATCACTGGTAGTGTTAACGGAGAGGCTGCTGCTGGTGCTGTTTCCATGTCTTTGGGTGCAATCATCAAGAGACATAAGAGAACTCTTATTAATTTCCAAGAAACCTTCTTGTTGCCTCTGGTGAGCAAGACTGCTTGGAGATATATGCAGTATGATCCTGACAGATTCCCTGCTCAAGACTTCAAATTTGTAGCTTCTAGCACATTGGGTGTAATTGCTCGTGAGTATGAGGTGACTCAGCTGGTTCAGCTCCTGCAAACCCTGAGCAATGAAAGCCCCCTCTACCCCCTGTTGGTGCAGGCTGTTGTTGAGAACATGAGCTTGAGCAACCGTGAGAGCTTTATTGAAATGCTTAAGCAAGCCAATCGGCCCAATCCCCAGCAACAAGTCCTACAAGAGGCTGATTTGCAGGTTAAGCTGGCTACGGCTAAGGCTCAGATTGCCTTATTGGAAGCTCAAGCTGCTGAAAGCCAAGCCAGGGCAGCCAAGTATGCTACTGAAGCTCAGGCAGTTCCTGTCAGGCTGGAGAATGATCGCATTCGTGCCATCTCTGCCAACATCAAGCCTGGAGAGCAGGACGATAAGGAGTTTGAGCGTAGGGCTAGAGTGGCTGAGCTGGTGCTCAAGGAGCGTGAGATTGCTTCCAAAGAAGCCATTGTATCCCAACAGATGAAAGAGGCTTGACAAAAGAATACTTTTGTGTTATAATAAGTATATAATAGCATCCTAAAGGAGAAATGCTTGGACAATTTAACCGAATATTATGAATCTTTGCTAGAAACTTTCTCTACTTCTGGGTGGAAAATGTTTGAGAAAGACCTTCAAGAAGCCTTTGATGGTCTTAACACTCTACAGAACATTGCAGATAGTGAAACTTTCTGGCGACAGAAGGGGCAAGTAGAAATACTCCAGCGTATGTTGGCATATCGTGATGGCATAACAGCTGCTTACGAGGAAATGCAAGATGCTGAGGGTATTTGATTTTATTTGCCCAAACGCCCACACAAGCGAACACTTTGTCTCCAACAATATAGACACAACTGTTTGCCCTGTGTGTGGTGAAAAAGCTCAGAGAGCCGTCAGTGCTCCTAATGTTAAGCTAGAAGGATGGTCGGGCTCTTTTCCTGGGGCAGCAATGAAGTGGGAAAAGAAACATCAGGAGAAGATGGCGCAAGAGCGCAAGCGGAACAGCGACTGAAGTCGCCAATGTTCATTTTTATTTCCATAATGCTATTGATAGCACGGAGACTATATGGCACAATTTATTGATGAGAGCAAACTTGAGATTGAGGAACCCACTGATAAGATTGAGGAGCCTCAGGAAGCTGTAGAAGCCACCCCTGAAGAACCCCAAGAAGAGGAAGTTCCAGAGCGTTACAAAGGCAAGAGCCCTAAAGAACTTATTCGGATGCACCAAGAAGCTGAGAAGCTGATGGGCAGACACAGTAAGGAAGTTGGTGAGCTCCGCCGAGTAGTAGACGATTTCATTAAAGCTCAGACCGTCACCAAAGAAGCCCCAATCGAGGAAGAAGTAGATTTCTTCAGCGACCCCAAGAAGGCTGTAGAGGTTGCTGTTTCTAAGCATCCCAAGATTAAAGAAGCCGAGCGCATGAGTGCAGAGCTTGCCAAGCAAACTGCTTTGCAACAACTGCAATCTGCACACCCTGACTATCAAGACATTCTGGCAGACGAGAGTTTCAAGGAATGGGTTGAGAAGAGCAAGGTGAGAAGCGAACTTTTGTCAAGGGCTGACCAGCGTTTTGACTTTGATGCTGCTGACGAGCTGTTTAGTTCGTGGAAGGAGCGTCAGGCTTTGGTTAAATCCACTGTTGAAACTCAGAAAGCTGATAGGAAACAACAAGTGAAGCAAGCCTCCACTGGTAGCGTGAAAGGCTCTGCTGAGCCTGTGAGTCGAAAGATTTACAGACGCTCCGAGATTATAGACCTCATGCGTAAAGACCCCCAGAGATACATGGACTTACAGCCCGAGATTATGGCTGCCTATGCTGAGGGTCGTGTTCGATAACATTTTGTAAAGGAAATTTAACATGGCAACTTCCACTTTCCCCGCAATGGGCGGCGCTGCTGGCTTGACTGAAGCTAGCAACTTCCTGCCCGAACTCTGGAGCGATGAGATTATCGCTGCTTATAAAAAGAACCTCGTGCTGGCTCAGTTTGTTCGCAAGATGAGCTTCAAGGGCAAGAAGGGTGATGCTCTGCACATCCCGAATCCCAGCCGTGGTTTGGCTGCTCAGACCAAAGCTGAGAACACTGCAGTTACCCTGCAAAACCTCAGCCAGTCTGAAATCGTTGTTAACCTGAACCAGCACAAAGAAGTGTCCTACTTGATTGAGGACATCGTTGAAGTGCAAGCCCTGCCCACGCTGCGTAAGCATTACACCGATGATGCTGGCTATGCGATGGCTAAGGATGTTGATGACGCTCTGTGGGCGTTGGTCAAGAGCCTGGGCGATGGTGATGGTTCCGACTACACCCATAGCCGTTCCTTCCAGTTCAACACCTCCACTGGTGTTCTGGAAGCCTATGACGCTGACGGCACTGGCGACATTGGTGCTTTCTCTGATGTTGGCTTCCGCCGTGCTATCCAGTATTTGGATGACGCTGACCAGCCGATGGACGGTCGTGTGTTCGTGGTTCCCCCGAGCCTGCGTAACGCTCTGATGGGCACTGCTCGTTACACCGAGCAAGCCTTTGTTGGCGATGTGTCTAATGGCAACACCATCCGCAATGGTGAAGTGGGCAACCTGTATGGCATCCCCGTGGTTGTGTCGAGCAACTGCCCCACCCTGGAAAGCGGTGTGAAGGGTGCTCTGCTGGCGCACAAGGACTGGGCTGTTCATGTTGAGCAGATGTCGGTTCGTTCGCAGACCCAATACAAGCAGGAGTTCTTGGCAACCCTGTTCACCAGCGATATGCTGTATGGTACGAAAGTGCTGCGTAGCGATGCTGGCGTGTTGATGGCTGTCGCTGCCTAATAGCATGGGAGCCCTCACAAGGGGCTCCCTTGTTTTGTTTAGAGATTCCATAAGAGTCTCTATACACAACAAGGAGACATTATGGCAATCTGGCGAGGGGTAGGTGGTTCAGGTGAAAGCACTAACGACTCCACTGTTCCCACTGTAACTGCTTTATTGGTGGACGCTGAGGCAGCAAGAGATGCTGCTCAATTGGCTGAAACCAACGCTGAAACGGCTGCTTCTAATGCAGCCTCTTCTGCTTCTACGGCTTCCACGCAAGCCTCCAATGCTGCCACGAGTGCTACCAATGCTGCGTCTTCTGCCAGCTCTGCAAGCACCTCTGCTACCAACGCAGCTTCAAGTGCATCTACGGCTTCTACGCAAGCTTCTAACGCTGCTTCTTCTGCCAGCGCAGCCAGCACTTCTGCTTCTAATGCAGCTTCGTCTGCGAGTTCTGCTGCTAGTTCGGCAAGCACGGCTACGACTAAAGCCAGCGAGGCAAGCACTTCTGCAACCAATGCAGCCTCTAGTGCAACTGCTGCGGCTTCTTCTGCAAGCACAGCCACCACTCAAGCAAGCAATGCTGCTTCTTCTGCTTCTGCTGCTGCCACCAGTGCTTCTAATGCAGCTACTAGCGAGAGCAATGCAGCTTCCAGTGCATCTGCTGCTGCTGCCAGCTATGACAGCTTTGATGATCGTT
>JACCED011377081.1_pt1 | contig 10731 bp, 13 predicted proteins | sample 7455021 | NCBI WGS metagenome assembly JACCED01 (sample SAMN15323456, study PRJNA562643) | freshwater metagenome | isolation source: river surface water | place: USA:Blue River Watershed | collected 2017-08-19 | reverse complement strand
GCAAATTTGAATTTTTATCTAGCTCGATATCAAAAGATCTTATGATTCCTTCAATATTGACAGGTACTGTCTCGATATAATTTCGATAAGACGTCACTTCTTTTTTTGTCATATTTTTATCTCTTATTCATTTTGATTATCTGGGTTACTGATCGCATTAACCAACTTTGATTCGTCCCCCTCGGACATTGTTTTTCTAGGAACGGCTTTTGCATTTTCTTTGTTAATCGTTTTTGCCGCCTTGATAACAATTTTATCCATTTCTCTTGGATTGGTGGCTATCCATTCATACACCGAATCTTTTATTTGTTTTTTGCCACTTTTGCTATCTAGCCATTTTGTGGAAGCTTCTTGAGCTTCAATTCTAGAAGTTTGTTTGATGCCCATAAATCCCACAACCGCTCCAAACCCAAGAACCAAGCCAAACATCGCGAGCAATAACGAAATTGTGTCCAGCCTTCCAAGCTGACTTGCGTAAGAAATTCCATCCAAAACATTTTCTAAATTTTTGACCTCTTTCTTTTGGTCAACAACCATCTCATTTTTAACAGTATCTACAATCAATTTCTTTGTCGCTTGAGGCATTTCAAATTCTTCGATTTTGAAATGCCAAAGATGCACAATGATATTTATTAGTAGCAAAAAGCTGAGGATAGCGGAATTAGAAGGTATTTTTTTTAATTTAGTCATAAAAAGTTGGTTAGTTTTGCAGTGTTCTTATCTTTTTCTATTATTTCCCCTCAATCCCCAATTTTTCAAATAATTTTTTATCCCGCTCCATTTCTGGATTTGACGTGGTTAAAAGTTTTTCGCCATAAAAAATTGAATTCGCACCCGCCAAAAAACACAAGGCTTGGGTTTGTTCATTCATATTTTCGCGACCAGCCGACAAACGCACCACCGACTTTGGCATCATAATTCTGGCAACGGCAATGGTGCGGATGAAATCGAATTGGTCTAATTCTTTAATGTTTTCCATCGGCGTGCCGGCAACTTTTACTAACATATTGATTGGCACCGATTGCGGATGATTTGGCAAATTAGCCAAAACAATCAGCATTTTTGCGCGATCTTCCAACTTTTCACCCATGCCAACAATGCCGCCAGAACAAACATTCAAACCAGCTTCACGCACGTTCTTCAAGGTGTTAAGGCGATCTTCAAAATTTCTGGTGGTAATAATTTCTGAATAAAATTCTGGCGAGCTGTCGATGTTGTGATTGTAATAATCTAAACCCGCATCTTTAAGTTGCTTGCTTTGCGAATCGGTCAACATTCCCAAAGTCATGCAGGTTTCAAGCCCAGTTTTTTTCACTTCGTCAATTACGTGACAAATTTTTTCAACGTCGCGGTCATGCAAATTTCTCCAAGCCGCACCCATACAAAACCTTGATGCGCCCGCTTCTTTTGCAGCATTCGCCGCTTCCAGAATTTTAGAAATTTCCATCAAAGATTCTTTTTCCAAGCCAGTGTTGTAGTGCGCAGATTGTGGGCAGTATTTACAATTTTCGGGGCAAGAGCCAGTTTTAATGCTCAGCAAAGTGCTAATTTGAACTTTATTTGGCTCGTGAAATTGGCGATGAATTTCAGCAGCTTTAAAAACTAAATCGCTAAAAGGCAGCGCGAATAAGTCTAAAATTTCTTGCAGCTGAAAATCGTGACGAGTGCCAAAGTCATAGGCGGTCGACAAAGTTTTTTCGTTTTTAATTTCGTTAATTTCTTTCATTTTTTACCAAACAATAAGGCATTTAAAGAGTTCGCCCATTTGATTTGAATCAATTAAACGATCAACGCTTAAATTTATTTCTTCAGTTTTTGCTGGGTTTTTTGCTAATAAAACTTTTCTTCTCTCTTCAATTCCAAGGGTTTTCAAAAAATTTCTTTGAGAAACTAGCGAAGAATTTAATCCGCAATTTTTCACTATTTTTTCCAAAGATAAAAAATCAACCAAGGCAGTCAAATCGGCCTCTCCAACATTTTCTAAAACATCGCATTTTTTGTGATTTTTTATTGCCTGAAGAGTATTTACAAATTCATTTTTGTAATAGCCATAATCAATGTTGATAGCAATTCCACCTTGTTTTTTTAAGGCCTTGCAAAGCTCTTTCATAAAATTTCTTGCTTCAAAACTAAGCTCAAAAACTCCGCCAAATGGAGCCAAAAAAGAAACTTCTGTTTCAATAAAATCGTGAATTTTTTTATCAAACGGCGCGAGCGTAAATTTTTTATCAACAACAATTCTTTCGCGCCAGCCGCTTTCGGTAAAAACAAATTGATCGATTGGAAAGCAATCAAAAAGCTCGTTGCTTAAAAAAAAGATTTCGCAATCAGACCCCGTCGTGCGATGGGGTGACAAGCTACCTTTATCCCCGAAACCACTATTTTTTACCCCGTCGCACGTTGTCACCCCGTCGCACGTTGTCACCCCGTCGCATGACGGGGTCTCATCAGAAGCTGTTTTTACAACCGAAATATGCGATAAAAAATCGGCGAAATTTTCATGCCAAGAAACTGAAAAATTTGTTAAGTTTTTTTGCTGAACCTCGCGCAAAACTTCGCCAATTTCAATAATGTGAAAACTTGCGCGCTCAAGAAAATCAACAGCTTGTGCAATATTTTTGGCAGCGAGTTTTTTTATTGAGGAAAGAATGTCGTAAAACAGCGTGCCTTTTCCCGCACCCATTTCAACAAAGGCAATTTTAGATTTTTTTGTTGCCGCAATTTGCAAAAAATAAGCCGCAAGAATTTCGCCAAAAACCTGAGAAATTTCTGGCGCAGTGATGAAATCGCAAGATTTTCCAATCGGATTTTTTTTGCGGTAATAGCCGCGAGACTCATCAAATAAAGCTTCTGACATGAAGCGGGAGATTTTCATGACGGAAATAAAAGAATTACAAAACCCAATTCAAGAAGTTTTTAAGCAATCTCAAGCCAGACTCACCGCTTTTTTCAGGATGAAATTGCGCACCAAAAACATTATTTTTAGCCACCACAACACTAAGTTTTGAGCCATATTCCGCTTCTGCCAAAACCTCTTCTGCATTATCGCAAATAAAATGATAAGAATTGGCAAAATAAAAATGTTCTCCGCTTTCAATGCCTTCTAACAAAGGATGCTTGGCTTTTACGACAATTTCATTCCAGCCCATATGCGGAATTTTTAAGCCATTTTGCGCTGTAATTTTTTCAACTTTGCCCGAGATAAAATTCAAACCTTGATGTTTGCCGTTTTCAAAACCAATTGATGCCATAACCTGCATTCCAACGCAAATTCCAAGCAGCGGCTTTTTTTCAATCAAAACTTGCTTATTAAGTTCTGGCAAAAGACCCGACGAAGTCAAGCCAGACATGCAATCGCCAAAAGCACCAACTCCAGGCAAAAACAACCTATCAGCGCGAATAAGATCTGCAGAATTATTTGAGATTATTATTTCTTCTTTGCCACCAACCGCTCGCAAAGCATTGGCAACCGACTCAACATTTCCAGCGCCGTAATTTATGATTACCGTGGTCATGAGCTAGATTTTTTTAAGGATTTTGGATTTAACATTTCTTCACCAAAAGCAGAAATTTCTGAATCAAAATTTTGTACAAAACGCAAATTAGCGACCGTTGAGTTTTCGCCAAAAATCAATCCTGTGAATTGGTAGCTCTTTTTTTTAAGGTGTTCGGCGAGCCAATAATTGGCGTTGAGCGCAACAATAAAAGCTAAAGAAATTTCTAGAAATAATTGATCAAAACCAACAAAAAAACCCAAAGCCCCATCCGCCAAAAGTAGCACGAAAAACTCTCGCCACATTTTGTGATAAAAAAACCAAAAAGGCCCGAATAAAAACGCAAAAAAGGAAAAACCCTCTTTGAGCAATTTTGCATCAGAGATTTTTCCTTCTTCATTTTTTTTGATTAACGCGCTGTAAAGTTTCATGAATTATCAAAAACTAAAAAGGGTCGATGCCCAAAAGGCGCCGACCCTTTTTTAAACTATTTCAAAGCCGCTTTAGCTTTTTCAACAATTTTTGCAAAAGTTTCTGGCTCGCGAATTGCAAGGTCAGAAAGAACTTTGCGATCTAAATCGATTTGAGCATTTTTCAAACCGCTGATAAATTTTGAATAGATCAATCCGTGTTCACGAACTGCAGCGTTGATACGTTGAATCCAAAGAGCGCGAATGTCTCTTTTTTTGTTACGACGATCGCGGTAAGCATATTGTAAAGCTTTTTCAACTTTCTCAATTGCAATGCGGTAGCAATTCTTAGCGCGGCCACGGTAGCCTTTCGCCATTTTTAGAATTTTTTTGTGTCTGGCGCGTTTAGTAACGCCTCTTTTTACACGACTCATGGGAACTCCTTATAAATATTTTAATTATCGGCTGTAAGGCATTTTGAATTTCAAAACGCTTGCTGAATGACCTTCAGAAAGAACTGCTTGGTTACGCAATTTTCTGATACGACTTTGGCTTTTCTTACCCAAATTGTGTCTTTTTCCAGCCTGCTTGTGAAGGATTTTCCCAGTGCCGCTAACTTTGAATCGCTTCTTAGCGCTACTGTTTGTTTTCATTTTTGGCATATCATTTTCTCATTTAAATTATTAAGCAGATTCAAAGGTAGAAAGCCGTAACCCAAGAACCAGTGGCCACAGACTTTTTTAAGGTCGCAACCGAGCCACCAACAAGACGCTGGGGCTAAAAAAAGCGAGAATTTTGTGTCAGTTGCAAGGTTCTTTTGTTTTCAAGGAGCGCAAGCGTATGAATAATACGTGCGCACCGCAGAAAGCAAAAAACCGCCGCAAATGGCGCAAAAGCCGAAGCTTTAGTAGAAAAAAACGAGGATTTTGAGTGGTGGCTAGGCGCACCAATTTCGAGGAGCGCAAGCGTATGAATAATACGTGCGCACCGCAGATAATTGGAGCAACGACGCCAGCGCTCAAAAGCCGAAGCTTTTTGGTGGGATCAATAGGACTCGAACCTATGACCAAGACGTTATGAGCATCCTGCTCTAACCAACTGAGCTATGATCCCACATATCTCATCTCTAGCAAAGATGTCTTTGCCAAAAACAAGGGTGGCGCAACTTATTTGCCAACCTCTTTTTTGCAAGAAGTTTTAAGAACCTGTTTAGAATCTTTTTTATTCCCATATTTAGTCCTATTTCGGCTTATTTTTGATAAAATTTTTCAAAATATGTCCAGATATTTATCAAAATTTTATCAAAAAAACGTTCGAAATATGTCAAAATCTGAAAACAAAAAAGATCCTAAACAGGTTCTAAGACTTCGCTTTTGCAACCCCAACAAGAGCTGGGCGAATTAAGCGATCAGCGATTGAATATCCCGCTTGAATCACTTGAACAACAACTCCTTCTTCGGCATCGCTTTCTACCTGAGTTAAGGCTTCGTGAAAGTTGTGATCAAACTTTTCATTCAAAGGAAAAATTCTTTTGATGTGATTTTTCTCTAAAATTTTGAGCAATTCTTTTTCAGTCATCAAAATTGCATCAGCATAATTTTTAATCGCTGGAACTTTTGCGATTTCTTCATTTGGCGCGTTGCTGCTTGCTAAAAAGAAATTTTCAACAACCACAACAAGATCGCTGGCAAAATTTGAAATAGCGAATTTTGAAGATTTTTCAATTTCTTCTCTCGATCTTCTGCGCACATTTTCTAATTCAGCTAAAGCGCGCAAAATTTTTTCATTCGACTCAACTAATTTTTGCTCAAGCTCAACAATTTTTTCTTCTGCTGAAGGCTGATTTTGAATTTCTTCTGAGTTGGTTTTTTCTGCTTCATTTACAGCATTATTTTGATCGGAATTTTTATTTTCTTCCATTTTTCTCCTTAAAATTAAATTTAAAATGTTTCGACAAATTATGAGTCATCAAACAAGTTTCAATAGGGTTGCTTTAATTTTTTCATTTTCTAACTTGAGGTTGAAATTTTCGAAAAACAAATCTCCTAAAATATGTCAGATACAATGTTAGATCAAGCCAATTACTTGGTTCCAATGGTTGTTGAGCAAACCGCAAAAGGCGAAAGATCTTTTGATATCTATTCGAGGCTTTTGAAAGAGCGCATCATCTTTTTATCTGGCCCAGTTAATGATCAGGTTTCTTCTTTAATTGTGGCTCAATTATTATTTCTTGAGTCGGAAGATCCAAAAAAAGACATTTATTTTTACATCAATTCTCCCGGTGGAGTCGTCACTTCTGGCCTCGCCATGTATGACACAATGCAATATATCAAGCCCGATGTTGCAACTCTTTGCATTGGTCAAGCCGCTTCAATGGGTTCTTTGCTTTTAGCCGCCGGAGCGCCTGGCAAAAGATTTTGTTTGCCAAACTCTCGCATTATGATTCATCAACCTTCTGGTGGATATCGAGGTCAAGCAACTGACATTGAAATTCATGCCCAAGAAACTTTAAGCCTCAAAAAAAGATTAAACGAAATTTACGCAAAACACACTGGTCAAAAACTTTCCGTGATTGAAAAATCAATGGAGCGCGACAATTTTATGTCCCCAGAAAAAGCCAAAGAATTTGGTTTAATTGACGAAGTTATCGAAAAAAGACCTGAAAAAATTTAACGAAAAAAAACTCGAAATTTATGACGAAAAAAAGCGATAACGAGCAAGAATTATTGTGTTCTTTTTGTGGAAAAAATCACAATGAAGTAAAAAAATTAATTGCTGGACCATCCGTTCTGATTTGCAACGAATGCATCGGTGTTGGGCTAGAAATTCTGCGCGAAGAGCAAAAAAAATCTCCTTTGCATAAAGGCGACGGCGAAAAACCAACTCCAAAAGATATTTTAAAAATATTAGACGATTATGTTGTTGGGCAGCAACATGCTAAAAAGGTTTTATCAGTTGCGGTTTACAATCATTATAAGCGAATTGACTCTGCTTTATCATCTAACTCTGACGATGTTGAGCTAAATAAATCCAATATTTTAATGATTGGACCAACTGGCTGTGGAAAAACTTTACTTGCTCAAACTTTGGCCAGAATTCTTGATGTGCCTTTCACAATGGCTGATGCAACTTCATTAACCGAAGCTGGATATGTTGGAGACGATGTGGAAAACATTATTTCACGACTTCTTCAATCGGCAAATTACGATATTGAAAAAACTCAGCGCGGCATAATTTATATTGATGAAATTGATAAAATTGCACGCAAATCTGAAGACAACACTCGTCGCGATATTTCTGGAGAAGGTGTTCAACAAGGATTATTAAAAATTATTGAAGGAACGGTCGCTTCAGTTCCAACTCAACCTGGTAGAAAAACCACTCAACAAGAATATGTTCAAGTTGATACTCGTAACATCTTATTTATTTGTTCTGGAGCCTTTTCAGGATTAGAAAAAATTATTAGTTCAAAAGGAAAAGGTTCAAGCATTGGATTTGGTGCTGACGTAAGATCAAAAGATGATAGCGATTCTAACAAAGATATTTTCAATAATGTTGAACCTGACGATTTAATTAAATTTGGATTAATTCCTGAAATTGTTGGTCGACTTCCAATTATTGCTCCTCTTGAAGGACTTACCGAAGATGATCTTGTTAGAGTTTTATCTGAACCAAAAAATTCTATTGTAAAACAATATAAAAAACTTTTTGCGATTGACAAAGTTGAGTTAAATTTCGAAGAAGATGCTTTAAAAGAAATGGCAAAAAAAGCGATTGAATGCAAAACTGGAGCTCGCGGTCTAAGAGCAATCGCTGAGTCTATTTTACTTGATTTAATGTTTGAATCTCCATCAGAAAAAAATATTAAAAGCGCGACTGTGACTAAAGAAGTTTTAACTGAAAAAAAACCATTAAAAATCACTTATCTAAGTGAAAAAGAATTATCAGAGCGAGTTGATAAAAAGATGGTTTCTGTTGTTAAAAAGAAAGCTGCTGATTAATAACTTTCTATATCACCTCAATTTCCAAAGCGTGCAAACCGCAATCAAACTCTTCTTTTAGCTCTTTGTTAATTTTGCGATGAACATTTATTCTGCTTAAACTATCAAATTCCTCAGCAGAAATTTTAATCGCAAAATGCGTTTCTCCACTTCCATCATCCCCTAAATGACCAGCATGAAGTTTTGAATTATTTACAACTTCCAAAACTTGTGGTTTGAAAGCTTTGATCAGCTTTTCTTCGATTCTTTTTTTCATGTTAATAACTTTGTTGATAAATTGTTAAAAAACTGCCACTTATTCACAAAAAAATTTCTATTAAAAAGTTATTAATTTTCTTAACATTTTTTTCACAATTTATCTGATTGTTAAAAACTAATAATTGTAAAAATAAAATTGTTAATAACTTTTATAAATCCTTTATTTTAAAGGATAAACTTTGTATAAAACTGTTAATAACTTTGTTAAAAATTTTTAATTAACTAATTCACAGCCCTAATAAAAATAACTAATCTCTTTAATGAATAAATTAATTAATACCCTTCTTAAAAAAGAAAAATCTTCTCAACCACCAGTTTGGGTAATGAGACAAGCAGGAAGATATTTACCAGAATATCGCGAAATCAGATCAGGTGTAAAAAATTTTCTAGAAATGTGCTACACCCCAAAATTTGCTTCAGAAGTTACTTTACAGCCAATTCGCAGGTTTGGATTTGATGCGGCAATTATTTTTTCAGACATTTTAGTAATTCCAGATGCTCTTGGTGTAAAAGTTGAATTTGTGAAAAATGAAGGACCAAAACTTGGAAAGTTTGAATTAAATAACTTAAAAACCTCTAACATAAAACATCATTTAAATCCAGTTTTTGAAGCGTTAGATATCGTAAAATCAAAATTAGATAGTCAAACAGCTTTAATAGGGTTTTCAGGTTCTCCTTGGACTTTAGCTTGTTATATGATTGAAGGTGGCGGATCAAAAAACTTTGAAAAAACTCGCCAAGTTGCAATGCGTGATCCGAAATATTTTTCAGATTTAATGGAAATATTAACGGTCAGCATCGTCGAATATTTATCTCTGCAAATAAAAGCTGGAGCTGATGTTGTTAAATTGTTTGATTCTTGGGCGGGAGTTTTGCCGCCAGAGCAATTAAGAAAATGGGTTATTGCGCCGACGAAAAAAATTGTTTTAGAACTTAAAAAATTACATCCAGAAATTCCGGTAATTTGTTTTCCAAGGGGAATTGGTTTGATGTATGAAGAATTTTCAAGAGAAGTTAATTCTCAAGGTTTAGCGTTAGATCAAAATTTGGAAAAAAATTGGGTGAGAAAAAATTTGCAGGAAAATTTAGGTCAAGTTGTACAGGGAAATCTGGACAATATTTTATTAGCTTTTGGATCGAAAGAAGAGATTAAAAAAGAAGTTTTAAATATTTTAGAAAGTTTTGGAAATAATCATTTTATCTTCAATTTAGGTCATGGAATTTTACCAGAAACGCCGATTGAAAATGTTGAATTAGTGATGAGTTTGGTTAGAAAATAATTTTATTCTGAATCTAAAGCTTGAATCCAAACTGAAGAAATTGCTTGTGCAGCAATTCCTTCTTCGCGTCCGATAAATCCGAGTTTTTCAGTTGTTGTGGCTTTAATATTTACTCGGCTTTTTTCAATTCCAAGAGCGCGAGCCATTTCTTCTTTCATCTGACTTTTAAACTTTAAAACTTTTGGTTTTTCGCAAATTAAAGTGATGTCTAAATTTAAAAGTTTCGCGCTTTTTTTAACTAAAAGTTGGCGGACAATTTTTAGCATTTCACGTGAATCAATATTTTTCCATCTTACATCTGTTGGAGAAAAATGTTCGCCAATATCGCCTTCGCCAATTGCTCCTAAAATCGCGTCCATCGCGGCGTGAATTCCAACATCACCATCTGAATGAGCGTCGATTTTTTTATCGAACTCGATATTTACGCCGCAAATTCTAATGAAATTATCTTCATTTTTTTCTTTTTGTCTAAAGCCGTGAACATCGAATCCAGTGCCGCAGCGATTTTCTCCTTTTACGTTTTGCACTAATAACGAAGCCATTCTACAAGCTCGATCGTAATCTTCTTGAGTGGTTATTTTAAAGTTATTTTGCGAACCAGGAACAATTGCCACAGGAATTCCAGCATATTCATTTAACGAAGAATCGTCGGTGAAATTAAGATCTTTAAAAGCGATGTGAGATTCTAAAATATCTTTATATAAAAACCCTTGCGGAGTTTGGGCGCGCCAGAGATTTTCACGCTCTAATGTCCACTCAATTTTTCCATCGGAATATTTTTTTAATGTATCTTCAACGGCAACAGCGGGAATAACTGCGGGATGAGTTTCTAATTTTTCTAAAATTCCATTAATCACGCGTTTTGAAACAAAAGGGCGAACGCCGTCGTGAATTAAAACCTTATTCGGAGAATAATCGCGCAAAGCTTCTAAACCAATTCGAATTGAAGCTTGTCTAGTTTCGCCGCCAAAAACAGGATTAAGAAGATCAAGACCAGCCGCCGCTTCTTCATAAAGAGAAATGTCGTCAGGATGAATAATGCAAATTACATCCGAAATTTGGGGATGGTTTAAAAATGCTAAAATCGAATGGCGTAAAAGAGGAGTTCCAGCGAGAGGTAAATATTGCTTTGGCAAACCTTCGCCTTGATTAAAACGATTTCCACGCCCACAAGCGGTGATTAATGCGACGATTTTTGGCATGATTTATTTTTTTCAATTCGGCTTTCCATTTCGCCGCGGAAATTTTTAATCAAGCCCTGAACTGGCCAAGCTGCAGCATCGCCAAG